>OGXN01001644.1_pt1 | contig 20090 bp, 15 predicted proteins | sample 1576281 | NCBI WGS metagenome assembly OGXN01 (sample SAMEA3541494, study PRJEB24748) | human gut metagenome | biome: human gut; feature: human-associated habitat; material: faeces | place: China | collected 2012
ATGTAGGAGCATCGATGGTTGCATTCTTTCCTAAAATCAATGTACCTCCAAACCATAATACAGCTACAATCAGGATTGTTCCTAAGAGCTCACTCATAGGATGCGCCATAGCCTGACGAATAGCAACCCTATTCGTTGCATCACGAAGCTCGTTACTGCATTTAGTAAAACGATTAATCATTTTATCTTCCGCGATGAAAGCTTTGATAATACGCAATCCTCCCAACGTCTCTTCCAATTGTGACATCGTATCACTCCATTTCGCTTGTGCCTCCAACGACTGACGTTTCAGTTTTCTTCCGACTACCCCCATCAGCCATCCCATTCCAGGCAATGCAATAACGGTAAAAAGAGTCAACTGCCAACTAGTAACAATCAGTGTTGTAAAATAAAGAATAATCATAATCGGACTTTTCATCAACATATCAAGCGAACTGGTAATGGAATTCTCCACTTCTCCCACATCACCACTCATACGAGCGATAATATCTCCTTTTCTCTCTTCCGAAAAAAAAGCCATTGGCAGGCGCATCACTTTTGCATATACCATGATACGAATATCACGTACAACCCCTGTACGTAGTGGAATCATAACAGCCGAAGAAGCAAAATAACATCCGGTTTTAAACACTGTCATTATCATCAGAAACAACCCCAAAAAAATGAGAGCCATAGTAGGACCGTTATCTACTATCATCTGGGATATATAATAATAGAAATTATTCACAGCAACTTCCTTTATTCCAGCACTACCCCATTCCATAAAATGGTACACTTTATCCGCTCCTTCTGTTTTAAACAGAATACTCAAAATAGGAATCAGAAAAGTAAATGAGAACACATTGAATACAGCAGACAAAATATTCAGCAAAACAGCCCAGCCGATATACTTCTTATAAGGCGACACAAAACGTCGCATTAGTTGTAGAAATTCCTTCATTATTTACCATTAAAAAAGTTAAGACCGCAAAGATACAATAAAACAGATTAACAGACAGTAGTTTCAGCTAATTATTAACGCGATTTATCGAAAAGCGTTCTTCAATAAATGAAAAATGACTTAATAATTCTCTTTCAGCCAAATCCCCAAAAAACGATCATATATCTGACAGATTCCCATTTCCTGAGTCACGAAATCCTTTTCCAGTAACCCTTTTAGTGCTGCCTGGACTGAACTAGCAGAAGCCAGTCTGTATTTTCTAATAAAAGTGCCGGAAGTGAGAGCTTTAGCCCTTCCTTCTTTAGTGATAGCAATCAGTAACTCCTTTTGTTTCTCCGGCAAACGAAAAAGAATCTCCGAATAAGTATATCTGAATGAATCAATAATCTGCCGAATAGCGCCTGGCACCATTTCAACTCTACAGACTCCCTGTTCTGGAGTCATGTCATAAAGCGTATTCAACACTTTTTGTATATACCATGTGATTCCCTCAAACTGTTGATAAATCGCAATAATAGCATTTTCTTCTATTTCTTTGCCCGCACGCTTGAAATGAGTACCTGCAAAACGAATATATTCTTCTAAAGGAATACTCTCCAAATGCATCATTGATACACTTTGATAAAAAGGCCGGGAAGGCGTTAAAAACATATTTCCCATCACATGCCGCTGGCTCCCTGCAAAAATGAAACGTGCATTATTACAATGTTGCACATAGGTCCGAAGAGTAGCTTCCACATTTTTCTCTACATATCCTGAAATCTGCTGGAATTCATCAATTGCAACCAGACAAGGTTTATCCGCCTGTTCCAAATACCGGAAGATTTCATCGAGTGTAGTAGCCGGAGCTTGTATATCCCCTAACCCCAAATTCAAAGAAGGCATACCATTCACATCAAAAGAGATACTGGCTTGCAAAGATTTCACACATTCCCAAAAGCTCTGCAAAGCTTTCTTCCCCACAGGTTTCAGCACTTCCAGAATCTCCTTACTAAGTGCAAAGACCAAATCACGCAATGAGCGGCTATCATATATATCAATAAAAAAGGTATAGTAACCCTGTTTAATTTCAGGAAACTGAAAGCAATGACGGATCAACCCTGTCTTTCCCATTCGCCGGGTAGAAACAAGAGCCAAATTATTCCCATTCATCACCTCGCGCACCAACTGTTCGCTCTCAAAACGGCGATCGCAAAAATAATCAGCAGAGACATATCCGCTTGTTATAAAAGGATTTCTTATCATAGTCTTCATACATCTCACGTTATTACGCAAAGATAATTATTATAAAATAATAAAAGCCATCTACTATACATTATTTCATCATCATCCTTACTCAACAGGCACCACATGATAATAAACCCCGCGCGTTTTCCTGAACGACTTTACTCCCAATCTCTGCAAGATACGCCCGAAATAATTAACTTGCCCGGAAGAAAATTTCATTTTACTTGCTTTTTGTATCCGCTGCAATATATCTGCAGCAAGCAACCATTCTCCCTCTTCTTCCTCTTCCGCTGCCCGGTAATATACCTGAAACAATTGCTCAATCGCCGGAGACTGCTCAAACTCCCGATTAGCCTCTGTCATAATCGCCTCCTCCTTTTCGTCAAACCAATAACGTTCATTACTATGCAGCAGCGCCATTGCCTGCGCATACAATTGTTCATAATCAATAGGGCGGACAACATCAATCACTCCCGTTACCTCGACACCGATAAAACGGCGACTACCGGAAGTATCCGTCAACAGATCCTTATGATTACTTGTACCGATAAAAGAAGCGTACCGGCGGAGTTCCTCCACTGCCGAAGCGTTCGGACGTCGCGTATTGACGACAGGCTTTTGCAGAATATGCTTGAGAAAAGACTGCTGATTGATGCCAATCTGATCGAACTCATCCATGTTTATCAATAAAAAGCGATTCAAATACAGTTCAGCATCCCGTTTCCGGCTGAAATCGATACTGTCCGTATAATATGCCTGTAAACATGGCGGCAAGATCAAGCGGCAAAATGTAGACTTACGATAAGCTTGCGGGCCGATCAATATAGGCGAAGTGCTATTCGCATGATTCTTACCCATCCCACGCCAATGTGCGACCATACTAAGAAACCAGCGACGAAACAATTGAGTCCAATAAGGATGATCACAAGGAACCCGTTTGGCTAAATTGCCAATATAATCCTTACCGTTCCAACGAGGAAGGTCATAAAGAAACTCTTCGATAGGTTGATAAACCGGTACATGATCCGAATTCAGATAACGCACAACGTCTTTATCCCAAAGTTTAAGCCCTTCATAATGTGCATTCATTGCAATACTTGCCATCAATCGTTTATCCACCGGACGAAAATAAAAATCAAAACTATTCCGCTCACGGCACTCCACCTGTGATGCCAGTTGGTTGAAACGAAAATCATAACGCCGTTTCATAAACTCATCCATCTGCATGACAAACAATTGTTCCGGTAACAGGCTGCTCTTATCTGCAAATCCTTCACAAGTCCGATATACATTCCGCACAGTCTCCCGAATCAATGTCTCATCCTTCGGCAAATGATAATGAGCACGAGACCATCGCACCGTGTCTTCTTCAGGAATACCGGCACGAAAACAATGTTCCGCCAGATGAATCAACAGAGATTGCTTATCCCCTCCCTGCTGATAGCCTGCCTCTTCATCCAATGCACGTGCAAAAGCTGCCTCGAAAAGCAAAGAAAGTGCACCACATCTCTCATAGCCGGGTGCAAGCCGTTGCAGTGGTGAAGTTTCCGTTTGCACTCGTTCGCGATAAGTTGTCTCACCCGGCATACTTACAGGCTGTTGCATATAAATAGGCATTGCTTCAGGATTAAAATACAAATCCGGGTCAAAAGTCCAGCGACAATACTGTTCCAATGAAGGCTCTTTCAGTTCAATATCAAAAGGAAGCTGGGGTTGATAAAACTTCACTGCCAGCCGATAGGCATGTGCATGGAAAAGCTCCGCCTGTTCACGAGTGTTCGGCAAACAATCATCAGGATAGGTAAAGCGTACCCATACTTTCACCGATTTTCCGGAAGAACCGGTGAAAGCCAAATAAGTTTGCGGAAACTCCCTCACCCGTTCCTTCACTTCATTCGCTTCCATATACCCCGACAAGTTATTCACCTGAATCATCACAATTCCGTTGTATTCACTCATGGTCGTTATGCCGTCTTTGCGAAAAAAGGCTGCTGCAGGCAGCAACTTCGGCACTTTCTGCACATAGTCATTTTTGTCACCTGGAATCATAAAAGGCAGGACTTCTCTCATTTTTGAGACGGGCTGTGATTTGGTTTCCACTTTCATTTGCTCTACGAGCTGTTCGATTCTTAACGTACGCATAGTGTTCGCCTTGCCATCGTCTCTTACCAATGTTACTCTCATTTCTTTATTTATTTGTCCTGCATGTGTTTGTAGGGCGATTATTACCACAGACAAATGTACGGTTAATATCCCGTACAAACAAGTTTTACAACACACTTATCCCCGCCACTAGAAAAGATTTCGCAATTCTTATTCTCATATTCTCATAAGTTTTAGATAAAGACCACATAATCAAAACAGTACACAATGAGAAACGTTTTTAAGATTGGCATTTCTCATACTTTACCTTTCATTTTTCCTCAAAAAACGTCTATTCATCATAGTATCTCAAGGTATTTCTCATAGTCAACCACCAACTATTCGCCCCACTCATTGAGCAACCTTATTTTACACAATATTGAACTATCATTTTCATGTAAACAATAGCTTAATCACTTGTTTTCCACCCAATAATGTTGTATCTTTGAAAGACCATCCCACTCGTTCCACTAGAGTGCACAGACCTGTTCACTACAGTAAAAAGATCTGTCTACTAGAGTGAAAAGAACCGTTCACTGGAGTAGAACGGTTAGGATGTCGGTTAAATAATAAAAGGATAAAGGCAAGATGTACTAAGCGCATCAGGTATATAACATATAAACAACCATTAAACTAAAACAAAGATGGCAATACAATTCGAGTTTTATAAGAATCCCCAACCGGAGAAAGAAGGAGAAGAACCTAGTTATCATCCACGAGTAGTTAACTTTCAGCATGTGACCACTCAAAAACTGGCAAGAGAAATCCACATGGCAACCACTTTTGGAAAAGCAGAAGTAGAAGCAATGCTAATGGAATTAAGCAGATGCATGGGAAACCACCTATGCGAAGGAGAACGAGTACATCTGGATGGAATCGGTTATTTTCAGGTTACATTACAAGCTACTGAACCCGTACATTCGCTTACCACTCGTGCAGATAAAGTGAGACTAAAGTCCATTAACTTTCAGTCGGACAGAGATTTAAAAAGTTTATGCATGAGCAGTCACTTACGACGTTCGAAATACAAGCCACATTCGGCCTCTCTTTCAGAAGAAGAGATCGACAAGAAGCTCACTGCTTATTTTGCAATCCACCCCGTATTGACCCGTAGTAATATGCAGTCACTTTGCTGCTTCACTCAAAGCATGGCCAGCAGACAGATTCGTCGCCTAAAAGCGCAAGGCAACTTACAGAATATAGGTAAACCCACACAACCAATTTATGTACCAGCTCCGGGATATTATGAGAAATAAATTCAACGGGTATGAGAAATAAGCCAAATTAAGGTCTATTTGCGAGTGAAACTATGAGAAATGCCAATTTTAAAAACATTTCTCATAGCTTACCTTGCTAATTATCTGATATTTACCATCTATTTATGAGAATATGAGAAACGAATATTTTATATTCAAGAAAGAGCAATTAGCCCTTCTGAAGGGATTTTATCCTTTCTTAACTATCCATTTTGTTTTCATCTACTATAAACTTCAATTTTAAGGTATAGTTTGAACTACCCCTCTTACGTAAGCCCCCAAAGTATCTGTACGAGCAAGGAATCGCTATAGCCTTATTAGAGCTATAGCAATTCCTTTTATTATAGAATGCTTTTCATTAAAATATTATTAAATTTCTTTGGGAGTTTCTGCGTTTCCAGCAATTGAGTAGTAACTCTTTTAGGTCTTTCTCCTTGTTACTTGTATAATAGGATAACTTAGCGAGTTTGAACCAACCATAAAGCGCGTTTTCTGGGATTTTCAAACCTAAATAATGCAACTCCCGTACTTGGCGGTAAAATACAACATGACACTAGATACGTTTCTGTCAAGTTTGCACAATGGACGAAATTATTTTGATATCGCTACCCTGCAAATTAAATAAATTTTAGAAAGTGGTCTTTTAATGTTTATTCTTCCCTAATATTTTTTCTAGTTTAAATAATAGTTTTATACATTGCCGAGCTTTCCTTTGAACCCAAGTCGACTCTACTAGTTGTATCACCCTGTGTTTAGACAAAATATCTAATGCTTTTTCATAATTTTCAAGTTCACGAGAAAGATTACATATAGTACGAGAAAGATCACATATAGAATGAGGAAATCCATATTCAAAAAAATCAGCCTGCTCCCGCAAAACTAAATCTCGACTATTCGGGTCTGTACTTATACCATACATATTAAAATACGAAGTGACAAGATTTAAATGCCTTGTAGAACAATTACACAATAAAATTTTTCTTACAAAAAACACCCAATCAGAAATTATTCGATATTTTTCTTCATACAGCATATCTTTAAATAATACTCTTTTTATAAAAGAAGAGGGATGCCCCAAAGAATGAGTTAGCATAAATGGTACGGTTAATTCATCAGGATATAATTCTGGAACTATTTTATCCTCATTATAATACCAATAAAAATCGGCATAAACAATATCTTCCGTCAAACCTTCCTTAAACACCTGCGACAATATATCATCCTCCAACCAATCACCAGAATTTAAGAATAATAAATAATCTCCTTGCGCTTTAACAATTCCCTTATTCATAGCATTATAAATTCCATTATCAGGTTCAGATATCCAATATGCTAATTTTGATTCATACTCTTTTATCACATCAACACTTCTATCAGTTGAAGCTCCGTCAATAATAATATGTTCAAAATCTTTAAATACTTGCTTATCCCAGATGGATTCCAAGGTTCTTTTCAAACCTTCCGCATCGTTCTTATTAATTGTTATAATCGACAGCTGTGGCATAACTATTTTTTTTACAAATCTATTATTTTTCAGACATTACACTCTGAATACAAGACAATATAGATAATTCTGAAGACTTCTCCTTAAACAGATGTCTGCAATTACAAGATATTTCATCTTCTTTCTGTTCCAAAAGCGACAACATATCAACAACACAATGCAGCAACCCTTCTATATCACCTAATTGAGCCTTATACCCAGTTTTACCATTAAAAACAAGATCTTCTGCCACACCTATATTAAAAGAGACAACAGGAGTACCAGATGCAATCGCTTGGTTAATCATTAATGGCCCTGAATCTTCAACCGAAGTACTCAAAAAGAAATCCGCAGCATTATAAGCCCGCATTAACTCAGAAAGAGAAAGCCTCCCTAAAGCATAGACTTCATAGCCAATATTTCCAAAAGATTCACTCTGATTATCTCCTACCAACAACAAAGATACATTAGAATACCACTCTGGATAACGTTCTCTCAACAAAATCAGTGTAGACAATAAATATTCTCCACCTTTCCGTATATCGTTAAGATCTGTACAACCAATAAGTATTATTTTTCTATCCATCGGCAACCTCAACAACATACGTGATTCTTCTTTAGAAATATTTGATATTAACGATTCATTAATAGGGAAAAGCATAGCTCTCGCATTTCGCAATTTTCCTAAAGCAGATTTCTTAGCTCTCAACACATCTGATGAGGTTCCCCAAAACTCCAAGTCTTTAGGCAATAACTTTAGTTTGAAAGACAAATGCTCTTGAGCTAAGGTATTTTTTATCCGAAATAATGGACAGTTCTCACATTTAAACTGATACTCTACACACTTAAAAGGATAATGACAGCCACCAGTTATTGGAGAATTATCCAACATTAGCCAAGCTACTTTAGCACCAGTCATTTTTTTTAATTCATTTATAATGACAGGAGTAATAAAATAGCTAACCCAATGAAGTAATATTAAATCTGGAATAAAACCCAATTGAGACAGAATTGATTTTGCAGATGCATAAGAGCTTTGAGGAGCAAAAACGGTTTTATTTATAAACCCATAATCAGATACAATTTTTCGCCACTTCTTATTCTCTGCTCTAGCCCACATTCTATACATCTTAGAAGATATCGGATTCTTTGAATACAACCTACATTTTACTACATTAGGCAATTCTGTTTTTTTCTCAGAAACCATCAATTTAGATTCAAAACCAGCCACATTAAGCAAATCATTTATACAGATAGACGCCATTCCCGCACCACCATAATCATAAGTTGCCAAATTCAATATTTTTATGGAACTCATATCATTTTTTTTATCAAATCGCAAATTAATTCTATCTCGCTAAACTCTAACTCATAATACATTGGCAAACGAACCAAAGTTTTAGAGTAACGATCTGCTTGCGGCAACTTTCTACCATCATGTTTATCTATATAATAAGGACTACTATGCAAACTTTGATAATGAAAAACAGACAAAATTCCATTTTCCTTTAAATAATCTATAATCTCACTACGGCGGTCTAATGAATCACAAACAAGATAAAACATATGAGCATTATTTGTGGCATAATCTTCAATAAATGGAAGTTGGAATGCATCTCCTGCAAATGGCAATAATTTCTCATAATATTTTTCCCACAAATCTTTTCTCCGCTTCTGTATCATATCGATTGACTCCAATTGGGCATATAAAAATGCAGCAGTCAGTTCAGATGGCAAAAAAGAACTTCCCACATCTACCCAACCATATTTATTGACTTCTCCTCTAAAAAATTCCGCTCGATTTGTCCCTTTCTCCCATATTATTTCCGATCGCTTAATAAAACGTTCATCATTTATAGCCAATAGCCCCCCTTCTCCTGATATAACATTTTTAGTTTCATGAAAAGAAAAACATCCCATATGACCAATTCCCCCCAAAGCTTTCCTTCCCTTATTTAAAGACACATAATATGAATCAATAGCTTGTGCAGCATCTTCGATAACCACAAGGTTATACTTTTCCGCAATCAGCATAACAGCATCCATATCACATGCAACACCAGCATAATGTACTGGCACAATCGCTCGGGTTCTAGAAGTAATTAAACTCTCCAATTGCCTTACATCCATATTAGGTTCATCAGACGATGAATCTATAAAAACCACTTTAGCACCTTGTCGAACAAAAGCTAAAGCAGTTGACACAAATGTATATGAAGGAATTATAACCTCATCACCTTCCTTTATTCCCGCTAAAATAGCAGCCATTTCTAAAGCATCCGTACACGAGGTAGTTAAGAGAGTTTTACGAAAGCCATACCTTTCATCTATAAATGCTTGGCACTTCTTCGTAAAATACCCATTCCCAGAAAGCTTCCCTTTGATTACAGCCTCTTGAATATATTCAAGCTCCCTTCCTGTTAAATAAGGTTTATTAAATGGTATCATATATTACAACCAAAAATGATAAATATTCATGATTTGCGATTTTACAAATCCATTCTTCTCATAAAATGAGCAAGCAATATTATTATTCAATTGCGTCGCCACAGAAAGGATTTTTATATCATTATTAAACGCACATCTTTTACAACTATCAATTAAACGACTACCGATTGATGCTCCTCGAAAAGCACGATCAACAGCGATAAGACCAATAGATCCACTATTTTCACAGAACTTCAATGTAACAAAACCAGCAATCATCTCTTCCCTTCTATAAACAAAAACTTTATCCGCCAATTGTTTATTCAAAGAATTATCAACCCATTTTCTATATAACCGATAAAAGATCTCCTTCGAAAAGTTTTTATCTGTCAAATAACGAGAATATGCGCCACTAGCATAAGCCAAAGGATACAAGCCGTCAGCACATCCATCATATTCCTCCAACACAACAGTACTTCTATCCACATCTTTAATTCCACATCGATAAAGAACTTTAACATCAGCCAATAAACCATTATATTCTCTCAAATAATCATCGCTTAATGTCTCTGAATAAGGTAAAAAGACATAGATCAACTTATAGCCTCTAACTTTAGATTCATTTAAAATCCTACTAAGAAGACTTTTATCAGCGACGGACAAATCGATTTTCCCTACAGAATAGCCGAAGAAAAGAGAATCCCATATCAACTTATATACACCATTCATCCCAATAAATAAAATTGATACACATATATTGCACAAATATAGAGATTATATTTCTAATTCACACACAAAAAACTCCGAGTATCTTAAAAAAAATCAATCACCATAGCTTGCAAATAAAATCTGATGACATCAAGAATACTACTAAATAGATAAACATTCAACCACCTAACAATCTATTTTCATTTACAGCTTCCAAAATAATCCATACGAAGTAAAATATCAGAGACTTTCCAACATTCCATCCTATATCTTTTAACTATATCAGCCACTTCTTCTCCTCCAGCCGACATTCCATTTCGATAAGTAGCGTAATTACTTATACTATCTCCAAAAACGCTTTCACCTAAACCCATAAACGAATAATCGCAACACCCCATCAAATTCAACAAAGATGGATATATATCCATCTGACCAATAACCTTATCTACCTGTTTCGAAGCCAAATGAGAGTTCACAATAATAAAAGGAACAAAACAATCCTCAACACACATCTGTTCACGTCCCTCATATTTATTATAGGTCACTTGTTCATGATCGCCTGTAATGATAATAACACTATTATCATACAATCCCTCTTTCTTCAAATTCACAATAAATTCCCCAATACAACGATCAACATACTGAATAGCAGTCAAATAATATTTAACTTCATTACTTTCAAAAGTCATATCTTCCAAAGGTGTATTAATAGGAGAATCACTATAAGGAGAATGACTAGAAAGAGTTACCAGCTGCGCATAAAAAGGAGGCTGCATCTGTTTCAATATAGGCATAGACTTTCTAAAAAGACTTTCATCAGCCCCCTTAATGCCATTATCACCTCCCAAACAATCATATAAATAATCAAAATGATAAGCATGAGTCATCGCTTCTTGATTCCAATAGTGCTTATTATCACAAACATAAGAAGCAGTAGAATATCCCTTCTCTTTTAGCGCCATAGGTAATGATAAAAAAGAGTCAGATGTACACATAGCAGATGCAGCTCCTGTCGTTAAAGGCAACAGTCCCGTATTAATAAGCAACTGCGCATCACTAGACCTCCCATCTTTCACCTGTGGCACCTCTTTAGGAAAATAAACTGTATTTTCTTTCAACAACAAACTATCAATATTAGGTGTAATATCCACTTCTTTTACACTCAACCCTATAGGCCAACTCTGTAACGATTCAACCAAAATAACAATTAAGTTTTTATTATGTACAGTAGAGTAATATTTTATCTCATGATTATCTTGATATAAATTCTCCATAAACTTCCTTGCATAATTCTCCTCTGATTTCGATACTCCTTTATAAAAATAAAATTGATATATCCAAAAATTAACAATTCCATATTCTTTAAAACTTTTCACTTGTTCAATGCCAAAAAAGAATAATGGAGTATCATAAAAACCATTTCTACCAAACAAGTAAGATGATGAAACTAATCCTGTGGTAAATAATACAGCAATAAAAAATACATGAAGTTTTAAACGCCAATTTATACCTATCCTAGCATACATCAATGAATATAGTGCCATAAAAAAAATAGATGGCAATATAACATATACATCCTTAAAATGAATAGAGTCTACTATACAAGGCAATAAACCATTCAAATTATCGAACATTAAATAAGAAGACAAAGGCATTATTGTGCCATAGGTACGAAAATACCAAATTATAGACAATAGATAAATATTAACTAAAAGTAAATACAAAAAAACAAAACGTTTTTTACAAAGAAATAAGATAGGGATTGCCAATAACATAGCATCCTCAAGCCTATGAAGTTTAACACTCCAATCATCAACATGCCATGTTGATACACTGTGATTTAATTGACTTATACTAATCAAAAATGCAATTATTAGGAGAATATAAACTACTAACCTATTAGATAGAATCTTTAAATAATCAATTGATAGAATTTTTACGTGAATATTCTCATACAACCTGCTCAATGCTTGTTTCATCCCTAAATATTTAAAGTTGTTCTATTATTTCCTATGCACTATAAAGTTTTCCACTTTAAGCAAAAATGCAACCAAGTTTTTCATTTTATATTGAAACCTTTTCGTTTCACTCAATTTAGGAATCAACTCGACAAAAGGGGATTTTTCAATCTCGATTAAATATTTCATCTCATTATATAAAATAGGAGAGAATAATCTACTTAGAATCAATATGCGTTCGCTATCTCCTACTCCTACAGCAGTAGCACTCAACCCATCCAAATTATAAATAGATACAGTCCTATTCACATGCTTATAGGAACAACCTTCAACCACTATTTTTTTTAAAAAAAACTCCCAATCTGCAGCAATTTTCAAGTCCTCAGAATACAAATCATTTTCAAATAAACATCGTTTTATAAATGTAGAAGGATGCCCTAGATAATATTGCATCATATAACGAACAGTTAATATATCAGGAAATATAGTTAGAGTTCCTTGCCCTTCCACTCCTTCATATAGATCTCCATATACCAATTCTTCACCGGTTAGTTCTTTTGACATAAATGAAAGCACATCATTATCTGCCAAATAATCGCCAGAATTCAAGAACAAAACATATTCACCGGTTGCTCGCAGCACCCCCTTATTCATAGCATTATAAATCCCAGCGTCTGGCTCTGAAATCCAGTAATCAACTCTATCTGCATTTTTTCTTATAAATTCAATGCTCCCATCTACGCTTCCACCATCAATAATGATATATTCAATATCTGAATAGGATTGCTGGAACACACTATTCATTGTAACCTGCAGCCCCTCAAAATTGTTCAAATTAATTGTTATAATCGACAGCTTTTTCATTTCTAAAATGTTAAATATACAAAGATATAGAAAATCTTATAATAATAAGTGCAATCTATAAAAACTTAAATATCTTTGTATTAAAATTGTCGCCAATAAATATGTCTTAAAAACTAACACCGTAAATATGATTAAAAACATCGCCTTTTTACATAAAAATTTCCCATATGGAGGGGCTGAAAGAATTACTATTGACATTGCAGAATACGCCTCTCACCATGAATATAAATCTATTGTTTTCACTTGGAATCAATTTCAAGACAAACTATCAGATAACACAAGGAAATACATTACCATAATAGAATTGCCTGATAAGAAAGAACAGCATTCTACAAACAACGCTCAATTCATCTTAGAAAAAATAAAAGAATACAATATCAGAATCTTTATTATTCAAGGAGATGAACTACCGTACCTTCCCTTGCTAAAAAAAGAAGCATTATCATGTAAATTCATATTCTCTTTCCATGGGAAACCTTTTTGCGAGGCAACTTATATAGAGATCTCTGAAACAGAGAGACACACAGCCAACCGCCCCCTACTCAAAAGATTAGAGTGGAAATACATTCGTAATATCAAATTTCGAATAACTAAGAAATATAAAAAGATAGTATTAAACTCCTACATTAACACATACAGTCAGGTAGATGCATTTTTAGTCCTATGCGAAGAGTATAAAGATCAATTTATAAAAGAACTAAAATTAGACAAGTCAAACAATAAATTATTCGTGATTCATAATCCCGAAAGGATAGTCAACCAACCTAATTTAGATAAAAAGAAACAATTAATCTTTGTTGGAAGAATGACCTATCCAGACAAACGAATAGATCGACTAATTCACATATGGGACAAGATATACAAACAAGTCCCTGATTGGGAGTTGTTACTAGTCGGGGAAGGACCTGAAAAGAAAAAGCTAGAAAAAACAGTAACACAATTAGGTTCACAACATATCTATTTTATGGGGCATAGCACCAATGTTGATGAATTCTATAAAAATGCTGCTATATTGTGCCTAACTTCAACTACTGAAGGTTGGCCGCTCTGTCTAACAGAAGCACAAGCAAACGGGGTTATACCCATTGCTTATGGATGTTCAGATGGAGTAAAAACAATCCTTTCCCCTTCAGGCATCAACGGATTTATCATCCCTCCTTTTAAGTCCAGAGAATACGCAAAAACCCTCATCAAACTATTAAAGAACATACAGTTACAAAAAACAATGCAAAAAAACGTTATCACTAAATCAAAAGAATACTCCATTGACAATATTGGTCGCAAATGGATTCAACTATTCGACAAACTAACACAAATAAATTTTTAAGAAGTTATAGTTTCCAACAAAGTCCTCAATTATAAATACCATTTCTTTGTATCTAAAAAACAAAGAAACAATTATTGACTGATTAAGAAAAGAACTTCTTAATCAGTCAATAGCTTTGCACAATAGCCTATCGCGATGGAATAGACTCTATCGCATTTTTTAAACGAGACATAATCAATACCCAGTCGTAATTTTCCGCAACATATCTCTTACCTAGATCAGACATCTGTTCTTTCAGTCCTAACGAATTTTCGATCTTATGCAACTTAGAAACAAACTGCCGCTCATTCATATAATAATCCACTGCACCATTACTCAATTTACAATGCTCTTTCAAAACTGCACAGCGTCCATTTACCAACATTGGCTTCCCTAAACTTAGTGCTTCTAAAAGGATTAATGACAGACTCTCATATCGTGACGGATTCACAACGAGATCCGCATGTTGAATTATAGAAACCTTTTCCCCATCAGACACAAACCCCGTATATAACACATCAGGAGCACTTGCAACTTCATCAAATACCCCTCCAACCATCACTAATTTCAAAACCGAATCCTCATATTTTCTTTTATATTTAGAAAAATAAACTATAACATCATTCACTTTACCTTTATCAATACGCCCCACATATAATAAATATTTATCAGGTAAAGAGTATTTTGTTTTTGTTTCCTTCCAGTCAGCCGGCCTTACAGACTCAATACCCACACTAATTATCCCATGCTTCCCAAGCGCCTTTCCAAAAATATGTTCACCTAATTTTTGTTCGGCTTCCGTATTAAAACCGACATACGCAAAACGCGAAAATGCGTCAGTCAGTAAAGCTTTAAAAGAAACTTTCGCATAATGCATAGTCGGAATTGCGATACTCTTTTCACCTGCTAAAATAGCAGTATAATAAAACGGGACAAAGTCTACTGTTATAGGTATAAAAGCCTTATAAAAGTCTTTGTGTTCCTTTATAAATCGATGCAATTGAGGAGAATAAAAAACACTTCTTTTCATGGCCTCCAATTCTTTACCGCTTTGCCACTTCCAAACAGGAACAAAATATGAGAGTAATCGCAATAATCCAATACGATAAAGAAACATTCTCAAGCGTCGCACAGGCTTTGCTTTCTTCTGGAGCTCCCATTCTGACGCACCTGAAACCGGCTCAACTTTAAAACGACGCACCCGTACTCCATTAATAAATTCTACACCATCAGCAATATCATTCCCTCCTTTTATATAATCTTTTACACCAGTAGTAAGTACCTCAACATCATAATCATCTACTAATCTTTCTGCCAACATACGACAATGATATTCAGCCCCACCATTAATATCTTTACCATAACGAACTACGACAAAAGCGATTTTTTCTTTCATTATATATCAATTTTTTTTATATTTTCTTTTAATCTCGCCAAGATAACAGGCCAATTATAATTTTCCTGCACATATTTTACAGCCCTTTCCCCCATCTCCAACCTCAAAGACTCTGACATATCCAATTTGTAAAGTTTTGCAATAAAATCACTTTTCGCTGTATAGTACAGAGCCGCATAATCACTCTTTACACAGTGTTCTTTCAAAACTTCACATTCTCCATTTACAATCATAGGCTTCCCTTGGTTCATTGCTTCCAGTAATATCAATGAGAGACTTTCAAACTTTGATGGGTTTATCACAATTTTAGCATGTTGCAATATGACCATTTTTTCCTCATCACTTACAAAACCTGTATATATTACATCCTGATGTTCAAAAGGTAATCGGTCGAAATTAATACCTCCTACCAAGACCAATTGGAGTGAGCTCTGAGGGCATTTCTCTTTATAACTTATAAAATAATCAAATATTTTTCCCATTTTATTGGGATCAACGCGCCCAATATACAACAGATAATCTTCGGGAAGTTTGTATTTCTTTTGAGTTTTTACCCATGAAGCCGGCTTTGTTTCTTCAATCCCAACACTAATAATTCCATGGGGAGACAAATGTTTACCAAAAACGTTTTCAGCCAATTTCTGTTCTGCTTCTACATTAAAGCCAATATATGCAACATTTGTCATCACCTCCGTTTGAATAGCTTTAAAGAAAATTCCTTGATTATGCATTGTAGGAATCAATATCGTTTTTTCAGGAGCTTCAATAGCCGTAAAAAATGTAGTAGGCTCAGCCATATTTACAGGAATAAACACCTTATACTCATCCTTATTATCACGTATAAATTTACGCATATCAGGAGAATAAAAAGGATAACTCAAAAAAGAGTTCAATTCTGCCTCATGTTTACATCTCCATACAGGAAATATATTAGCCAAATATTTCAAAATTCCGAAACGAAACAAAAAGCGCCTCCACTTTCGCGCAGTTTTTTCTTCTTTAGAATACAACTTATGCTTTTCCGGATCAATCGGGGCAGCTTTGAAACGGCGAATCAACACACCATTAATATTCTCTTCACCTTCAGGAAGTTCATTCATTCCAGTGTTATAATTACGAACGCAGGTTGTAAAAACCTCAACATCATAATCATCAACTAGTCTCTCGGCTAACATTCGGCAATGATACTCCGCACCGCCATTGATATCTTTTCCATATCTAATGGCAACCAAGGCTATTTTTTCTTTCGCCATCACGTTTTATCCTCTACTATAAGTGATTATTTGATTATTTTACAAAAGTACATATTATCGAAGACAAGTCGCAAATGATTTCCCTAAAATTAACCATATATTACCTAAAAACAAAGATATATTCTATCGATTCAAGTTTTTTATGTAATTTCGCATATTAGTTTAAATTCAAAAGAACAGCATAAATTTAGCAGCATGAAAAAGGAAATCAGTGTATCAGTAATCATACCAACCTATAATTGGCCAGAAGCTCTAAACTTATGTTTACAAAGCGTTCTAGTCCAATCTGTTCTTCCTAACGAAATCATTATTGCGGACGATGGCTCAAAACAAGACACCAGAGATTTAATAGACAATATAAGAAAAAAAACATCGGTGCCTATCATACATGTATGGCAAGAGGACAATGGATTTAGGCTTGCACAAATTCGCAACAAAGCCATAGTTCAAAGTAGCAAAGATTATATAATCCAGATAGATGGAGATGTTATATTGCACAAAGATTTTATCAAAGATCATATTTGGTTTGCACGCAAAGGTAGTTTTGTAAGTGGTAGCCGAGTTATTATAGAAAAAGAACTTGCTGAACGGCTCTTATCATCACAAACTTTTAATATATCAATATGCACAAAAGGTACTCATAGTAAATTGAACGGAATACATATACCATGTCTTAGTTCCTTACAAGAGAAGTATCGGCAAGATGACATTTTGTATGTAAGGGGATGTAATATGGCCTTCTGGCGAAATGACTTGCTACAAGTTAATGGCTATAATGAGGAAATGACAGGCTGGGGACGAGAAGACAATGAACTTGCGAGCAGGTTAATCAATCTGGGAATCGAAAAAAGAATCATAAAATTTGCAGGTATTATGTTCCACATATACCATCCAATGCGCCCCCGCACAAGTGTCAACAAAAACGACGAGATACTCCGGCAGACAATCTCCTCTAAAGCAACGTGGTGCGCCAAGGGGATTACTCAATATACAAAATCCAAACGCTAAATAAAGCTTTAATACTAGAAAACGAACTATTAACGAAAACGAAATAAAGCCCTAAATAATTGCTATTCTACGGATAGTAATGTATATTTGCACATTTATTCTTCGTTAGATATTTGGAATATGAAAAAAGAAGTCACAATATCGTTAATCATTGCTACATATAATTGGCCAGAGGCTTTGAGACTCTGCCTAAACAGCATTTTAAGACAAACGATATTACCTTCTGAAATTATTATTGCAGATGACGGGTCCGACGAAAGGACAGCAAAACTTATACGTGATTTTGCACAAAAAACATCTATTCCAATATTACATGAATGGCACGAAGACAAAGGTTTTCGTAAAACAATTATACTAAACAGGGCTATATTAAAGGCCTCTGCCCCTTATATTATTCAAATCGATGGAGATATTGTAGCCAGTTCTCATTTTATTGAAGATCACATACGCATGGCGGAACAAGGTTGCTTTATTAGAGGGACTCGGGCAAATCTCAATGCAAGAACTACTATATCTATACTTGATAAAGGGAAATTTTCAATAACCAATAAACTTCAGTTAGTAATGAAGCAGCCAACAAATGCTTTACGGCTCTATCCCATAATTGCACAGTTTGCTACTCGCAAAGAAATGTCAGGAAGAAGGGTGAAAGGATGTAATATGTCTTTCTGGAAAAAAGACCTTATTGCTATTAATGGATACGACAACAACTTACAAGGATGGGGGCATGAAGACGAAGAGCTGAGTTGGAGGTTAGTCAATTTAGGCAGACAGAAAAAAATCATTAAATTTTCTGCTATTGCCTATCATCTATATCATAAACAGCTTTCCCGAAAAGAGGAACCTCACCACCGGGATTTTATGCAGAAAATAAAAGAAGAAAAAATAACCAGAACAAATAACGGACTTGAAGAAATCTAACGAACCAAACCTATGACAGTTTCATTAATTATTTCGACATACAATTCTCCCAAGGCATTAGATCTATGCCTCATGAGTGTACTTCGACAATCAATACTTCCTGACGAAATAGTGATTGCAGATGATGGTTCCGGCAAAGAAACCCAAATGATAGTGGAAGAATTCAAAAAACTATCACCAGTACCAGTCATACACGTATGGCATGAAGACAATGGATTTCGCCTAACTGTTATCAGAAACAAAGCCATTGCAAGAGCTAACATGGACTATGTGATACAAATTGACGGAGATATCATTTTAAATAAATATTTCATCAAGGACCATAAACGTTTTGCACGCAGAAACAGTTTTGTAAGCGGTAGCCGGCTCAATATACAGCCAGAGCTTTCTAAAAGACTAATAGCAGAACGTAGTATTCAAGTTTCAATCCGCAACAAAGGAGTACACAACCGCCTCAATGGCATACGCTGTCAATTACTAACATGGTTCTTACAGAATTATCACCAAACCGACCTATTATATGTACGTGGCTGTAACATGGGTTTTTGGAGAAGCGACTTATTAATGGTCAACGGATATGACGAAAATATGATCGGCTGGGGACGGGAGGATAGTGAGATTGCCTGCAGACTTATCAATGCGGGAATTCGTAAGCGCATCATCAAAAATGCAGGAATTGTATTTCACTTGTATCACCAAGATAATTCACGAGCACAATTTAATATTAACAACGAGATACTAGAACGAACAATTGACGAAAAACGTACTTGGTGCTCCAAAGGAATAGACCAGTATTTAACAAAGAAAAAATAGACAAAAAATATGGAACAAAAGAAATTAAATTTTCTGGATCGAAACGAATTTAACTACAGCCCATCAAAAGAAGTAGTAGAAGCTTTAAAAAACTTCGATATAAATAAACTTTGTTTTTATACCCGCATTTATGATGAAGGAAAGAAAAGTATATTATCTGTTTTCTTATCTGAACTTTATGATATAGATGAAACACAAGTTTTGTTAGGATACGGCGGGGAAGATATCCTGAAACAAGCCGTACATTATTTCCTGACTCAAGAAGATGGAAATAAAACGATGTTGATTCCTAAGTTCTCATGGTGGTATTATAAATCAATTGCAGATGAGGTAAATGGCCATACTTTGCAATATCCTCTCTACGAAGACGGAAATACTTTTAAATATG
>OGXN01001659.1_pt1 | contig 19992 bp, 19 predicted proteins | sample 1576281 | NCBI WGS metagenome assembly OGXN01 (sample SAMEA3541494, study PRJEB24748) | human gut metagenome | biome: human gut; feature: human-associated habitat; material: faeces | place: China | collected 2012
TTGGAAAAGTAGACTGATAAAGAGGGTTCATATCTTTAACTAAGGGAAACTGGAACCGCAAATCCAGATATGGAGAATTTAAAAACATTGAGTAAAGCATTATCTGTCAATATAGATACATTATTGGGAAATGAAATAGAACCACAAAAAGAAATTACAAAAGAAATACATTATATATATGGATGGCAGAAAGAATATCGTTCTTCTATCCATATTGCCGGAATTCCTCTTGTACATATCAATGTGGGAAAAGGACCAAGACATGATGGTAAATTTCATTGTGCAAAGGGGATTATCGCAATCGGCAATGAGGCAATCGGTGTTGTCGCAATTGGTGCACTCAGTGCAGGCTTATTATCCTTTGGGGCAATTAGTGTCGGTTTGATTACTGCTGGTGCTTTGGCGCTTGGTGCTTTTGTATTAGGTGCAGTTGCGATTGGATATATCGCAATCGGTACCCTTGCGATTGGTGTATATGCTTATGGTGCATTATCGATAGGATTTATTCTGGCGATTGGAGATCATGCATATGGAGAATATGCAATCGGAAATCAGGCTTTTGGCAACCATATGATACAGCTTCAAAAAAATAATGGGGAAATGTGCATGTTAACAAAAGATGCATCGAAAATTATGAAGCTTTTAAAAGCAGCGGATGCACCAAAAATATTTCAGTTTTTGATACAGATGATGAGAAGATGTTAATTGCATCTTCTTTTTCAATGTGATAAAATGAGGCACTAGACAGGCAGGTGATCAAATGAAGGATATGACTAAAGGAAATCCAATGAAGCTGATTTTAGCTTTTGCGATACCGGTATTATTAGGAAATGTATTTCAACAGTTTTATATGATGGCTGATACCATGATGGTAGGCAGGATCCTTGGTGTGAATGCTCTTGCGGCAATGGGTGCCAGTACATCGCTTGCGAATTTGATTATTGGCTTTGCAAGTGGAATCGCTATGGGATCTAGTATTATGATTGCCCAATACTATGGCGCAAAAGATGAAGAAGGCATGCGACATGCATGCGCTGGCTGTGTACGTTTCTGTATACTTTCCACAATTGTCATGACGATTGTGGCATTACTAATCAAACGTCCAAGTTTAAAGCTACTACAGACACCAGACAGTATTATTGATATGGCAGATGGCTATCTGTTCATACTATATGGAGGCTTATGTATTACCATGTTATACAACATGTTTGCGAGCATGCTGCGGGCAATTGGAGATAGTAAGACGCCATTATACTTTTTGATTATCGCCAGTATCAGCAATGTGATCTTAGATTATCTGTTTATCGCAATTTTTTCATGGGGGATTGCCGGTGCAGGTATTGCGACTGTGATTGCACAGATGCTCTCCGTTGTTTTATGCTTTCTATATATAAAAAGAAGATATCCAATATTTATCATAAAGAAAAAAGATTTCCATGTGGAAAAAGCAATTTACCATCGTCAAATCAGTATGGGGATTTCTATGGGGTTAATGAATTCTATTGTATCACTTGGAACAGTGATTTTACAAAGTGCTGTAAATTCTCTTGGCGAAAGTGTGATTGCGGCTCAGACAGCCGCGAGAAAGATTGTAGAGATGTTTATGCAGCCATTGATCAGTATTGCGATTGCGGATACTACCTTTGTATCACAAAATTTAGGCGCTGCACAATATCAGCGCATACGTGAAGGGATGAAGAAAAGTATTGTCATCGCATTGATTTGGGTAATTATCGTAATCTTGATATCGTATACCTGTATTGATGTGCTGATCACACTTTTGGTAGACGCAAGCCAAAAAGAGGTCATTTCTTTATCAGCTTTTTATACAAGAGTGATGTCTTTGTTTTATTTTGTACTAGCGATTCTATTTATCTATCGTAATGGCTTGCAGGGACTTGGCAATGGCAAAATACCAATTGTATCCAGTACGATTGAAATGATCACAAAAACAGCCGCAACATTTTTGCTTATCCCTTATACAGGTTATTTGGGGGTTGCATTAGCGGAACCCATTGCATGGTGTTTCATGGCACCAGTGTTATGTATCTTTTTCTATAAGGATATCAGAAAGCGAGAACAGATTTTGTCGGAAAATAGCAAACAAAGTTAAGAATATAAAAAATTATAGGAAAAGAAAGTGTTATCACTAAAAAGATAAAAAAATTCTATTATTTCACAAAAAAGTAGTCTATAATATAGAACGATAGGAATATTTTTAAGGCAGGATTCCTTAAAAGAAAGAAGGTCGTTATATGAAAAACAGTTATTCACGTTTATGTCTAAAAGAACGCTGGACTATGTTTACAATCTTTTTAATAGCTGGAATCCTATGCGCAGCTGCAGCAATATATGCTTTTATAAAACATTATATGACATATACTGTCACAGGTAGTGTTCTTGCGATTGTTTCTTTATTGATTAGTGGATATATTTTTCAATTAAATATGAGAAGGAAAGAGATAAAAAAAGAATACAGCTATGAATTTGATCGTGAGTTATTTGCGAAAGAAAGAACATGTCCCAAATGTGGTGCAAGTATTGGTTCCAATGTCTGCTACTGCCCTAGATGTGGAACAAAATTTCATTAGAATGGAGGAATGAATATGGTAGATGTTATCGTAATTGGTGGAGGTCATGCAGGTGTAGAGGCGGCGCTTGCTTGTGCCCGTACAAATAAAAAAACTATTTTATATTCCATGCATATTGATATGATTGCATCTATGCCATGTAATCCCAGTGTTGGCGGACCTGCAAAAGGAATCGTAGTACGTGAAATTGATGCACTTGGCGGTGAAATGGGAAAAGCTGCAGATGCGACAGCTTTGCAATTCAAGATGCTAAACACCACAAAAGGTCCGGGGGTACAAAGTTTGCGTGTACAATCAGATAAAATCGCTTATAAAAAATATATGCAGGAGGTTTGTCTACATCAGGAAAACCTAGAAGTGCGAGAAATGTGTGTGGAAAAAGTCCTTGCGGAGAATGGGAAAATCACAGGTGTTCTTCAACAGGATGGTCAAATCATACCATGTAAGGCATTGATTATGACAACAGGAACTTTTATGAGCTCTACGGTTTTGGTAGGGCATACTTCTACATCAAGTGGTCCAGATAATGAGCCAACAACCAATCAATTAAGCCAGAGCTTGCGTGATCTGGGTATTACAACATTTCGTTTAAAGACCGGTACACCTGCTCGTGTATATACGGATTCTATTGATTTTTCTAAAACAGAGGTACAGCCAGGCACGGATGATTTTATCTGTTTTTCACAAGAAACCACCCATATTCGTCCATTCAAAGATCAGGTCGTATGTTACCTGACGTATACAACTTCAAAAACACATGAAATCATACGTAATAATTTAAATAAATCTGCGATGTATTCAGGGTTGGTCAAGGGCGTTGGCCCTCGATATTGTCCAAGTATTGAAGATAAACTTGTACGTTTTGCGGATAAAGAACGTCATCAAATTTTCTTAGAACCAGAAAGTGAAAGTCTGGATACAACATATATTCAGGGATTTTCTACATCTATGCCACATGATATTCAGGATCAGATGTTACATAGTCTGCCAGGTCTGGAAAACTGCAGAATAAAAAAATACGCTTATGCGATTGAATACGATGCAATAGATCCTTTACAATGTAAGCCATCATTAGAAAATAAAATTATTGAGAACCTTTATACAGCAGGACAAATTAATGGAACAAGCGGTTATGAAGAAGCAGCTGCTCAGGGTTTGATGGCAGGTATCAATGCTAGCCTGAAACTGGATGGTAAAGAGCCACTGATTTTACATCGTGACGAAGCATATATCGGAGTAATGATTGATGATCTTGTGACCAAAGGAACAAAAGAACCATATCGATTATTAACCTCACGCGCAGAATATCGTTTATTATTACGTCACGATAATGCTGATTTACGTTTAAGTGAATATGGACACAATGTTGGCTTAATCAAAGAAGAACGTTATCAAAAGTTTATGGATAAGAAAAAACATATTAAAGAAGCAATGGCTTATTTAGATACGGTACGTTTTACACCAAAATCAGAAATCAATGATTATCTTATTTCTTTAGGCTATGAACCATTACATAATGGAATCAGTGCCAATGAGCTCTTGAAACGTCCAAAGGTTACAATGAAAGCACTTTTGCCATATCTTGATCATAAAATTGAAGATACCGTTGCAAAACAGGTAGAAATTGAAATAAAATATGAAGGATATATTAATAAAGCAAAACGTGATGCAGCGCATTTACGTGCGATGGATGAAAGAAAACTTCCAGAGAATATTAACTATGAAGATATTGAAAACCTCTCTTTAGAAGCTCGTCAGAAGCTGAGTAAGGTACAGCCTATGACAATGGGACAGGCATCCAGAATATCTGGTGTTAATCCGGCAGATATTGCCGTGCTTGCCGTATATCTTGAACAAATGAATCGAAAATAAAAATCTGTAGTTTAGTCTACAGATTTTTTAAATAGTTAATTACATCATCTAAGCTTGAAAATATCGCTGTAGTTTTCACTTGATAAATATGTTCCGGATACTTCATATCAGGAATACAAATGACATCCAAACCACCACGATATGCCGCTTCAATACCAGCTTCACTATCTTCCAATACGATAGCATCTTTTATGGATACACCAGCTTTTTCACATGCCTTTAAAAAGATTTCAGGATCAGGCTTGCCATGTGTGACCTCATCTCCACAGATACTATCATCTATATAAGGAAGAATATCTGCGTTTTTTAGAATTTCATCTACACGCTGACGGGAACTGCTGGTTGCCACAATCGTTTTGATTTGATGTTGTTTCAACCAAAGAAGCAGCACATCAAGACCTTTCTTTTTAGGTACCTGCTGCTTTAATCGTTCATCTATCCAGATATGCACATCATCCCAGACTTCCTGCATAGGAAAACCGTTTCCATAATGATCAAGAAATACCTGGCATATTCCTTGTTTATTCTTGCCAAGACATTGTTTGTATAAGTCTTCTGTAAAGTCGTGGTATCCTAATAAATCAAGTTTTCTTTTATATTCTTCATATGTTACACGTTCACTATCAATCATCAATCCATCCATATCGAAAATTACTGCTTCCTTCATTTCATCACCTTTTTCTTATGTAAATATTATAGCGAAATATGTAGTAATATGCTATGCTTTCAATTGTGAAAATAGTTTAAAATAAAATAGAAAAATTGTAACGAAACAATGTAATTCATCATGTATTATATGAAGGAGGTAGTCATGGAAGAACATAAGAAAAAAGAATATGAAGATATCTATAAAAATTATGCCGGCATCGTTTATGGCTATCTTCTGAAAAAATGTTATCAAGAAGATTTAGCAGAAGAGCTAACACAGGAAACATTCTTAATTGCGCTAAAGAAATTAGATACTTATGATCATACTTGTAAAGTCAGTACATGGTTATGTGGAATTGCTAATAACCTTTTAAAAGTAGAGTTTAGAAAAAAGAAAACTGTGGAGTTAGATGAAAATCATAAAGTAGAAAACCATATGAACTGGGATAGTGTAGAAGTTTTAAAACTTGTACATGGATTAACAGATCCTTATCGTGAAGTGATTTACTTGCGATTGGCAGCTAATTTATCTTTTGCACAGATTGGGGAAATATTGGGGAAAAGTGAAAATTGGGCAAGGGTTACTTTCTATCGTGGAAAAACAAAGATCAAGGAGGGTATGCAAGATGAAGATACCATGTAGTATTGTGAGAGAACTGTTACCAAACTATATTGATGATTGCATGGAAGATGATGCAAAAATGCTTGTGGAAGAACATTTAAAAGAATGTGATGCCTGCAGGGCTTTATATGAAAATATGAAAAAGCCTTTACAGGACGAACATAAAGATAAAGAATTAGATTATCTAAAGAAAGTGAAAAAACAGAATTCTTTGAAAATCATTATCGCAATATTGATTACAATTTGTATATTTATGACAGGAATATTAACAAAAATCTGGTTAATTGGAAGCTATACGAATGAAGTAGAAGATACAATCATGAAAGTTACAAATACAGAAGTGGAAATTGGGCTTACGGGTACAAATCGTAATTTCGCAATTATTGGTTATACGTTAGATGATCGATGGAAATTTTATCAAGAGATATTATATCAGGAGGTAATGCCATCAATCTTTCATTCTTATGGTGTATCCAATATTAAGATCCCTTTAAAAGATATTGAACATTATTTAAAGGTTGGAGATCAAGTAATCACAAAAGATGGCAAGATCTATAATGCAATGTCAGCACTTCTCATAGAAAAAAGAATCCCATATGTGGGAGATGTGTCCGGTGTCTACGAATTATTAAAATTGGCAGATATAAAAGTAGAAACATTTAGTTTAAAAACAGATCAAGAGCCTTATGCAATCAATTTAATATATCAAAAACCATTATCCAGATTAGAGAAGGAGAAAATTGAAAATAACGCAAAAGGCGTACTTGCCAGTATAGATAATTGTAATATTATAAATTTATATGTTGGTGATGAATTAATTTCACATATCGTATATAAAGAAAAAATTAAAGATATAGATCAAATGCAAAAGCTGTTGCTGGAATAATTAATATAAGAAATGTATAGACTTTCATAAAATGATAAGGTTTACATTGATGTTGGTGGGGTATCATAGTATAATAAAAGTAACAAAACAAGGAGGTCATTTTTATGAAAAAGAAGACCATTATTACCATCAGTAGACAATTTGGAAGTGGCGGTAGAGAAATTGGGAAGAAGTTGGCAGAACAGCTGAACATACCATTTTACGACAAAGAATTAATTGAAATTGCCGCAAAAGAGAGTGGAATGGATAAGGAATTGTTTGAAGAAGAAGGTACACGTACAAGTCGTGGATTCCATCTATTAGGAGCATTAGGGTATTCCTTAGGAGGACCTTTATCCACAATGACAGAGCTTTCTTTAAATGATCGTTTATTCATCGTTCAATCTGAAGTAGTAAAGCAGGTTGCTGATCAGGGAGCATGTGTCATCGTCGGACGTTGTGCTGATTATGTGCTAAATGATCGAGATGATGTATTACATGTATTTATTCATGCAGATATGGAGGATCGTAAAGAACGTGCCATTCATTCTTATGAAGTTGATGAACGCGATATTGAATCTTCAGTAAGAAAAATTGATAAGCGAAGAAGTAATTATTATGAATACTATACTGATCGCAAATGGGGAGCAGCAGATAATTATGACATCAGCATTAATACGTCTACTTTTGGGATTGATCGTAGTGTCGCAATCATTAAAGATGTCATTGAAAATAAAGAATTATAGTTGAGAAAAAGCAGGATGAATAACTCCTGCTTTTTTGTATATATAGAAAAATGAAAAATCTTTTTTGATGTCATTGTAATTAGCTTCTGTATAAATGATAATCCATCATTGGAGCCTCCTTTCGCATAATATGTTGTGTACTGTTGATAACTATAACACAAAATTTTAAGTAATAGATAAAATTTCATGAAAATTATAAATCAAGGAATGAAAGGGGTTAACTTATACGAAAGCAAGGCTTTTTATCTGAATTTTAACTTTTTCTTGCATGTTTCCTTATTTTGTAGTATGTAGAAAATCTACCATAATTTCACAAGATTATCAGACATTAAACACCATTGAGCTATGATATACTGTAACTATACACAAGGAGGTCTTCTATATGCATTGGAAATTGACACATACAGATGACGGGTTAATTATTGATAATGAAGGTGGGAAAACGTTGGGATATGATCCTAATGCTGGTATTCAAATCATTGAACAAGATGGTTTTGCTTTTAAGGATTTAGATGGTAGTGGCTATATAGAGCCATTTGAAGATTGGCGATTGCCAATTAGTTTACGTGTGAGGGATTTCTCCACAAGATTTGGATTATGGCAGGAAAATCGAAAGTTGTATTATAGTAAGGGTACTATGGATTTATCAGATGATATATTGGCCATTATGGAAATGTTTCGTAAAGAAGATATGCAAAAATATATTGATCCTCAATGGGATGATATAGAATATTTAAATGAAAATGATATTATCATGGTATTATTATTGATGTTTGATGCATCGGATGACCATAGTAAAGATGGATACTTAGCTTCGATTATCGTACAAAGTATGCACCTAGGTGTTTTTGAAAATATCGTATATTCTATATGGAAGGCGATACGCAGGTTTGTGAATAAAGAGTCCCAGCAAAATATGGAAAAATTAGAGAAGGCAGCATAAAAAAAGGATATTGTATCATAAAATGAAGGAAACACCCAAATTGGGTGTTTTTTCCTATCCGATAAGTACGTAAAAAGAGATGCATCCTGTTTGATGTTCTGATACAATATTTTTATGAAATGAGGTATCAGATGGAATGGAATGAAAAATTACAAATAATCATTGATTATGTAGAAAATCATCTTCAAAGAACAGAAGAGCCAGTTGATGAAGATGAAATTGCGAAGATTGCGGGATGCTCTTTTGGTTTCTTTCAGAAAGTTTTTTCTTATATGAATGGCATTAGTTTTGCGGAATATGTACGTTATAGAAAAATGACGTTGGCTGGCTATGATTTGAAAAGCACAAAGATAAAAGTTGTGGAAATCAGCTATAAATATGGTTATGATTCACCAACTTCATTCACTAAAGCCTTTCAAAACTTTCATGGTATTTCACCAAAAGATGCTAGGAAAGAAAATGCAAAATTAAATGTATACCCCAAAATGCAGATAAATACCGCACCAACATATGCTTGGTGTCTGGAAAAACAAAAGGCTTTTCGATTAATTGGAAAAACGATAAAAATATCGAAAATAAATCAGGCGCATTATCAAAGTGTTCCAGCTTTCTGGAATAAATGTCAAAAAGATGGTACCTTTTCTAAACTGGTTGCATTAGATGAAGGAATATCTAAAGGGATGTTTGGATTGTTTAGTTCATATGAGGAGGATACTTCTGAAATAGAATATTCCATTATGGTGATTTCTAATAAAGAATTACCAACAGGATTTACAGAAATAACCATACCATCGACAACTTGGGCGAAATTTGATTGTATCGGTTCTGTGCCACAGGCGATTCAATCAGGATGGAAATTTTTAAATGAAGAATGGCTGATGAAATATCCATTTCGCCATGCTGCATGTCCAGAATTAGAATGGTTTAGTGATGGCAATGCATTTTCAAAGGAGTATTTGAGTCAGATATGGATTCCAATCATAGAGGAGGAAGAAACAAATGGTACATGTAGTATACTGTGATAAAACAGGTAAAAAAGGGGAACGTGAATTAGATAAGATTTTAAACGGACAAAAGACAATGATCATTCGTGGAGCTGCGGGAAGAAAAATCCCACATAGTCGAGTATTTAAAGATGAAATATTGTATTTTATGGAAAAAGGCAGCGCAAAAATAAGTGCAAAGGCAAGAGTCACATATGTGGAAAACTTTGTGAAATTATCAGATGATGAGATTATAAGCACGTTAGACAAAAATCAGAAACAGTTGTGCTTAACCGAAAAACAAAAAATCCACGGGCATAAAAAATGTCTTTGTCTGGTAGCTTTTGATGATGTTGAAAAAATTGAACCACTTGATTTTGATCATCAGGGAAATATGGATGATTGGCTGATTATAGATAAAATAGAAGATGTGGTTGTTGGCAGCAGTATTCCTTATAATTATGAAAAATCAAAATTGAAGTGAGTTTGACTATAAAAATATAAAAAGTGAAATGATTCGTTTAAAAACAAAGAATCTTGTAGAAATACAGAACGCAAGATTCTTTGTCTGATTCTTCTTTTAATAGTGCTGATAACTTACTATCACTTAATGATATTCCCTTTATAAATGTTATTTTGATGATTTGATATAAATAGCATTATTTTTACTTGTTTAGTTTGTATATGCAAAATGGAATAGCAATTATAATTAGAACAATATAATCATACATGGTGATTCAGTAAAGCTAGGATTTACAAAAAATATCAAAGCTGCAATCAGTAACATGATGGATATAATGAATAGCAGTAACCACCATATTTTGATTGCTTATTAGCATCAAGGTTATTTTTACTTTTAACTCCTGCAATTAAGTTTATACATTTCAACTTATAGACCAAAATAGCTAGAATTATCAAAGTTTCTTGCTAAACTTATGGTATGATAATACTGTAAGCTATTGGTAAAACTATTTTTTTACCAATTTTACAGAAGGAAATATGAGAGAAAATGAAAAAATATGATAAAATACACTAGAGTCATAAAGTTTCTGAATATATAAAAAAAACCTGTAAAATAAAGCTTTCAAGAGAAAAATATAGGACTTATAAGGAGATAAAAAAACATGATAAAAATACTATTCATTTGCCATGGCAATATTTGCAGATCACCAATGGCGCAATTTGTATTAGAAGATATGGTGGAAAAAGCAGGAATGAGAGATCAATTTATGATTGATTCCTGTGCAACAAGTCGTGAAGAAATTGGAAATGGTGTGCACTATGGTACCAAAGATAAACTTCGTAAAGAAGGAGTCAGAATGCATGATCACCGTGCAAGACAGTTAACGAAGAAAGATTATGAGGAATATGATTATTTAATTGGTATGGAAGAAACGAATATTCGTAATATGAAACATTTATTGGGCGGTGATCCAGAGCATAAGATGATGCGCTTATTAGATTTTTCAGATCATCCAAGAGATATTGTAGATCCATGGTATACTGATAATTTTGATATTACATATACCGATATTGTGGAAGGCTGTGAAGCATTTTTAAAAACATTAAAAAAGTAGGCAAATTTGCCTACTTTATTTGTATAAAGGTACGTAAATGAAAAGCATATATATACGTTTCACATGTTTTATCAGGATATAAAATACGCATTGCATCCTGATAACTGGATAGTTGAGAACGATATAATTTTATGAAGTCTTCAGTAGTATCCATAAGATCTGTGTTATAGGAAATAATGGTCAGGGCAGTACCATCCATTGCCACAAAGTCCATAAATCCATGTAGAATTTCATCTTTTATTTTTACCATAAAGGGGAGTTCATGATAACATGTTTTACTGAAAAGTGATTGATAAAATGGATGATTTCCTAATTGAAGTAAGGAAGTAATATCATATTCTTTTAATGATATCTGTAAATCTTTTGCACAGGAGGTGATGATTTCCTTATCCCATGATGTGTTCGGCAAATGTTCAATCATATGATGCATACGTGTACCATAGCTCATACCAGCACCGCTTTTTGGTTGGAAAGCTGGTAGTTCTTCGGTAGAAGTGATGCTGGTAGCACTCGAAAACTTCATTGGTTGATGCGTTTTATGATAATGTGGGATTTCCTGATAAATGGAAACTTCTTTTTCAACCGGGATATTTTCCCACATTTGGTGAACTTCTTTGATTGTGAATAAAGCACTTGGATGAGTCAGAAAGCTTTGTAGAATCCAGCTGGTATAGCCGCCACGATCATATACACCAGACATGGTTAATGGTTTTTTATAATCTTCAAGAGCCTGAATACAATCTACAATATGCATTTGTTGCTGGGCACGGGTTGTCGCAACATACAAGATACGCATTTCTTCTTCTAATTCTTCTTTATCTTTTTTATGCTCCATTGCAATACGTGGAATGGTAGTTCTGACATAACGCTGAGGAAGATCCATGGCTTTCATTGCGATGCCAAGGTCTGCATCTGCGATACAATATTCTTTGAATTCTATTGGTGTCATACGATCAGTCGACCATAAAAATACAACTGGAAACTGTAGCCCTTTTGATTGATGAATACTCATAACTCGGACCACATCTGCATCTGAACCAATAGGAATGGCTTCTGCAGTTTGCGCATCTTTAATCTGTGCAATTCTGGATAAGAAAGAAGGAATACCACAAGCATTATCCTCCTCAAAAGCGATGGCTTTTTCATACAATAAATCCAGATTGGTCTTTTCCTGAATGGTTGTGTGTAATACATAATAATCATTGATATCATATAATGCATTTAACATCTCACTCAGGCGTAAAACATTGCGTTTTTTACGAAGTTCTTCAAAACGCTCAAAGCCAGGAAATGGATGCTCGTGATAATAAGAATAATAGGAAGCATATTTCTCTTTCATCAGTTTTATTTGTGCAAGTTCTTCATTAGTGCGCATGAATAAAGGGGAAAGCATAGTTGCAACAAATGGAATATCCTCATGTGGTGCATACAGACTTTGCAGCGCAGACAACATGATTTGTACCGCGTTTGATTGATAAAAACCATATTTAATATCAATAAAATAGGGAATGTTTAATTCGTCAAATACACTTTTCATATCATCTTTTCTAGCATTGCCTCGTACCAAAACGACGAAATCTTTCCATTTACGATGCTCTTTTTCTTTGATCTCCAGGATCTGATTAGCGATATAACTTGCCTTGAAATCATTTTTAGACAGGATAAGATCATTTGCTTCTTTTATTTCATTGTGGAAAATGGTGTGAAAACAGATAGGTACATTATCTTCTTTTTGTGCAGGGACACCTGTTGCGACATCATCCTGCGCACTATAACTACAATCAAAACCATCCATATTCATTAACAGTTTGAATAATTCATTATTAAATTCTACGATCATTTCTTTAGAACGATAATTATTTGATAAATAAATTACTTCATCATGAATTCCTTTATGATCAATTAGTCCTTTCATCAGCTGAGGTTTGGCATGGCGAAAGCCATAAATGGACTGCTTGATATCACCAACACGGAAAACATTGTTTTCTGTACAGATACGCATAACCAAAGCATTTTGTACATCATTACTATCCTGAAATTCATCCACCATGATCTGTTTGAATTGTTGACGATAAATATCAGCTACAGCATGGTCATTTACGTCCAGAATTGCCAAGGCAAAATGCTCCATGTCATCAAAATCAATCTGTTTGTTTTTCTCCTTGATGGCTTCATAATTTTTACGATAAGTTTTCGTGATTTCCACGAGTTTTTCAATCACAGGACATAATTTATTTAAATCAGAGATAAATTCTTCTTCTCGAAATAATAAAGACAGCAGTTTATCTTCCATATCATTAATTTGTTTACGTACGCGTGCATATTCTTTATCTTCTTTTTCAGGAGAAGTTGGCACAATACCATGACAAATTGCGATAAACGCACTGCGAAAACCTTCATAATCCTGGTTTTGTATGGGCTCTTTTATAGAAGAAAGTGCACGAAGCTTCGTTTCTAATACCGCAATCTTCTTTACCTCATTAGGATATTTTATACGATAGATTTCATCCATATGATGAAGAGCCTCTTCATAACGCTGTTCCTCAACATACAGATATTCAAAGAAATTGTGATAAATATTTACTGGCAGGTCTTCTATATGTTTGATACCAGAATAAGCATCATGTAAATGATCCAGCCATTCATCAGGATCAGGTTTACTGCTAGCAAGTGTAGCAAGCTGCATAATCATAGATGATAGACTTTCCATATCCTCAGGTCGTGAAGAAAACATCTGACACAGAGTTAAAAAGATTTCATCATGTTTCTGATACTGAATTTGTAATGCTTCATCTAAAGCCTGCTGCTGATAAAGTGTCATTGCGCCATTATCCATAATACTACATACACGTTCGTGATCTAAGCCAATCATATAATAATATTTTTGAATTATAGAAAGACAAAAGGAATGAATGGTAGAAATATAGGCATTACTTAAAGAAGAAAGCTGGCGTGATAAAAACTTCTTTTCTGCTTCATCTTTACTGTCTTGCCAAGCTGTTTGTAGTTCTTTCGCAAGACGTTTTTTCATTTCATTTGCGGCTGCTTCTGTAAATGTCATCGCAAGAATTTCATCAATCGCAATATGGTCCTTTAATACCAGAGCCATTAATCGGGCAAACAGTACTGTGGTTTTTCCAATCCCGGAAGAAGCGGAAACCAGGATGTTTTTCTCTTTCGTGGTGATAGCCGCAAGCTGTTGTTTATTCCATGTCGGCATCATCAACACCTCCTTCCCAATAAAGTGAATCATCAATATCCACAAGTGGCTTTCGCTCACTGGCGAATCCTTTGAATCGACAAATTTCATAATAAGCACAATAAGTACATGCATCCGCATCTGGAGAACATGCAATATCACCTGAAAGCATACGATTGCCAATCGTGCGATAAAGGGAAATGAACCATTCATAAATTGTTTCATAACGATAATATTTTCTAGCTTTTACGATGCCATCTTTATTCATGGATACCCCAATGATATGGCTGCCATTATCATCCAGCATATCAATATCCTTGCGCATAGTCCATCCACTAATGCGATGTGCTTTTAATATGTTTTCTTCATAGTCATCTTTTTCTGTTTCCACAAATCCAACAGGACGACGTTTCATTTTTCCAGCAATATAGGGAATGTTTTGGTTTTTTAATGAGATATAGTAAGCCCCAAGAATATCTTTATGAAGCTGTTTTTTCGCTACAATCGAGTAAGTCAGAAGCTGTAGTTGTAGTGCTGCAAAAACTTTATCTTCGCTTAAAGATTTGGCGCTGCTTTTATAATCTAAAATACAATGGAAGTTTCCACTGGCATCAATGCGATCGATAAACCCTTTTAAAGCAAAACTGATATCCTCTGTGATAGGAAATTCTTCATGGAATTCATATTCCTGAAGATATGGTCCCATTGAGGAATGTGTTTCAAAATCATCCAGACGCTTTAAAGTTTGTGCAAAACTTACCAAAAAACGATGTTTGATAACCTCCATCAAGTCAGCATTATTTGGAAATACTGCAGCAATGGCCTCTACTTCCTGATTAACAATTTCTTCGATTCTTTCCATAGCGGCTTTGGTATATTGTTTACCAAGTTCATCTACCAGCGTTTCCAACGCATAATGGGCCATTGTACCCATATAAGAATTATCAAAACCATGTTGCATTGGTTCTCTTAAAGATAGGCCATAACGTAAAAAGTACGAATATGGACAGTGAATATAACGCTCAATTGCGGAGATAGAACCTTTGATATGATGCCCTTTTACGAATAACGCTTTGGCGGTTTCTGGCTGAATGATGTATGTTTGAGTGATTTTTTCATAATTTTCCATGATAGGAAATGCTGTTGGATCACATTTCATCTCTTCCTCAATTTCAAGTGCTGCCTCATTGCCTTTTCCTTCATAAGTACCTAATGGGAAAGATACAATGAGATGTGAATTGGTATGCAGCTGCTTTTCACACTGCGCAATGTAGTATTGATAGCGGGTTTCCATATCTGGAAGTGTTGTATCACGAAGATAGATTTCATCAAAGATTCCACTTTCTGATGGAAATGCAGGATAATTTTTTTGCGTAGCACCAACAAGGAAATGATGTGTACGATTTGGGATAATCTGTTTTAAATCACCCACGATCACACCATGAATTTCACGGACACTTTTAGATATGGATATCTGTTCAATAAAAGGTAATAAAAAAGCAAGATCATCTTTAGTATTCAGATAATTCCAACTAGAAGAAACAACATCCTGTATATTAGATAAAACAGAAATATCCTCCATGCTGGCTTCTTTCATACCATTGTGCAAAATATCAAGTAAATGAGTCACAAGTTGATGTAAATCATCTTCAATGAATAATGATAATGTTTCACAAAGCTCCTGCCTGCCAGATTCTGCGATTTCTTCCAGTTCCTTTAATTTTGTGATTTCAACTTCATCTAAAATATGTCCGTTTGCCTGAACATTCATAAGGTGATGAAATGGCTGAAATATATCACAGTTGAAGATTTCTATATATTCTCGCAATTCATCTAAATGTTCTGATTGGAACACACCAGCATCCATGCATGCAAATAGATCCTCCTGATCAAATGATAAGGCGTATGCTATTAGATTTACAAATCTTTGTGTAACAATACTGGCTTTGTTTTTTTGTAAGAGGGTATAAGGTATTTCATATCGTTTAAAAATCTGTTCAATTAATGGCTTATAGGTAGAAGATGCAAGGGTAATGATAATATCATCTGCATCTAAATCATGTTGAATAATATATTGAGCAATAGCTTCTACTTCTTGACGTGGATTGATTGCATGATAAAATTCCTTTTGTTGCTGGGGCTTTGGTAATGGGATGGTGTGCGCCCCTTTTGATGTTAATATATTTAATATTTTTTCATCTTTTAAGGAATAAAAGGCATCATAAATATAAACATTGGAACAATCTGAAACTCTTAGAACAGCTTCATTCCATATATCCTGTGCGGTTTGGATTGGAAATATATTATTCAAAATTGTCTTTATTTCCTGTTGTGCCTGCGTTTTATCTGGAAGTTCATCAACGGATATGTGATAAAATTTCATGCTTTCAATAAAATCATAACATTCCATTAAGAAGGACGGCGTTAAAGCAATTGCTTGATATGTTTGTAATTGTGAAATTATTTTTTCAATGTTTTGTTTATATAAAAAGCTAATTTCCACATGATCTCTAGCCTGTTTTTGTGTAAAAGAAGCAAAAAAAGTTTGTGGTGATAAAAGCTGTAATCCCATACAGCCAGATGTTTGTTTCATGATATCTGCGCGCAAAATGGGATGCAGATAAGCTGGTGCTAAAATAATTGAAAAAGGGGGCAAGTTTTCTATCATAAAAATCTCCTTTCAATGGTATCATTATAACATAACAAGGTAATTAATCTTACAGGAAATACTATAAAAGTACAAGCATTGATTTCATTTGTAAGAGGATGCATAAAAATGATAAAAAATATATTTCTTACGGAAAATAATGTAAATTAACTTTTATAGATTATTCATTAAGGGGCAAAGTGTAGTAGAATAAAGTTGCGTGAAAAAAGGGGTTGGGAATTATGGATAATACAGTTGCAATTATTGAAGATGATCCACATTTTTCAAAAACATTAAAGGAATATATGCAGGATAGATATCCAGAATGGGGAATCTTTTGTTTTGATTCTGAACCAGAAAAACTTATTTATGATGCTTACTTTCTGGATATTGAGCTTCAAAATGAAAATAAAGGATTTGCATTAGCGGAAAAGATTTATATGAATGACAAAGCTATCCCTGTGATTTTTGTTAGTTCACATGAGGAATTGATTTGTGAAGGTTATAAATTTCATGCGATGCGTTTCATACGCAAGAACAGAGTTGCGGAAGAAATTGATGAAGCAATTGAAGCATTAGCTGATTTATTTATCAAACAAAGTGATGAAGTAATTGTGTATGATATGTTGAAAGTTAAAAAACGTATTAACTATAAGGATATTCAATGTTACTATTCTGAAGGTAATTATGTTTGTGTTTTAGATAAAAACAATAAAGTATTCCGCCGTCGCTCGACATTTAGGCAATTTCATAAAGATCATGAAAAGTTTAAATTCGTTTTAACAAGCAATGGCTGTATGGTGAATCCGTATTATATTGATCATATTAATAGAAGGGATTTTTGTTTATATTTGAAAGGCGGGCAGAAATTAGACGTTAGTCAACGCAATATGCTGAATTTATTACGACGATACGCTGCAATTTAAGGAGAATGATCATATGATGATTTTGTACATCTGCATGTCCCTGCTTGAAAATTTTATTATTTTAAGTTTTCCAGGACTGTTTTTTAAAGAGAAAAGTAAGTTAATTAAAGTGCTGTATTGTATGGGAATGAGTGCGGCATCATATTGTTTAGATACATTAAATTTCCCTTATCTTACTTTGTTCGCAATCATCATGTTGATATTCTATTGTTGGATGAATTTTAATGAAAAGATATATACAACATTTTTCTATGTATTATTTATATTTACGGTCTTGTATTTGATTAATATTATTACATTATTGATTGAAAATTGTTTTATTGATGATGTAGGAAAACAAATTTTTCAAGATCGTCTTGTATATCCAGTTTGTGTGATTGGAGGCAAAATTGTATTCGTAACTGTTTTCTTATACTTTAAAAAGCACAAAGTATTCTTGTTGGAATTATTAAAATTAAAGCGACAGTTATTAGCTTTTATGGTTGCTGAAGTTATTTTGTTTTTTCTGGTAATCGTGATTTCATCTTTATTCATTCAAGAGAAAATTAATCCGGTTATGGTATTACTGTTGATTTTAATGTTAAGTTTAATTTATCTGATTTTCTTTAATCAGTATGCCATGTTACTTCAGACTGGTGAGGAACTTTCTGAGGAACAAATGAGAAATCGAATGTTGGAAGCGGATAAGATGTATTATAAGGACCTGCAAAGTATCTATGAGAAAAATCGATCCATCAATCATGATATGAAAAATCACTTAAATCTTTTACATAATATGATTGAAAATGATAAAAATAATGATGCTTTGGCTTATATTGAGCAGGTTTATCATGTGGTAAAGGATACAGAAATCATTCATACAAAACGTGCTACTTTAAACTATATCTTAAACACGAAGATGGCTGAAATGAAAGAGGCCGATGTAAAGATTATTATGGAAATAAATGATACGCTGGCAATTTTAGATGATATGGATTTATGTATTTTGCTTGGAAATTTGTTGGATAATAGTTTAGAGGCGGTTTGTAAATGTGAGCGTAAATTAATCCGTTTAAGTATTGGACATAAAGATGATTTTATTTATATTGATTTATCAAATTCTTATGATAAAGATGAAGTGATTATAAAGGATGATCGTTTAATTAGTAATAAAAAGGATCATCATATGCACGGTTTTGGTTTCCGAAATATTGAACAGATTGTTGAAAAATATCAAGGGAAAATTGAATTTTCAGCAGAAGAGTTATTTCAGATATTTATCATGTTCGATGATAATTATCATAGGAAAACAAGATTTTAAGATTTGCGAATATTAAGCTCCCATGTTTTCTCTAGGAGATTCGCGCTAAATTGTGTGTCTTAATCAGTGATATGTAACAGATTGAAAGAAAGAGAGATTTCATTTGATGGAAATTTGTTACAAGTTAGCAAGTAAATAATATTTTTGCGGTCAAGTTTCTCATGAACTTGTGGATTTCAATTTCTAATGCCTGTGCAACTTCCTTACTATCTCCGTCAAGTTTCTCATGAACTTGTGGATTTCAATTTGATGGAAATACCCGAAATTTTAGTATTGAAAGTCAAGTTTCTCATGAACTTGTGGATTTCAATTCACCTCACTTCACTTATATTATACAGCAAAAATGTCAAGTTTCTCATGAACTTGTGGATTTCAATATCAGTAGTTACACCAAAGACATCTGCTAGTTTGTCAAGTTTCTCATGAACTTGTGGATTTCAATAATTTAATTTCATAACAGATTTTCGTACTTCTTTGTCAAGTTTCTCATGAACTTGTGGATTTCAATTTTTGTTGCTTTATCAAAATCTACAACTCTAGTTGGTCAAGTTTCTCATGAACTTGTGGATTTCAATTCGTCCTAGATCTTTTAATACAGTTCTTACACCGTCAAGTTTCTCATGAACTTGTGGATTTCAATGAAAAAATGGAAATGCTGAACATCAAAAAAAACAGTCAAGTTTCTCATGAACTTGTGGATTTCAATTTCTATTGCTTTATCAAAGAATGGCTGTAAATCAGTCAAGTTACTCATGAACTTGTGGATTTCAATAATGGAAAACTATATGAAAGTGATATTATTTGTTCGTCAAGTTACTCATGAACTTGTGGATTTCAATTATAATGGCTTGTGGTTTTATTGTTGGATGTCCATGTCAAGTTTCTTAGGAACTTATAGTTTTGTTTATTTTTTGTAGATAGCTTTGTGCATATAATAATTAAAATAAAGTTTAGCTTTTTTTAGTGGCTGGACTTTATTTTTATATATTGTATAAACTTCCAGATTTTAAATATGTAATTCATGTCAAGCAAAAATGAAAATGTCTTAAAAATAATTAAACATTAGCACCGGA
>OGXN01001665.1_pt1 | contig 19954 bp, 21 predicted proteins | sample 1576281 | NCBI WGS metagenome assembly OGXN01 (sample SAMEA3541494, study PRJEB24748) | human gut metagenome | biome: human gut; feature: human-associated habitat; material: faeces | place: China | collected 2012
TATTTGTTCCTTATTTTAATATCAGTTCTTCCGCTTCGCCAAAGTTATCATATCCCGTCGTAATAACCCAATCTCCCGGCTGTAAACCGTCTGTAATCTCGTATTGCTGGGGATTCTGGCGTCCGATACTGAGAGGGACACGAATTGCTTTCGTTTTGGATGCGTTTAGTTTGTAAATCCATTGACCACCGGTAGCCTGATAGAAATTACCGCGTGGGATAACGATGGCCTGTTCGGGTTGTCCCAACTCTATCTGTACACGAAAGCTCTTTCCTACACGTACATTGTCGGGCATCTCTCCGGTAAATACTAAGTCGACATCGAAAGTGCGGTCTTTTACTTCGGGAACTACCTTTGTAATACGGAGTGGATATTTACGCCCCTGATAATTAATTGTGGCGGGAAGCCCTGTAGTGATACGGTCTATGTAGTATTCACTGAGTGAAGTGTGTATTTTATATTGGTCTAGTACCTTGATTTCGGCAATACCTTGGTTGGATGATACTTGCTGCCCCGGAGTTACTTTCACGAAGCTGAGTTGTCCGGCTACGGGAGCCTTAATAACTAAATTATCCAGTCGTTCGCAAGCGCGTTCATACTTTTTACGTTCACGTTCCCGATCATTATGAATCAGGTCTTTGCGGATAATGGCAACAACAGAATCCTGACGCAAACTCTCGCGTTGTAACTTTGCTTTCTTTACATTATAATTATACTCATCTTCGGCAACTTCCAGTTGAGCTTTACTTTTTATCCCCATTTTATATTCTTCTTTATCAAGATTGAAACTTTTTTGAAGACGGGCCAACTCATAGTTGGTTTGCAAAGTTTGTTGCTGGAGGGTCAGGCTCTTCTGTTCCATCTCAATTTCTTTTTCACGGAAAGAAATCAATTGCTTCTCCAAATCATCACGTTGTTCTTCAATGTTGTGTATCAGATCAGGGTTTTCGAGCACAAGGATTGTATCTCCTTTTTGAAGTAAACTTCCCTCCTCGCCTACTATACGGTCTACACTTCCTGATTCACGGGCATTAACGATAATGGTGAGGATGGGTTGTATAAGTCCTTCCACGTCTACATATTCCATGAATTTATCATTTTTGACTTCGGCAATCTGCACATTCTCCTGGTCGATGCGAAGCTTGCTGGGACCGGCAGAAAGGATGATAACGTAAATAATGAAAGCAAGGAATAGAATTCCTCCTGCTAGGTAATAGCGGTAGCGGATGTACCAAGGCTTCTTTTCGAGTTTAATATCCATAATATCTTTATTGTTTTACAATTTATAGTCAAGTTTATAATATGTCCCTTTATTTTTTTATCATCTTGTCCATCACTTCCTCTATTCTTTCTGTTTCTGTCAGCGGTGCATCTACTTCAAAATCATAAAGTGTGATACTGCGGAGGGTGTAGTATAAACTCCAGTAGTTATATAGTGCAGTGATGTAATTTCGTCGGGCGGCATCTTTTTCACTGATGGAAGCATTGAGGTCGAGTACGGTAGACTTTCCCAGGATATAAAGTCGTCGGGCTACATCTGCACGTCGTTGAGCCGTCTCATCGGTGCGGGCGGCAATATGTACGCGCTGGGATTGTAAATTGAATTGTTTCACCAGTTTGCGGACATTCAGTTCAAAGTCTGTCTTATCCTGCTCTACTTGAGTATAAGTTAAGTCACGATTAGAACGGGCTACCCGGACCTGTCCTTTGCCACGTCCCCAATCCAATATAGGCAGACTAATGCCGAGGGTGACATATTGTTGGTCCAAGGGATTGTGATAAGCGTCTTTCAGTTTATTGCCGGTCTGAGTCAGTCCGAAACGCAAGTAAAGATCGGCTTTCAGTCCGGCATTGGCACGGGCACTGGCTACCCGGCTTTCGCTTTCCAGCTTGCGTCGCTGCATGTCCAGTATATCCGGGCTGTTTTGACGTGCTGTGATTAAAGCTGTGCTTAGGTCTATGTGAAGATTGGGAACATGATCGCTGACATCTACTTTGATCAATATATCCTCCTGGATACCGAGATACGAACGGAGTTCTTGCATGCAATTTTCTACTTCGATATGGGCATTCATACGATTTGTCTCTTCGGTCAGCTTATTAAGTTCCAATTGTAGCATCTCGTTTTCGGTAATGGTACCTATATTATAGCGCCCTTGTGCATATGTATATAAGGTGTCTGCATTGGCATAGTTGGTAGAAGCTATTTCGTAGTTGCTTTGTGCAGTGGCAAGGGCAAAGAATTTCTGCGTAGCATTGGCAGCAACGAGCTCTAGGGTTTCCACATAAGTTTTCTTGGCTTCCTGGTAACGCAATGGTTCGATACGACGATTCCATTTCAGACTATTATATCCAAAAAGAGACTGACTATAGCCGACGTTTATGGGTGATGTCTGCCAGGAGGTAGAGTTGTCACTAAATAAATCAAGCCGCTGGGCAGAAGTTTCCACGAACAGTGTACCACCTGTCCAAGGAATATTCTGTGTCAGGCTTAAGGTGAGGTCGGTACTTAATAAGTTTTGTTCCACAAATTTCACGCTACCATCGCTCATTGTAATTTTGTTGATGGCACGATTCAGATACGGATCGGAAGTTAATTTCAAGGCGGGCAGATAGTTGGCCCGATAATATTTGTAGTTCCAGTAGGCGGAACGAAAACTGTGTTGGGCTGTTTGCGCATCGGGTGATTGTCGGCGGGCACGCTCTATGGTCTGACCTAATGTCAGCTCCATAGTGTGTTCCTGCGCATCAATAGTTATAAGAGTTCCGCAAGCTATTAATAATAAAAGTATTTTTTTGTACATAGTATGTTCCTTTTGGTAGAAGAGATTCAAATCTTATGCCAAAGATGTAATGTTTTGTATTACAATGTTATACTTCTGTATGATGTAAATTGAGCGTGTGCCATACCGCACAAAAATAGTGCGCATACGCACACACAACACATCGATATATTGTTTATCTTTGCACATCGGATATATTCATATTGCAGAAAAGACTATCGGATAATAATAGCTTCGTATGGAACAATTAGGAAAAATATTAATAGTAGATGATAATGAGGATGTACTTTTTGCCCTCAACCTTCTGTTGGAACCTTATGCGGAAAAAATAAAAGTAGCAGTAACCCCCGATCGTATCGAATATTTCATGACGACATTCCAGCCGGACATTATCCTGCTGGATATGAACTTCAGTCGCGACGCCATCAGTGGGCAGGAAGGCTTTGAGAGTCTGGAACAAATCTTGCGTATTGATCCTCAGGCGGTTGTTATTTTTATGACAGCATATGCAGATACAGATAAAGCGGTACGGGCCATTAAAGCGGGTGCTACCGATTTCATCCCGAAACCGTGGGAAAAAGAAAAACTACTTGCTACACTCTCATCCGGTATTAAGTTACGCCGTTCCCGCTGTGAAGTTAATCTGCTAAAAGAACAAGTGGAAGTACTTAGCGGTGCGGGAAGTAGTGTGGAAGAATCTATTATTGGTGAATCTGCCGCGATGCAGGAAGTGTTTGCCACGATAGAGAAGCTGCGTGATACAGATGCTAACATTCTTGTACTTGGTGAAAATGGAACAGGAAAAGATGTGATAGCCCGTTTGTTATACCGTTGTTCGCCACGTTACGGACGGCCATTCGTTACAATTGATCTCGGCAGTATCCCGGAACAATTGTTTGAGAGTGAATTATTTGGCTATGAAAAAGGTGCATTTACTGATGCCCGGAAACCGAAAGCCGGACGGATGGAGGTGGCAACGGGAGGTACATTGTTTTTGGATGAAATAGGAAATCTGTCACTGCCTATGCAAGCAAAACTGCTGACTGCTATTGAAAAACGGCAGATCAGTCGTTTGGGTAGTACACAATCTGTGTCCATCGACGTACGCCTGATTTGTGCTACAAATGCGGATATCCGCCATCTGGTGGAAGAAGGGAATTTCCGGCAGGATTTACTTTATCGTATCAATACGATTGAACTACATATTCCTCCTTTGAGGGAACGGGGAAATGATATTATTCTTCTGGCAGATTATTTCTTGCAGCGTTATGCCCGGAAATATCAAAAGGAAATGCGGGGCTTGACACGTGAAGCAAAAGCTAAATTGCTGCGTTATTCCTGGCCGGGAAATGTGCGTGAGTTACAGCATACGATGGAGCGTGCGGTGATTTTGGGTGACGGTTCATTGCTTCGCCCCGATAATTTCTTGTTCCAGGCTTCCTCCCCCCGTCTTAAAAAAGAAGAAGAAATACTTAATCTGGAACAATTGGAACGGCAAGCTGTAGAAAAGGCAATGCGGTTGAGCGAGGGGAATATGACACGTGCTGCGGAATATTTGGGAATTACGCGCTTTGCATTGTATAGGAAGATTGAGAAACTGGGATTATAAATTAAGAAGTAATATGAAGCAGTATTCCTTGGTTGTTATCTTGCATATCTGTCTGCTGGCAATACTTTCTGTTGGTGTTTATGTGTTATATTGTGCTGATTTATGGTTTAGCATGCTTATAACATTCCTGTTTCTTCTGGGGACAGGAATACACCTTTATTATATACAGATGAAGCAATTGCAGATGATGCGTCGCCTGACGGACAGTTTGCGTTATAATGACATGACACAGGCTTTCCGTCCACCTTATAAAAATAAACTAATGACAGAAATGGCTGTAGAGCTATCTGAAACCTTGCAGGCATTTCGTGCCCGCCTGTTGGAAGAAGAAATAAAACATCAGTATTACGAAAGTCTGCTGAACAAGGTAGATACTGCTGTATTAGTGACTGATATGTCCGGACGTATTGAGTGGCTGAATCGTGCTGCTACTGCCCAGTTAGGGCAAGATCCGCAATTGCCGGCCGAGCTTTTGAGCCTTCCTTCCGGTGAAACGCAGGTCATACGTATTCATCGAAACGGAACCACTTTAGAAATGGCAGTAGCTACCACTCTCTTTGTAGCCCGTGGCATGGAGAGGCGCCTTATCAGTTTGAAGAATATTCATTCTGTACTGGAACGGAATGAAATGGAAGCCTGGCAAAAGTTGATACGTGTACTCACTCATGAAATCATGAATTCCATTACTCCTATCATTTCCCTCTCTGAAACACTTAGTGAGCGTGGTGTACCCGTTACATTAAAAGATGCAGCGGGCGAAAAAGAATATGCTGTAATGCTACAAGCTATGCAAACCATTCATCGACGTAGTAAGGGACTATTAGGTTTTGTAGAAAACTATCGTCGTCTTACCCGTCTCCCCGCTCCTGTTTGTGCCAGCGTGCCGGTTCGGGAGCTATTCACCGATTTACAGAAACTTTTTCCTGATGAAACTATTCATTTCGAGCTTCCACCTTTGGAGAAAACACTGGATGTGGATCGTGCTCAGATAGAACAAGTGCTTATTAATCTGTTGAAAAATGCTCGTGAAGCATCTGCCCGCCGCGAAATGCCCAAGATTGAGGTTAAAGCTGTTTTTGCACCGAAAGTGACTTCTTCTCTTACTGCATGGCGTTGTACTATTACTGTTCGGGATAATGGTGAAGGTATCTTACCTGAAGTACAGGATAAAATATTTGTTCCATTCTTCACAACAAAAACTGCCGGTTCGGGTATCGGACTCAGTCTTTGCAAACAGATTATGAATCAGCATGGAGGAAATATTACCGTTTATTCGGAACCGGGAAAAGGAAGTTGTTTTACTTTACAATTCTGTTAGATAAATACTGCAGCAGCAAAAGGTTGTTCTGTGTCTATTAAAAAATATAAATATTATATAATCATAAAAATTCTGTGCCGATATTTTATTGCTTTTAACAGCTACTAATTTTTCCATTATTTATTTTTGCAGCCACATAAATCGATAACTCATATTTAATTAACCATAAAATTCTATATGATTATGCGAACTAATTATTTGCTGCTATTAACTATTTTGTTGGGTTTAATACCCGTGAATTACACACACGCCTCTGACTCAATTCCAAGCGTGTTTCTTTATTCTCCTTATACAAAGATTTCTGTTTCTCCGGGAACGAGTATTGATTACAAAATTGATTTAATCAATAATTCGGATATTCCGGTCAATGTAGATCTGTCTGTTACAGGATTACCAGCAAGTTGGAAACGTGAATTGAAATCCGGTGGTTGGAATATTAACAAATTAGCTGTCCTGCCTAGTGAAAAGAAAGACTTTAACTTGAAATTGGAAGTTCCATTAAAAATAAACAAGGGTAGCTACAATTTTGTTGTAACTGCTGGAGGCTGTCAACTTCCTTTGACTGTCACCGTAGCTCAGCAAGGCACTTATCAGACTGAATTTACCACTGATCAACCCAATATGCAGGGCAACTCAAAATCGACATTTACTTTTAATGCCGTACTGAAGAATCAGACGGCTGATCAGCAGTTATATGCATTGATGTCTAATGCGCCCAGAGGATGGAATGTAATTTTTAAACCTAATTATAAGCAGGCAACTTCCGCACAAGTAGAAGCGAATGCCAGCCAGAATGTGTCGATAGACGTCACTCCGCCGGCTAATGTTGAAGCTGGGAATTATAAGATTTCAGTACGTGCAGTAGCCGGTAATACTTCTGCTGATCTGGATCTGGAAGTGGTGGTTACCGGTACATATCAAATGGAACTGACTACTCCACGGGGATTGTTGAGTACTGAAATAACTGCCGGAGATGTGAAGCGTCTGGAATTAGTTGTCAGAAACACAGGTTCCTCTTTATTAAAGGATATTCAACTCTCATCCGGTAAGCCAAAAGATTGGGAAGTATCTTTTGAACCTGCCAAAATAGAAATATTAAAAGCCGGAGAAACATCTACTGTTACGGCTATAATGAAAGCTTCGAAAAAAGCTTTGCCAGGCGACTATGTAGCAACAATGGAAGCCAGAACTCCCGAAGTAAATGCAACTGCACAATTCAGAATTGCAGTAAAAACACCAATGCTTTGGGGTTGGGTAGGAATATTAGTCATCGTTGTAGCTGTGGGAGGTGTCTATTACCTATTCCGAAAATATGGAAGGAGGTAATTATGGGCGAACAAGTGATTGTACTTACCGATTTAACCAAAAAATACGGTAATTTCACTGCTGTAGACCATATTAGCCTGTCAATCTGCAAAGGAGAGATTTTCGGATTATTGGGTCCGAATGGTGCGGGAAAATCCACAACTATCCTGATGATGCTGGGATTGACAGAACCAACTTCCGGTAAAGTGGAAATTTGTGGAATAGACTCCACTACAAATCCTATTGAAGTCAAGAGGAAAATTGGTTATCTTCCTGAAGATTTAGGCTTTTACGATGATATGACCGGGTTGGAAAACCTCATCTATACAGCACTTCTGAACGGCTTTTCAAGGAAAGAGGCTGAAGAGAAAGCAAAGGAACTTATGCGTCGGGTTGGACTTGCCGAACAGGTGAATAAAAAGACCGGAAAGTATTCCCGCGGTATGAGGCAACGTTTGGGTTTAGCGGATGTATTGATAAAGAATCCGGAAATCATTATTTTGGACGAGCCGACATCCGGTATCGATCCTGCCGGAATTCAGGAATTTATAGAATTGATTCGTAATTTGAGTAGGGTTCATTCCTTCACCGTGTTATTTTCCTCACATAATCTGGATCAGGTACAGAAAGCTTGTGATCGTGTGGGCTTATTTAATCACGGAGAATTACTGGCGCAGCTTGATCTTAGAGAAATGGAAGGTAAACAAGTAGAACTTATTGATATCTACAATAATTATATAAAGGAAGGAGGTGAGAAGTATGAACGGAATTGAGCAGCCTTTCTGGGTTATTGTGAATAAAGAAATCCGGGATCATGTGCGTAGTTGGCGCTTTATTATTTTACTTGCCATTATCACGCTCACTTGCTTGGGAGCCTTGTATACATCACTCACCAGTATGCATGAGGCTGTCAAATCAGGTGATGTGGAAGATACTTTTTTCTTCTTGAAATTGTTTACCGTATCCGATGGCACATTGCCTTCTTTTGTTTTGTTCATCAACTTTTTAGGGCCGCTGTTAGGTATTGCCTTAGGATTTGATGCCATGAATTCGGAACTGAACAAAGGGACATTATGCCGTATATTATCACAGCCGATACACCGTGATTGTATAATCAATGCCAAATTTGTTGCTGCACTGATTGTGATTACAATTATGCTGTTTGTATTAGGTTTTTTGGTAATGGGAGCCGGGCTGATAGCCATCGGTATTCCACCTACACCGGAAGAATTTGCCCGTATCATTTCCTTTTTGATCCTAAGTGTTTTCTATGTAGGTCTTTGGTTGAATATGGCGATACTGTTCTCGCTCTGCTTCCGGCAGACGGCTACTTCAGCTTTGGCTTCTCTGGCGATATGGTTGTTTTTCAGTGTATTTTATACGATGATTGTCAATTGGGTTGCTAAGATGTTCATGCCTTCTGATATGATGCCGCCTTATTATGTTGTCGGTTATCAAAAAATAGTTTGGGGCATAATGTCATTGAATCCGTGCGAATTATTCAATCAGGCAACTTCTGTATTGCTGATGCCATCACTTCGAAGCTTGGGACCGTTAATGATGGAGCAGGTTCAAGGGGCAATACCCAGCCCTCTCCCATTGGGACAGAGTTTGCTGGTTATATGGCCACAGCTAACAGGATTGATTGCAGTTACAATTCTCTGTTTTGCACTCTCTTATATCATATTTATGCGTAGAGAAATACGTTCAAGGTAAATTGATTGGTTAGGTTAGGAAGAAATCCCTGACGATATTTAATACTTTAAAGTCGTCAGGGATTTATATATTGCAGTTTGTATTATTTCTGCCTTACATACTCCAGAGTATATCCATAATTGGAACTTAACACTAACGAATCCGGCGTTAGCTTGTCAATCTTCAGTGTATCCACACCTTCAATCTCTATTCCATTACCGATACTTTTTACTGTCAGATAAAGCTGGTCACCTTGTTGTTCCCATTCTTTGTATATCAAAGTGTGCATATTAATGGAAGATGCTTCTCCATTCTCTTCCAGTTTGATTCCTTGCACTTCTCCAGGTTGCCCGTTAATGGGCATTACCCAAGAACCTACCACTGTGACAGGAGTTTTTGTTCCACCGCCACAAGCGGCAAATATTACTGCCATGACAGCCATGCTGAAAATTTGTTTTTTCATGATGTCTTTTATTTTATAATGTAACGTTGAGATGTACTAATTGTTTGCGGGGATAAAGTTAAACGAAATATATTGTTTTGCCAGATATTATTTCATCTTTTTATTCTGTTAGCTAGTAGGATGCCATTCACAAGTTGGAGGCATATCAACTATATACCAACTCCGTACCAAGTCCGTATCTGCTCCGTAGTATCTCCGTACTCTATAGATACGGACCTGATACGGAGTTGATACGGACTTGGTACGGAGTTAGCACGGAGCAACTACGAGTAACACTATTGTTTTACAGGATTTTAGAACTTATGGAAATATTTTTTCTAAAAAAAACTTCATATTTCTTTGTTTATTACAAAATAGTTTCTACCTTTGCACTCGCTTTTAAGAAATAAGGCACTCGGGGTGTAGCGCAGTCCGGTTAGCGCACCTGCTTTGGGAGCAGGGGGTCGTGGGTTCGAATCCCGCTACCCCGACTAAAGAGAATAAGTTGTTGATTTTCAGCAACTTATTTTTGTATATAGAAACATCCAACAAAATAACTGTCTATAACTGTCTATTGAGATAAAGGTATGATAGCATCAAACTACATTTTTAAATAAAAATCTTTTGTCAGTGCAATATATTCCGGTGTAAATTGATGGTGTTCTACTTCAATACATAAAGTCTCTTCTATGCACTCATGTTCTTCGTGGCTGAATGAAATAAGTACTCTTCGGCTTGGTTTATCCGGTTTGGTGAAGACATGAAGACAACGCGAAGGGTACAACTTGTATTTCCAGGCTGTGCCAATTACTAACTTTTCTGCTTCGGTAGGAATGATAATACATACCCTCCCCTGCTTTTCAAGGAGATGTGCCGAGCGTCGAAAAAGTAACTCATAATTTAGTTCACAGGTATGACGTGCCATATTGCGTTGCTTGTCAGGGCAGTTCAATGCATTAACAAAATATGGTGGATTAGAAACTATCAGATTATATTTACTTTCGGTCTGAAATAGACTGAAATCGTTACAGATAACTTGTATTCGTTTTATCCATGGAGAACGGGCTACATTCATCTTAGCCTGAGCTGCCGCAGCTTCATCTATTTCTATAGCCGTGATTTGCGACAATGAATATCGCTGTGCTAACATTATCGCTATCAGGCCAGTGCCAGTTCCTATATCGAGGATTTTTTGCGAGCTTTCTGCCTCTGCCCAGGCGCCTAGCAGCACTCCGTCTGTACCTACTTTCATGGCACATTTATCGTGCCATATAGTAAATTGTTTAAACTGAAAATAAGGATTTGACATAGATTGTAGTTGTTAATAGAGAGCAAAAATAGACAAAGTCGGGAATATTACGACAAATTTGGCACCGTTTTTGTCTTTTTATAGAAAAGGTGCTTTATATTAATGAAGAATAGATTAACTTTGCAGGCGCTTTATAAGCCCTGTCAGTATGACATAAACTTAAAAAGAACGAAATGAAGAAAAGACTTTACCTAAAAGATACGGAAGCAAGAGAAGAAGGAAACACTTTTTCAGTGATTGCTGATTTTGAGGGGAATGAAGAACAGTTGATGGATATTGAAGTGAATGAGATACTGCCGATATTACCTTTACGGAATATGGTTTTATTTCCAGGTGTATTTATGCCGGTATCTGTCGGGAGAAAGACTTCCATGAAATTAGTGCGTGAAGCTGAAAAAAAAGGTGCATATATCGGAGTGGTTTGCCAGAAGGTAGCAGAAACGGAGATACCTTCGTTAGAAGATTTGCATACTATTGGTACGGTAGGTAAGATTATCCGTATCTTGGAAATGCCTGATCAGACTACCACTATTATTCTGCAAGGCGTCAAACGTATGGAATTGGAAGAAATTGTAGATACAACTCCTTATTTGAAAGGGCGCGTAAAAGCATTGGGAGAAGATATTCCTGACAAAAATGATAAGGAATTCCATGCATTGGTGGAAGCTTGCAAGGATCTGACTATAAGATATATCAAATCATCTGATATGTTTCCGCAGGATTCTGCATTTGCCATCAAGAATATTACGAATCCTATGTTCCTGGTGGATTTTATCTGCACGAATCTTCCGCTGAAAAAAGATGAGAAGATTGAATTGCTGCGTATTGATGCATTGCGTGCACGTACTTATCGTTTGTTGGAGATACTGAATCGGGAAGTGCAACTTGCCGAAATCAAGGAGTCTATACAGATGCGTGCACGGGAAGACATTGACCAGCAACAACGTGAATATTTCCTGCAACAGCAGATTAAGACCATTCAAGATGAATTGGGTGGTGGTGGCCAGGAACAGGAAATAGAAGAATTACGCCGTAAAGCAATCGCTACTAAGTGGAGTGCGGAAGTAAGAGACACTTTCATGAAAGAGGTGGATAAACTGGAACGTACACATCCACAATCTCCTGATTATAGTGTGCAACTCAATTATCTGCAAACAATGCTAAGTTTGCCGTGGGGAATATACACTACAGATAATCTGAACTTAGTCAATGCTGAGAAGACTCTGAACAAAGATCATTATGGCTTGGAGAAGGTGAAAGAACGTATTCTGGAGCACTTGGCTGTATTGAAGTTGAAAGGTGATATGAAGTCGCCTATTATCTGTTTGTATGGCCCTCCGGGAGTAGGTAAAACCTCTTTGGGGCGTTCTATCGCTGCTGCCCTCAAACGGAAATATATCCGTATGTCATTGGGTGGCGTGCATGATGAAGCAGAGATACGTGGACATCGTAAGACGTACATCGGTGCTATGCCGGGACGTATTATCAAAAGTCTGATCAAGGCTGGCTCATCCAATCCGGTGTTTATCCTGGATGAAATAGATAAGGTGAGTTCAGATCGTCAGGGAGATCCTTCTTCTGCTTTGCTTGAGGTTCTTGATCCGGAACAGAATACAACGTTCCATGATAATTTCCTAGATGTAGATTACGATTTATCTAAAGTAATGTTCATTGCTACTGCAAATAATCTGAATACTATCCCTGGGCCGTTGCTCGATCGTATGGAGTTGATTGAGGTAAGTGGTTATATCACTGAAGAGAAGATTGAAATAGCCCGTCGCCATCTGGTTCCGAAAGAACTGGAAGCCAACGGTATGAAGAAGAATGATATCAAAATACCAAAGAATACGCTGGAGGCTATTATCGAGTCGTATACCCGTGAAAGTGGTGTACGCGAATTAGAGAAGAAAATAGGTAAAATACTTCGTAAATCGGCACGCCAGTATGCTACGGATGGCTACTTTGCCAAACAGGAAATCAAACCGGGAGATTTGTATGAGTTCCTCGGAGCACCTGAGTATACCCGTGATAAATATCAGGGCAATGAATACGCTGGTGTAGTGACCGGGTTAGCATGGACCGCCGTGGGGGGAGAAATCCTGTTTGTAGAAACCAGTTTGAGCCGCGGAAAAGGTGGGCGTCTGACGTTGACCGGAAATCTGGGTGATGTCATGAAAGAGTCTGCAATGCTGGCCTTGGAATATATCAAGGCACACGCTTCTTTGCTGAATCTGGATGAAGATATTTTTGATAATTGGAATATCCACGTACATGTGCCGGAAGGTGCTATTCCTAAGGACGGCCCCTCGGCAGGTATCACCATGGCCACTTCTCTCGCCTCTGCCCTCACCCAGCGTAAAGTGAAGGCAAATCTTGCCATGACAGGAGAAATAACACTTCGTGGCAAGGTACTTCCCGTGGGTGGTATTAAGGAGAAGATTCTGGCTGCGAAACGTGCCGGCATCAAGAATATTATTCTAAGTGAAGAGAACCGTAAGAATATTGACGAGATACAGGAAATATACCTCAAAGGGTTAACTTTCCATTACGTGAAAGATGTGAAAGAGGTGTTTGCCATTGCGCTGACCAATGAGAAGGTTGCCGATGCCATCGACTTGTCCGTAAAGAAAGAAAAGAAAGCAGAATGACATTCGACTTACAATATACAGACAGTAAAAGTAATGCGCGTGCAGGATTGATAACTACCGATCACGGGCAGATAGAAACTCCTATCTTTATGCCGGTAGGTACCGTAGGAACGGTGAAAGGTGTGCATGTAACCGAACTGAAAGAAGATATTAAGGCGCAAATCATATTAGGGAATACCTATCATCTATATCTGCGTCCGGGATTGGACGTACTGGAAAAAGCCGGAGGACTGCATAAGTTCAACGGCTTTGACCGTCCTATGCTGACAGATAGTGGCGGATTTCAGGTGTTCTCATTATCAGGTATCCGTAAACTACGTGAGGAGGGTGCAGAATTCCGTTCACATATCGACGGTAGTAAACATATCTTCACTCCAGAAAAGGTAATGGATATCGAGCGTACGATTGGTGCAGATATCATGATGGCGTTTGACGAATGTCCTCCAGGAGATTCGGATTATGCGTATGCCAAAAAGTCATTAGGACTCACACATCGTTGGTTGGACCGTTGCATTCAGCGTTTCAATGAAACGGAACCGAAGTATGGATACCAGCAGTCTCTCTTTCCTATTGTTCAAGGATGTGTATATCCTGATCTTCGCAAGCAGTCGGCAGAATACGTAGCATCGAAGGGTGCGGATGGCAATGCCATCGGTGGTCTGGCAGTAGGTGAACCTGTGGATAAAATGTATGAGATGATTGAGTTGGTGAATGAAATCTTACCGAAAGATAAGCCACGGTATCTGATGGGTGTAGGTACACCGGTCAATATTTTGGAAGGTATTGAGCGCGGTGTAGACATGTTCGATTGTGTAATGCCAACCCGAAACGGACGCAATGGCATGTTGTTCACCAAAGATGGTATCATCAATATGCGTAATAAGAAATGGGAAACAGACTTCTCGCCCATTGAAGCAGATGGAGCTTCTGCGGTAGATACCTTATATAGTAAGGCATATCTGCGGCATCTGTTCCATGCACAGGAGTTACTGGCTATGCAAATTGCATCTATTCATAATTTGGCATTTTATCTGTGGCTGGTGGGTGAAGCTCGCAAGCACATCATTGCCGGCGATTTCTCCACATGGAAACCGATGATGGTGAAACGCGTATCGACAAGGTTATGAAAAAACTGAACTGGAACATGAAAGGTATAAAGATGCCGGATAACTGGAAATGGTTGAAGCGGCTCGACTTCTACATTATTAAGAAGTTCCTTGGAACTTATGTGTTTGCCATTGCATTGATTATCTCCATTGCAGTGGTATTCGACTTTAATGAGAAGATGGACAGATTTATGTCACACGAAGCTCCTTGGAAAGCCATAATCTTCGATTATTATCTGAATTTCATTCCTTACTTTGCAAACCTGTTCAGTCCGTTGTTTGTGTTTATTGCGGTTATTTTCTTTACCTCAAAACTGGCTGAGAACTCCGAGATTATTGCGATGTTCTCTACTGGAATGAGTTTTAAGAGGATGCTTCGTCCCTACATGGTGTCAGCAGCTATAATTGCAATAGTAACATTCTTTTTGGGTTCTTATATCATACCCCAAGGTAGTGTGACGCGTATTAACTTTGAAGATAAATATTATAAGCAGCGCAAATCGAATACAGCTCGTAACATTCAGTTGGAAGTAGATTCGGGCGTCATTGCTTATATTGAACGCTTCGAAGATTATAGCAAGACGGGATATCGTTTTTCATTGGATAAGTTTAAAGACAAACAGTTGGTTTCTCATCTTACGGCACGATCTATCACTTATGATACAGCCTCCGTCCATAAATGGATTATAAAGGATTACATGATACGTGAAATGGATGGTATGAAAGAGAACATTGTTAAGGGAGACCGCATCGATAGTACTCTTTTTATGGAACCTGCCGATTTTCTTATTATGAAAAATCAACAGGAAATGATGACCAGTCCACAATTAAGCGAATATATTAGCCGGCAGCGGCAGCGCGGCTTTGCCAATATCAAAGAGTTCGAAATTGAATATCACAAACGCATTGCCATGTCGTTTGCATCATTTATCCTCACATTGATAGGTGTTTCTCTTTCTTCGAAAAAGACTAAAGGGGGAATGGGATTACACTTGGGAATAGGTTTGGCATTGAGCTTTTCATATATTTTGTTCCAGACGATTGCTTCCACTTTTGCAGTGAATGGTAATGTTCCTCCGGTAATTGCTGTATGGATACCGAATATACTCTATGCGTTCATTGCATTTTATCTGTATCAGAAGGCACCGAAATAGAGTAGCCAACTCAACTTAACAAAAATAAGAAGCCCCTCCCGCTCCTTGTGTTACCACAAGTGCAGGAGGGGCTTTTTTTGTTGTATCCATTTCCTCTTTTGTCTTTGCTTCTTTTGACTCTAACGATGCTTTTTTCATCACATAAGTTTTAGAAGCAACCCCACTTTCGTCTTACAGGTTCTTTAAATCTTTCATGGCAATGTGCAGTGAAAGCTTAATTCAAGTAAGCTGAAAGTTCTGCAGCAGAGATGTTTTTGGCTATAATTACACCATTATCATCCAGTAAATAGTTAGTAAATCCCCGGCCTAAACGGTACTTTTTAAAGATGCCGGACGACTCGCCTTTAGTTTCCACGAAACAGGTGGGCGTAACTATTTGGTCCTTACGAATGGTTTCCTCGAAGATAGATTGATATTCATCAAATGATACGGAAACCATTTCCACATTATTGTTTGGAGAAGTTGAGTGAAGCGCATTGCTCAAACTTGCGTTTTGCATCCGGGATTGCGCATCATAACTTGCCCAGAAACTGAGTAACACATATTTTCCCTTCATCTTGGAGAGATTTTGAATAGGTTGTTGCTCAGTCGACATAGTTTTGATTTTAAAATCAGGGGCTATGTCACCCACATTTAAACCTCCGGTAGGTTTGTCTTTTTCTACGAAAGAAGTCAAGGAACTAATTAGTAATACAACAAAAATCCATTTTACATGCTTCATGTAAGGCGGTTTTGGTTAATACTGGTTGATTTACAGCCTGTTAAGCTAATTGTCTATTCTCTTTGTAAAACAGTTGTAAAACAACATTGTCTAATATCCAAGGATAAACATATCCTTTTCGCATGCAAAGGTATTACTTTTTCCTTGGATCCCAATAAAATCAACCTATATTTTATGTTATATAACATATTTATAAAACGAAAGTGGGACTTATGCCCCACCCCTCTTAAATTACACTGGCTTTTTCAAAATTTCCATGTGATAAACTTTCTTTCTCTTTAAGCTCTTGCTCTTAAGATATTCGATTTCCAGTTTTAATTCTGCTAATTCCTTAAGTACTTGCGCTTGATTTTCTGAAATTCGCAACATGTGCTGCATCATTAGGGCATAATTTTCATTCATAAGTTATAGATTAATATTAAAAAGGAAGAGTAACATGGATAATAACATTAATAAGGGGCAAAAAGTTTTAAAATAAAATATGTTTGTAAACATAACCTTATACAGCTTTTTTTCTTTCAACAAGAAATTCCCGTATACCGCTCAACGACTTATCAAGCACATTAAATCTCTCCTCTAAATTCTGCAGCATTGCCTCATACGTTGTTACCGCTGATTTGTACATGCGTTCCCAGTATTCGGCGCTTTCCGGTGAAGGTAGTTCTTCTGTCCCTTCTTTGGGCATGTCCGCGATTGGAGCTGCAGTGTTAAGAAACATATCACCTTTGCCGGTGAGGATGTAGTTGGCGTTGACTTGATATATTTGGCAAAACTCTTGTAACGTATTCATTGAAACGCCACAAATACCGCGTCTAATTTTAGACATTGTAGCTTTAGACAAGTTTTCTAAAGTATTCCATACTTTATAATCAGTAAGTCCTAATTTGTCTATTGTTTCTAAAAAACGAAAAGTGTAATCATTAAATGCTTCCATAATTTATATTTTTAATTGTTTTCTAAAAAAAATACCTAAAACTTTATTAGTAACAAAAAATGTTACTATCTTTGTCCCCGTAACACCTGCACGTGCTACGATACAAATTTGGTTAAACTTTCCTCGAAAGAGGTTTAACATATATAGATATCCGTTTCATGTGCAGATGAAGCGGATATTTTTTTATCCAGTTGTACAATCGGCGGTAGGCTGCGTAAGCAGAGAGACAGAGGGTTGTACTCCTAAACTCGATACTGCGTGGGGTGTGAGAAATCGAGAGGCGAACGAAACCGGAGTGCCTTCACAGCGACAAGTAAGCGAAAAGTCCGGGAGGATGGTAACTTGTTAATGCCGTCCAGCTAAAAACGGCGTACTTTATACGAGCGATGACTGTTTGAATGCTGCTAATAGCCAAAAGGCGTAAAGCCTTCTAAAGGGCAAACTATGCAGCATTCAGCACCTTTACCGAGTGAGACGTTTATTTGATTAAATAACAATATCTATAAGATTATAATTATTAAATAACCGATTGTAAACATGTCAAAGAACGAATTTATATCAGATTGGACTCCAATAGGAGAAAAACCAGCAATCATATATAATGAAGAAGAAATGCATAATACCTTGTTGGTCTATATGAACAATATTTATATGTCTGATCAAGAGAGACAGAATATAAAACGTTCATTAGCTCTACATAATTGCCAATATTACGAACATCCTCTATCTTCCCATATTAACCGATTGTACAATATTTCAAAGAGCGAATTATGAATTACAAAGAATTTAAAAATCCAACAGTCGCCAAACACATGAAAATGGCAAGGAAGGCGGCAGAAGAAAACACCCTTAATTGGCTGTCTAATGTGTCTAAAGGACTTGGTTCTGAGTTAAAAACATTGAAATCCCTTTCTATACAAATAGCGCAAGGAGAAATCGTTTTTTCAGAAGATTATAAAGATAGACCATCCGCAATCAAAGCCAATATGTCATTATACGCGTCCGATTTAATGAGAATTGCCGCACTTCTTGAATTTCTTCTTATTGAGGCGGAAGATATTGATGAATAATATCTAATATCTTCCCAATATTGGAAGCTAAATCATACATATTGTTCATCCCCTTTATTACGCCATTTATTTTGCTAATTGCAGTTTGAGATAGTTCTTTTTGAACCTTTTCAAGCTGTAATTGCAAATTTTGAAGCCCAGCCATATAAGCGTCCCTCTCCATGCAATATCCACCGTATTCTTTTTTCTTGTATATGCCATATAAGAGTTTATACTTATCTCCATACCCATTTTGTTCTATCAGACCATCCTTCTTAAATTCTTCTATAATAGTTTTATATTGTCCTTTACTTATATTTAGTGAACAAGACACATCTTTGTAATCCAGACGAACTATTTCTTCTTCACCTTTTCTATTAAGCATCAAATCGATCACAGCATCTTTATCTTCTGACGTTATATATAACGAATAACTATCGCAACTCTTTTGTATCGTTCTAAAATCACTCATAATAATTTATTAATCAACTACTTACTTAAAATGTGTTTTATAACATATAAAATAGTAACATAAAAAGTTACTATTTTATTGCAGTGACAAAATAAGTCACTATCTTTGCACTGTTGTTAATCAACAACGCTACTTTTTTAAAGTAAATACAAAGATAGGAAAATAAATAAATAAAGCAAATATGAAGTACGATTTATCCGACATAATGAAGAAAGCTCATAGCTTCTGTAAGACAGGCAAATACACTTGGTCAGAGTGCTTAAAAAAGTCATGGAAAATGGCGAAGTTTTCAGTGTGGGTAAAGGAGAATAAAGAAGGTGTTTCTACCGATTATAAGGCAGAATCTGATAAAAAATACCTTAATAAGATAAATGGTCAACTTGGAGAATATAAGCCAGCTAAAAGGAGTTCATACGACAGCTTTAATGCTCCAATGTCCGCTTACTATACAAATAATAGCAGAGGACGTTTCGGTTCTTGTTTTGTTGGAGATTGATTAATTATAAAAAAATAGCTATACAGATATGAATAAGAAAGAATTAGAAGAGCGCATTAAAGGTCTTGAACATGTTATACGCGTGTATAAGGAAGAAGATATAGAAATATCCACGGATATTTATGACCGTCTTGATCAATACCAGGGTGAATTGCTTAAGGTACAAGGGGAAGAAGAAAGTGGCAAAATCAGCAAGGTAAATTGAAATAGCTAAACGAAGGCTAAAGCAAGTTGATTTAGAACTAACATTCAAAGAATAAAAATTAAAAAATACGATATGGAAAATAAACAAACAATAGCAGTAAAGGTAATATCACCGGCAGCTACTTTAAAGAGCATATCCGTTGGTGAGACCAGAGTTATAAGAAGTAGAGATATAAAGGAGAATATTGTACGCTCTACCGCCAGCAGGCTGGCAAGATATGGATATACATTCTATACACGCATGTGTCCAGAAGGAGTTTTAGTAACAAGAACCCAATAACATTATAATCAGTAATAGCTATGATCTATTCATTCCCAGGAGAACTATTGGAGAAAGCTATATGCAAGGCTTTCGAGCTTGGAGCAAAACAGAAATCAATAGAGTTAGGGGCATCTCCTAAATTTATCAGCCAACGTAAAGCTTATGAGGCTTATGGTGAAGGTAATGTGAGACGATGGGTAAAAAGCGGAATAGTCAAAAGATATAAGGACTCTACCAAATCAAATGCAAGAGTACGTCTTAGTGTAGAAGACCTTGATAAAGCCGCATATAGCATCAATGTGTATTCTGGATTATCCCCATTGGCTAACAGCGAGATTTGTGAGATTGTGTCTAATATGCCTCTTTAGCTTAATGGAAAAATCCGCATTATGTATGAAAGCAAGAGATTACAAACTGGTTAAAGATGGCAAATACAATATGAAAGCC
>OGXN01001673.1_pt1 | contig 19908 bp, 26 predicted proteins | sample 1576281 | NCBI WGS metagenome assembly OGXN01 (sample SAMEA3541494, study PRJEB24748) | human gut metagenome | biome: human gut; feature: human-associated habitat; material: faeces | place: China | collected 2012
GTTAACGAAGTTCGTGCTATCTGTGAAGAAACTGGTAACGGACACGTTCGTTTGTTCGCTAAAATCGAAAACCAACAAGGTATTGACAACATTGATGAAATCATCGAAGCTGCTGACGGTATCATGATTGCTCGTGGTGATATGGGTATTGAAGTACCATTCGAAATGGTTCCAGTTTACCAAAAAATGATTATCACTAAAGTTAATGCAGCTGGTAAAGCAGTTATCACAGCAACTAACATGCTTGAATCAATGACTGACAAACCACGTGCTACTCGTTCTGAAGTATCTGACGTATTCAACGCTGTTATCGATGGTACTGATGCAACTATGCTTTCAGGTGAATCTGCAAATGGTAAGTACCCAGTTGAAGCTGTTCGTGCAATGGCTACAATCGATAAAAATGCTCAAACTCTTCTTAACGAATACGGACGTCTTGATTCAACATCATTCGCTCGTACTTCTAAAACAGAAGTTGTGGCTTCAGCAGTTAAAGATGCAACAAGCTCAATGGATATTAAACTTGTCGTAGCTCTTACTGAATCTGGTAATACTGCTCGTCTTATCTCTAAATACCGTCCAGATGCTGACATCTTGGCTGTAACATTTGACGAAAAAACTCAAAAATCACTTATGATTAACTGGGGTGTTATTCCGGTTGTAACTGAAAAACCTGCATCAACTGATGACATGTTTGAAGTTGCTGAAAAAGCTGCCCTTGAATCAGGATTAGTTCAATCAGGTGATAACATCGTTATCGTCGCTGGTGTTCCAGTTGGTTCAGGTGGTACAAACACAATGCGTATCCGCACTGTAAAATAACCTAAATAATAAAAAGCCTATCATATCAAGCTTTACGGCCTGTGTGATAGGGCTTTTTTTATGTCAAAATGGTAGCGAGGGGCACAGAAGGGGCAAACTAAAGTGGTAATTCGTTAATCATGTCAACAACTTTGTCTTTCATTTTGTTTGTGACATGCGTATAAATTTTCATTGTGGTGTCACTGTCCTCGTGTCCAACACGGTCCATGATAGCTTTTAAGGGAACACCTTTTTCAGCTAAATAACTAACAAGCGTGTGCCTAAAAATATGTGAGCTGATAGGTTTATTAATCGGGTGTTCTAGCCGCTGATTAGCGGCCTTGATAGATTCATTAAATGAATTACGTTGGATAGGCACTCCACGATTAGTTACAAATATGTAGCTACGGTCCATAGTTATCCAATTAGGATTTAAACTTTTGTTTAAATCTCGAATCTTAATAGCTTCATCTAATATTTCTGATTCTCGTTTTGATAACTTATTGCTACGATAGCCAGCAGGTGTTTTGGGTGGTTCTTTTTTTGCTTTCTTGTATCCTTGGACACTGTCCAAAGTGCCAAAAATATCTACAAAATTATCGTCTTTACGGTAATTAATATCTTCTAAAGCAACGACTTCACCAATACGTGCACCATCTAAAAATAGAAATTCAGCAATCAGTGCATTCAAGTAAGTCCGTTTCGTGCGTCGTAATTCTTGAATCAATGGTATTAACTCTGTTTCAATTTCCAGATATTTGTTCTTGATTTTTTCGTAATCTTCAATGGTTAGAACTTTTTTAGGAAGTTTTGCTTGTCTAGCAGGGTTCATCTTGAGATGCCCAATAGTTACAGCGTAATCAAAAGATAGGTTTAGTATTGATTTAACGCGCTCTAATTTTGGGCGTGAAATATCAAGTTTGTTTATATAGTCTTGAACATAAAGAGTATCAATCTTCGTAATTTTTGTTTTTAAACCAAAAGTTTCACGTACTAGTCTAACATTACTTGTGAGAGCACTAATAGAAGTACGCCTGATTTCTTTTTTGTGAAATTCCCACCATGAATCTAAAACGTCAGTGAAGTAAGCATCAGAAGTTTTTAAGTTTCCTAAAGCTGTTTTGATTTTTTCTTCAAGAATTTTTTGAGCTTCCTTTTTCGCTCGGTTAGAAGCACTTTCAAGTGTTACAGATACTTTGCGCCATTTTTCGGTATATGGGTCTTTGTAGCGCTCGAAATACTTATATTTGCCGTTGGATAATTCTTCAATCCACATTGTTTTTACCTCACTTTTTTGTTAAAATGGGTATAGGAAAAACGCCCATTTAATGGCTTTTTTCTATACCAATTTTTTTTATCCTCATGTTCTAGTTTGGCGACGGGAGCATGAGGATTTTTTGTTTTTAAATATTTTTTTAATATTTTAGCTATTGTCTACTTTTAATTTCATTTTTTTGTTGAGAACACCACTTTCTTCAGCTAAAGTAGTATCATCCTCGGATTTTAGGTAGAGATTTGGTGAATTTGTATAACCTAAATCATAACCGTTTTCGATTGCCCATTTATTGAAATAATTTTCTTTGGCCTCAAGAACTGTATCAGCTAGTTTTTGAAGATTTACATTCGTTTCGTATCTGAAATCTTGCGGAACAATAACATAAATTAGGTTATCGCCGTAGTATTGTACACTAACACTAACATTTGTACCGTTATCTGCAAGAGATTGATTTAGAGCATTCATGAATGCTGTTGCAAATGCTGCATTAGATTCTTCGGTGTATTCTGGTCCATCGTTTTGAGTTGTCGGCTCAGTTGATTCCTCTGTCTTAGAAGAACTTTCTGTAGTTGTTTCTAATTTGCTACTTGAGGATGATGAGCTTTCTTTGTTTTTAGATGAACTAGAAGATGTTGCAATAGTTGAAGAAGCAGTAGTTGTTGAAGCGCTGTTGTTATCTTTAAAAACGGCTGGCGTAATAAAGATAGTTCCTAGCAAGCCAACGGCAGCAACTGCAATAGAGATGTTTCTCTTTTTAAGATCCGGTTTCTTTTTAGTAAAGTACCAAATTGCACCAAGACCACCAATAAATGCTACTGGCATTAGAATTGCAGCGATAGCGACGACCAAAGCAATTACTAGGATAATCAGAATGATTTTTCCTGCTCCGCTCTTTTTCATTTTTTTCTCCATTCTCCAGCTTTTAGTGTGGTTCAGTTATTGCACATAGTTTTAAACGATATCCATTAAATTATAATATTCATCAATGACCATACACTCATCAGCTACAGTTGTTAGCTGATGTCTTTGCATGAAATTGACATAATTGAATTCACAATCCAACTCTTCAAGCTCTTCTTTTAGTAGAAGACGAATCATGTTCCGATTAGCCTGTAACTCAAATTGTTCATGACGTCTTTGGTATTGATTTGAATCGTGGTCAAGATGTCCAAGTTCATGATAGACAACTTTCTTCATAGCTTCGTCCGAAAGTAATTTATTAATAAATATGACGTTTATTTCATCAATATAAATTCCAGGTCGTGGCCACAGGTCGTTATCAAAATAAGCTAGTGTGACTCCGTATGAGTCAACGAGTTCTTCAATAGTCATAAAATTTTTATTCCTTAAAGGCTTTTTCTAGAATATATGTTACAATATGACTAGTAAGTAATGATAGAAAAGGAGATGGTGAAATTGTTCAATAAGAAGTTTTTCCATTATAAGTCAAAGCATCTTGTCGAAATAATAATCAATTTTTCTATTTTTTTATTTATTTGGTCAATTTCACTAAGAATATTTGAGTTATTCAATCCAATATCATTTAGTCAATTTATCCTATCGTTTCTTTTAACTTTAATAATAAAATCCTTAATCAAGTATGAGTTTCGATAACTCGTACTTTTTTAATTGTGTTCATTATCATCATCGTGACTATCGTTTGGTGTACTAGAAACGACAGATTCTAATGCGTTCTCTAACTTATCTGGAACCTCAATACCTAAAGCGGAGATAGGAACCTGGAGTTCTTTTGATACCCTGGCAGCTTCTTTGATTAGTTCAAGTTGTTCTTTATCATTTGCAATCTGCTCACTACGCTTCTTGGTTTTATAAGACTGGATGCTAGAGATTATACCTGGAGCTTCAAATGTTTTACCCATGAAGGTAACTTTACCGCCCATGAAAGTTATTCCTCCTGCAGAAATTAATCCAAATAAATATAGACCATTTATCACAATATGTGAGATGAATTCAATATCTCCTGGGGATTGGACATTTGTTTTAACATCCAATTTGTTATCTGGAAATAGCATTCGATTAAGTAATGAATATTGATAAATAAACTGGCCTAAGCTTTCACTTGAGATGTCATCTGTTTCAGTCACTTTAAATGAAATATAAAATTTGTCATCCTCGATATAATATCTATATAGTGCACGGTTAATAAATGGCTTATAATCATTGATATCCGACAAAGTATTGTGAGTATAAATCATCTTATACAGTGCACTATCCGCATCCGATCTGTTGAATCGGTTAATCCACTTGACTTTTATTCGTTTTATATAATTTGATCTATGGTAATCTCCAGACTCCTTTTCTTTTGGAATTGAATTTATAGTGTCTTCGTAAGGATGTCCAACTACTTTGCCGACGATAAATCTTTCAGAGTGTTCCGAGGGAACGACTACAATATCATTCACTTTTATTTTATTTACAAAACGGAGTAGTTGTCCAGCGATACTTCCATAGGATTGCTCACTTATTTCCTGACCGTTATCTGTTTTCAGCTTTTTACGGAGAGTATTTTTCAGAATTTCTGAATCATTGTTAGCTGATTTTATATCATCAAGACTAATTTCATTCCATGCAATGCCAATATAACTATTAATATTAAAGTCGGTAAAAAACTCCCCAGAATTAGACCTAACAAGCCAATAATCACTAGATGAGTTTATTGTGGGGATGGTTTTAATCACTTCATCAAAAATCTTTTCAATACCCATGCCACTATCTCCCTTTCAAATAAATCTCGATGATATTTGTGATGGCATCGACGTCTTCATCTGTGAGGGGTTTTCCGTCGAATGTTTTTGCATTTTCTGCCATTCTACGCAAATCTTCAGTAGTATATCCAGCAGCTTCATTAGAAGCGATTTTGGGGTTGTCAGTACGACCTAACAAATAGTCAGTAGACACATTGAAGTAATCAGCGATTAATTGCAACCGTTCGGCAGAAGGTTGGTTTCTTTTGATTGCGTAAATAGCATTCTTACTTAATTCTAGTTTTTCCTCTAATTTAGAAATTGAAATTCCTCTATTGTTAGCGAGTTCCTTAATCCTGTCAAATGTTGAAAACATTGATTTATCAACCTTTCTAAGAGATTGACAAAAAATATTTAGAGAATTTTATAGAAATCTGTTGACAAACAGAAGAGAATACTCTAAAATAGTTTTTGTAAGTTAAAGAGTTAGTAAAACAACTTGTTAAAACTTATCAAAATTCAATATAGCTTTGGCGAGCGACAACAATTGATTTAATATTGTTTTATCAAGTATTTTCTCTATGCTCTTATTGTAGAGTATTCTCTATTTTATGTCAATGGTTTTTACTAACTTTTTAACTAATATTATATATTTTTTAGAAAGGAGTAAATATGAGCTTACAACACCAAAAATGGCTGACGCTAGTTCAAGAAAAAATGACACAAAAAGGTTGGTCAAAAAGTGATTTAGCACAAGTGTGTGGTGTTTCACCAGCAATGATTACAAGACTTTTGAAAGAAGGCTATGGCAGCGATAGTTTTAAATTGCTAGTATCAAAAAAACTTGGCATTCGAGAGCCCTGGGAAGAATTCGAAGAAAATTAGTATTATTCTCTCTCAGCTAGTAGTTATAGCTCTAGCAAGTTATCAAACAACAATTACGCAGTTTATTGATTATGGTCTCCTATTAATATTTTTTATCAATATATTTCCTCCCAAGATACAGCAAAACTTGCTAGGGCTATAACTGCTAGTTGAGAGCAGTAGAACAAAAAGAAAGGAGCAAAAGCCTATGGAAAATTTAGCAAAAGAAGTGGAAGACTTAGTTAAAGTCAAAGCTACACAAGCATTGGTTCAATCTGAAACTTATCAGGAAGCCATTCTATTAGTCGGACAAAATGCAAGTTTAACTGAACATGGTCAGGCTATTAAAAAAGCTATTCAAGCTGAAATCGCAAGTCAAGCATTGAATAGCAAGATTAATTATAATTCTTCAACTTTAACTACAGCTGAAGAAGAGTAAACAACTGATGGATTTTCAACATCATAAAAAAATGAACTATTTACAAGCAATGTAGTAAAACTTGGAATTAATCCTTCTCGAATGTGGTTCCAAAGTGAAAAGAATTCACCTAATGAAGTTTCATTATCTCTTTTTACAATAGTTTGAAAACCTTGTTCTTCGTGAAAAATAATAGTTGAACCATCAGCAAACGTTACTTTAATTTTGGGCATAACTTTCACCTCCTTTCCAAAAATATTATATCACGGAAAGAGGTTAACTATAGAAAGGACGGTGCATGTATTTTGGACACAAAAAAGCGACTGACGGCAATCAGTCACTAACAAAAATAAACTTAACTAGATTATATCACATTTAAAAGGAGCACGCTATGCCGAAAGTCGAAATAACTTACAAGGCTGTCGGAATCAACGAAGATGCTGAATGGGGCGATTATGATCACTTGATGCAACGTTGGGAAGGTTTGAGCAAGAGCGTTGCCAAACAGTGGGCAGCCGAAATGCGTGAGCATCCAGAGTTTAGGAAATACATCGACAATCCTACACATCGAATAGTTTTTATCAATTACAAAGGATTTGAGCTATTTGTTAAATGGAAATCACGTAACCGATATTTGAGTAAAAAAGAAACATTAGCAGAAATGCTAAAAAACATGAAATTAGAAGCAGAGGTTTTATTATGACATTATTTAACTGGATTTTTACAAAACCTAACAAACAAGAAACTACTCAACCAGAATTCGTGTTTGAAAGTTGGGAAACAAAAGCAAAACGTTACGACAATGTTATTAAAGCGCAAAATGCTATGACACGATACATTCAAAGAGGTTGACATGATACAAGAAGTTATTAACGAAAATGAGTTCTTGAAAGACGAAAACAAACGTCTAAACAACGAACTGACAAAACATTACTTTGCGACAGTCGCAAAAGCAAATTTACTCGACATTATCATTGCTGAGGGCTATATCTTGCCATCAACGCTTGATAAATGTATCAATCAACTTGATGAAGTTGACCAACTAGAAATTAGAAAGGTTATGACAAAATGAGATTGGCAAAACAAAAATTAGGAGCTCAACAAAATGGATATGGTCGTATTGGGTGTGATATTGATATTTACAATGAAATCGCTGAAATTGCAGACAAATGTGGTTATACATTGACAAGTGTAACGAATGCACTGCTTGGCTTCGCTTTAGAAAACAGTGAAATTATCACGGAGACTAAAACGGTAGAAGTTAATACATTCAGAATTGGAAGTGAGGATTTTGATGGTAACAATCAATAAATTAGAAATTGAAAACGTCAAACGGATTAAAGCGGTCAAAATTGAACCGTCGGCAAGCGGTTTGACTGTAATTGGTGGAAATAATAACCAAGGCAAGACCAGCGTTTTGGACAGCATTGCTTGGGCTCTTGGTGGTAACAAATACAAACCAAGTCAAGCAGAGCGTGAAGGTTCAATGGTACCACCAACACTAAAAGTAACACTTTCGAACGGTCTTATCGTTGAACGTAAAGGTAAGAACAGCTCGCTTAAAGTCATTGACCCTAACGGTCAAAAAGCAGGACAACAGTTGCTTGATAGCTTTGTAGAAGAATTAGCTATCAATTTACCGAAGTTCATGGAAAGCACACCAAAAGACAAGGCTAACACGCTACTTCAAATTATCGGCGTTGGTGACCAGCTAGCTGAATTGGAGCTAAAAGAAAAGGAAATCTACCATCAACGCCATGCGATTGGTGTGATTGCTGACCAGAAGGAGAAGTTTGCAAAAGAACAGCCATATTATCCAGATGCACCGAAAGAACTGGTTAGTATTTCAGAACTTATCCAACAACAGCAAGCTATCTTAGCTAAGAACGGTGAGAATGCTCGTAAACGTCAAAACGTGACAGTTATTCAACAAAACTACGACTTTAAAAAAGCCGAAGTAGAGGACTTCAAGCAAAAATTGAAACAAGCAGAAGCACAATTGGCACAGCTTGAAAATGATTTGTCTATTGCACAGACTGACGCTATGGACTTGCACGACGAGTCAACAGCTGAAATTGAAGAAAACATTGCACGTATTGACGAAACTAACAGACGTGTTCGCGCTAACTTAGATAAAGATAAAGCCGAAGACGACGCCAAACAACAGCGTGAACAATACAATCAATTGACTAACGAAATCGAAGCTGTTCGTCAACAGAAAACAGATTTGTTAACTAACGCAGACTTGCCACTTGAAGGCTTATCAGTATCTGACGGTAAGCTACTATATCAAGGGCAAGAATGGGATAACATGTCTGGTAGTCAACAACTTATGGTGGCTACTGCGATTGTTCGTAAACTCAAACCAGAATGTGGCTTTGTTTTAATTGACAAGTTGGAACAAATGGACCAAATCACACTTGAACAATTTGGCGCTTGGCTAGAACAAGAAGGTTTACAAGCCATTGCCACAAGGGTATCAACTGGTGAAGAGTGTGCTGTGATAATCGAGGACGGTTATTCAGTTGTTAACGAAGCACATCAACAATCAACAACAGCTAAGCCAGCATTTACAGCAGGTACATTTTAAGAAATAGGAGAAAAAAACAATGAAACAAACTGAAACATTTATCGTCTTTCGTGATAAAGAAAGCGGTCGCTTTTTAACTGAGTATAAAAACAACGAAGATGTTCTGGCATTCACAGCAAGCTATAAAAAAGAAATTCAATCAGCACTTTTTATTCCTGAAAAATATTTTGAAAAAGATAAAGAAAAATACGACGGTTTGCTACAAGCTCTTAGAGCAGAAGCGCTTAAAGTTGAAGCAGAATACACGCTCACAACACTTGATGGTGAAGAACCAAAAAAAATCAACTATGACGAAACTAAAGCGACATTTGCTAAACTTGCTAGTATTTTCGGAGGTGACGATTAATGCAAATTACAAAAGGAAAACGCGCACGAGCTCAAAAAGTAGTCGTTTATGGTCCTGAAGGTATTGGTAAGTCAACCTTTGCGGCACAATTTCCAGAAACGCTATTTATCGACACGGAAGGCTCAACCGACAACATGGACGTTTCACGCTTGGATAAACCGTCAAGCTATACCATGTTGAAAAATGAAATTGCTTGGGTGAAAGCTAATCCAACTGTTTGTAAGACGCTTGTCATTGATACGATTGACTGGGCAGAAAGTTTAGTCATTGCAGATGTCTGCGCACAACATGGCAAGAAAGGTATTGAGGATTTCGGTTGGGGGAATGGCTACACATACACTAAGGAAGAAATGGGGCGTTTGCTCAATCAACTTGGTGAATTGGTCGATTTAGGTATCAACGTTGTGTTAACAGCGCACGCTCAAATGCGTAAATTTGAACAGCCAGACGAAATGGGGTCTTACGACCGTTGGGAACTTAAACTTGGTAAAAAGACAAGTTCACAGACGGCACCGTTAGTTAAAGAATGGGCTGATATGGTTTTGTTTGCCAATTATAAAACAGTCGTCATGACAGCCGATAACGGTAAGAAAAAGGCTACTGGTGGGCAACGTGTTCTATACACGCAACACCACCCAGCTTGGGACGCTAAAAATCGTCATGGTTTACCAGAGGAAATGACGTTTGATTATGCAGGTATTGCACACATCTTTAATCAAGCAACGGTACAACCACAGCCTACACCTCAACCACAACCACAACAACCAGTGCCAGAACCTGCTCCACAAGCACCAGCACAGGAACAAACACCAACTGCTGAACCAGCGCCAGAGGCTCAACCACAGGCGCAAGAAACGCCACAGCAACCGTCACAAGCGCCTGAAAGCTTAACGCAGCCTGCGCCAGAACGTCAACCTTACCAAGAGCCTAATTTAGCCTTGCCACAAGCTCTGCGTGATTTGATGATACAAAATCAAGTCACAGAGCTTGAAGTCCAAAAGGCAGTTGCTCAAAAGGGTTACTATCCAGAAGACACGCCAGTTATCATGTATGACCCAGGATTTATTGACGGTGTTCTTATTGGCGCTTGGGAACAAGTGTTTAGCATGATTAAAGATAATCGTATCTTGCCATTTTAGAAAGGAATCACAATGGATAAAACAATTAAATTAGACTTGTCAGCTATCGGTGAAGGGAGTCTACAAGAAAAAGTAGACAAAGAACTTGAAAAAATCTTTGACAACATTCTTGATCCAAATACTGAAAGCAAGCCAGCGCGTAAGTTAACGATTACGCTCACAATGAAAGCTGACGAAAGTCGTCAGACTGTCAGCACAGCAATGGAAGTGAAATCAACACTAGCACCTCAAAAAGGTGCAGCAACAACCGTCCTTGTTGGTCAGAAAGACGGTAAGGTCTACGCTAACGAATTGCTTAGTAGCGTTCCTGGTCAAACCTATTTCGACAATGAAGCGGTCTTGCGTACCGATATTGGCGAACCAATCGAAGCGCTAGAAAAAGGCATTAATGAAGATGTCATTGATTTTAATAAACAGAAAGCAGGTAATTAATTATGTCAGAAAACATTAAAGAAGCTATTGCATACGGCGTTGAGTTAGCAAGCCGTGAAGAAAAAATCATCACAGTTGATGACAAACACTACTATGATGATTCAAAAGCTAATCTTGTTGAGCTTGAACCGAAATTTTATCCAGATGTACTTGAATTATGCACGCTTGATAGTTTAGTCGACTACCTTAAATCAGGACTTAACAACACTAGCTATCAACGTTTAATGGTTATTGTGGAAAGTCCAACTCAAGTGTCTGTCTATACTGAAGATGATGAAAAAGCAGTACGTACACGTCTTGTTAGCGTTGAAGCACGTAACCCAAGCATTCGATACGGTTACTACATGTCATCAACTGACTTCAACGTTTACCTACAATCGAAATTTGAGGATACAGATGACCGTGACGTTGTTTTGAATTTTGCAAGCGCGCTTAAAATTGACAATGGTTCAGAAATTGTTGATAACGGTGTTAGCCAAACAACGACTGTCAAAACTGGGGTAGCTAACTTAGCAAAAGCTAAAGCACCAAACCCAGTCATGCTACGTCCATATCGCACATTTGCAGAGGTGGAACAACCAGCTAGCCAATTTGTTTTTCGTATTGATAAAAATGCAGAAATGGCATTATTTAGCGCAGATGGTGGCAAATGGCGCTTAGATGCAATCAACAACGTTGCTAACTACTTGAAAGCACAACTTGCAGAACAAAGCAATATTACAATTTTAGCTTAATCAAAAAGGAGAAATTAACATGACACAATTTAACAATAACTTTGACCATGAATTAGGTTGGGATGATGAAATCGTAACGGACGCTAAAGAATTCGTACAGCTCACGCCTGGAGACTATCAATTTACTGTTACTAACCTGGAACGTGGACGTCACACGCCAAACCCACAAAATCCAGGGAAATTGCCAGCTTGCAACAAAGCAACTGTCACTATTGTGATTGAAACCGCTGAAGGTGAAGCACAATTAACACACAACTTATTCTTGCACACGTCAACAGAAGGTATGCTGTCAGCGTTCTTTGGTGCTATCGGTCAAAAGAAACACGGTGAACCACTTCGTATGAATTGGAATAGTGTCATTGGCGCAAAAGGTGTTTGCCGTATCAACAAACGTAAAGGTACTGGGCAATATGCTGACCGCGAATACGACAATATTCGAGCAATGATTTACGCTGATGACGTTGATTGGACTAAAGTATTGAATGCAAACGTGCAAGGTCAACCACAACAACCTACATATCAACAACCAATGCAACCAACAGCACCTCAACAATACCCACAACAACCACAAACACCGCAACAACCTGCAGGTTTTCAAGCTGGGCAATTTTAAGAGGTAGCTAACAATGAAAACAAGAAAATTAAAGAATGATTTAATTGGTCAGACTTTTGGTTTTCTAAGGGTATTACGCCGTTCCGAAGATGTCGGGAACGGTCGTAAGCCTGTTGTTAAGTTTGTCTGCGAGTGCAAATGCGGAAAAACTATTCATGTTAAATCAGATTCCTTACTATCTGGTCACACAGTAAGTTGTGGATGTAAAAAAGTAAAACATGGATTTTCACACAAGGAGCGTTTATACCAAACATGGCTTAATATGCGTCAAAGATGTAATAATCCTAATCGTCTAGATTTTGCAAGATATGGTGATAGAGGGGTAAAGATTTGTGACGAATGGCAGGATTATTCAAAATTCAGAGAATGGTCATTATCACACGGATATGCCGACAACTTATCGATTGACCGCATTGATGTTAATGGTAATTATGAACCCTCTAATTGCAGGTGGGTAGATAACTATATTCAAGCAAACAACACTCGTAAAAATCATTTGATTACATTTGAAGGCAAAACTTATACAATGGCAGAACTTGCCAGAAAGCTAGGGGTATCTTATGCAGCATTACAGCACAGAGTAGAGCGAGGTTGGACGATTGATAGAATCGTCAACACACCTCAAAGGAGTTGGTGAAATGGAATTACGAAGCTATCAGCAAGAAAGTATTGACTCTATTTTGTCAGAATGGGAGCAAGGTCATAAAAGAACGTTATTAGTTTTGCCAACAGGGTGTGGGAAAACCGTAGTCTTTACTAAGTTAACCGAGGAATTGGTTAGGCAAGGAAAACGTGTTCTTATTTTAGCTCACCGCTCGGAATTGCTAGAACAAGCAGCAGATAAATTAAAAAAAGTTACTGGGCTTGGTGCCTCGGTCGAAAAAGCTGAGCAGACTTCGCAAGGGTCATGGTATCGTGTAACTGTTGGTAGTGTCCAAACGCTTCAAAGAGATAAACGACTTGAACAATTTCCAAAAGATTATTGGGATGTCATTATTGTAGACGAAGCGCACCATATTTTAGCTGATGGTTACCAAAAAGTAATGAATTACTTTGATTGCGCAGATGTATTGGGAGTTACAGCTACAGCTGACAGATCTGATCGTCGCAATCTAGGCGAATATTTCGATAGTCTAGCTTACGAGTATTCGATTGTTGATGCTATCAAATCTGGCTATTTGTCAAAAATCACAGCAGTTACTATCCCGTTGACGTTGGATTTATCAAGTGTTAGTCAACAAGCGGGTGATTTCAAGGCTAGCGAAGTTGGAACAGCGTTAGATCCATATTTGGAACAAATCGCAGATGAAATGGTTAAGCAATGTTCAGACAGGAAAACAGTTGTATTCTTACCATTGGTAAAGACGTCTAAGAAATTCCGTGACATTTTAAACAAGAAGGGCTTTAAAGCTGCTGAAGTTAACGGCGAGTCTGAAGACCGTGCAGAGGTCTTAGAAGATTTTGATAAAGGCAAATACAATGTTCTTTGCAATTCCATGCTACTAACTGAAGGTTGGGACTGTCCAACTGTTGACTGTGTTGTAGTATTACGACCGACTAAAGTCAGGGCGCTGTACAGTCAAATGGTAGGGCGTGGTACACGTTTAGCTGAAGGTAAAGAGAATTTGTTGATTCTGGATTTTCTTTGGCACACAGAACGTCACGAGCTATGTAGGCCAGCGCATTTAATCACAGATAGTCCTGAAGTGGCTAAGAAGATGGTCGAAAACATGGCTGAGCAGACTAACCAACAATTTGAATTGCTGGAAGCTGAAGAAACAGCTAGCAAGGATGTTGTGGCGGAACGTGAAGAAGCACTTGCAAAACAATTGTCAGAAATGCGCAAGCGTAAACGTCGATTAGTTGACCCACTACAGTTTGAAATGTCTATCCAAGCAGAAGATTTAGCGGACTACGTGCCAGCCTTTGGAATTGAGATGACACCACCAACAGACAAGCAGTTAAAAGCATTAGAGAAGTTTGGTATCTTTACGGATGACATTGGTAACTTTGGTAAGGCTAGCAAATTGTTAGACAGACTTAAGAAACGTCAAACAGAAGGCCTTACAACACCTAAACAAATTCGATTATTAGAACGCTACGGTTTTAAGAATGTTGGTATGTGGACATTTGACGGCGCAAGTAATCTAATCAATCGCATTGCAGCTAATGGTTGGCGTGTTCCTCGTGGTATTCGACCAGCGGAATTTAAACCAGAATAAATAAGAAAGGATAAACATGGCAGAGAGAGATTTTGAACTGCTACCATTGCTGGATTATATCAATCCTGCCATGGTAGATTATGCGACTTGGTGCCAAATTGGTATGGCTTTGAAACACGAAGGTTATACCGCTATGGACTGGGATAACTGGTCACAAGCTGATACACGTTATAAACGTGGAGAGTGTTTCAAAAAATGGGATACTTTCAACGAAGAAGCAGGTAGTGTCGTAACAGGAGCTACTATCACGCAGCTAGCAAAGGATAATGGCTGGCAACCTGCGTCAAGTGGTCGTGGTGATTTCCATGAGCTGGATTGGGAAGATACCATTGACCGTGACTATCAAATCGTTGATAAGAACTGGATTGAATCCAAAGAAATCAGAGAGCCATTAAATTGGCAACCTGCACAAGATTTGATTAGATATCTAGAAACCTTGTTTGATTCAACGGATCTAGTCGGCTACGTGACTGCGACATATCCAATTGAAACAGACAATGGCACGATTTATAAGCCAACACAAGGGAATTTTGATAGGACAGCTGGTGAGCTTATCCAATTGTTGCAAAAAACACCTGACGATATTGGAGCTGTCTTTGGTGATTATAAGGAAGAAGCAGGTGCGTGGATTCGTTTCAATCCACTTGACGGGAAAGGCGTTAAGAACGACAACGTCACAGATTATCGCTATGCGCTAGTCGAATCAGATACATTAGACATTGGTAAGCAATATGCGCTGTTTAAAGAGTTAGAGTTACCAATTGCAACGCTTGTCCATTCTGGTAAGAAATCATTGCACGCAGTCGTGAAAGTAGATGCGCGTGATTATCAAGAGTACAGGAAACGTGTTGATTACATATATCAAATCTGTAAGAAGAATGGGCTTGATATTGATACGCAGAACCGCAATCCTAGCCGTCTATCACGCATGCCAGGTGTCACACGTAACGGACACAAACAATTTTTGATTGACACCAACATTGGTAAAGCAAATTATGATGAATGGTATCAGTGGGTCGAAGATTTAAACGACGACTTACCAGACCCTGAAGGACTGTTAGACAGCTGGAACGACATGCCAGACTTAGCACCAGAATTGATTCACGGCGTGTTGCGTCAAGGACATAAGATGCTTATCGCTGGTCCTTCCAAAGCTGGAAAATCATTCGCCTTGATTGAGTTATCGATTGCGATTGCAGAAGGTAGCAAGTGGTTAGGTTGGCAATGTGAGCAAGGACGCGTCTTATATGTCAATCTGGAACTTGATAGACCGTCAGCGCTACACCGTTTTAAAGATGTGTATGAAGCTATGGGACTTCAATCAAACAACGTCCAAAACATTGACGTCTGGAACTTGCGTGGTAAGACCGTTCCAATGGATAAACTAGCGCCGAAGCTAATCAGACGTTCGCTTAAAAAGAATTATCAAGCTGTTATCATTGATCCAATCTATAAAGTTTTAACAGGTGACGAAAACAGCGCAGACCAAATGGCACACTTTACCAATCAGTTTGACAAAGTAGCAACTGAGCTAGGTTGTAGTGTGATTTACTGTCACCACCATTCAAAAGGTGCTCAAGGTGGCAAGAAATCAATGGACCGTGCTAGCGGTTCGGGAGTGTTTGCTCGTGATCCAGACGCGTTGATTGACTTAGTCGAACTTGAACTAAACGACAATCTGATTAAACAACGTACTGACAAAGCGAAATGCGACGTGTTTAAACGTGCTATCCAAGAAAAGAACCTAGACTATTACCAGCATGAAATCACACTTGATGACTTGCAAAGTGTCGCACAGATGAGTAAACATTTTGACAAAGCACTTGACGACATCATGGTCAGAAAGCCATACTTGCACGAAGTCCAGCAAGTCGAAGAATCTATCAAGATTGCCACAGCATGGCGTGTTGAAGGGACGCTTCGTGAGTTTGCGAAATTCCCACCAGTCAACATGTGGTTTACTTATCCAGTGCATGATGTGGATACGACGGGCGTTCTTGCGGATATTCAGTTGGAAGATGACAAGCCGAACTGGCAAAAAGCTGCTAAAAAAGCTCGTGAAGGTCGTAAGTCAGCTGAGCAAAACTTGGAAGAACGCAATCAAATATTAGAGGATGCGTATAATACTCAAAAAGATTTTAACCCAGATGGTCCAGTCACCAAAGAAGACATTGCTAATTTGACAGGTGTAAAAATACGAACTGTCGAAAAATATGTCAGAGAGCATGAAGATTTTGTTCTAAAAAATGGGAATATCATCAAAATAAATTAGCAAAAAATCTACACACTTCAATAAAAAGTGCTATGTAAAAAAATCACTTTTAAGCAGTTTTTTATTAAGCTATAGCATGTTATAGCATCAATATATGTCGTGTAGAAAAATCAGTTTTCTGTAATGTATGTATGTCGTGTAAAAAAATCACTTTTAAGCAGTTTTTTATTAAAAAAGTGAGCTACAGCACGGGGTAAACCCCAAGTTTGGGGAGTGTTTTGGATTCGCATGTGTGAAAGTCGAATGTTAGGAAAGATTGGGCGACTAAGCTACGCCCAAATCATTTCCCAACAACTTTCGACAAGCGCGTGACTGCGAATGACCAAAAGCAGTCATAAATCAAAAAGTAGAAAAATGAGGTGGAAATATGAACAAACAAGAAGCGATTGAAGAAATCAAAGACGAAATAAAAAGAAATGGCAAGCGTAGCGGAAGTTTAGATTATTTAAACGGTAAACGCGATGGATTGGTGGATGCTTTGAAAATTATCAAGCAAATTGACGAGCCAAAAAAGGCAGTTGTACCACAGTATATTGATACATGGATTCAAGGTGCAGAATATAATGGTTTTGATTTGTATGAAGCAATGACTGATGAAACCCCGGATAAAGTATCTACTTGGATTGTCTGCAATCCAGAAACATTTGCTAAAGCTTGGATTTACGGCTATGAAATTGAGAAAGAGAAGTTGTATACAGCTAAGAACAAGATAACCAATTCTTATCTTGGAAAGAATGGCGGTTGGAGTCATTACGGACGTGCATGTAGTCCAGAAATTATAAAGCACTCTAAGAGCACTTGGAGATCACTTGGTGTGTGGGATAATGACTTATACGAAATTGCAGAGGTAAAAGATGATTGAATTCTTTATCCCAATGAAGAAAATTCCAACAGTTACTCACCAGCAAAAGAAAGTTCGTGTTATACATGGTAAGCCACAATTCTATGAGCCAGACGAGCTAAAGGAAACGCGGGCAATGTTCATGAATTTGTTAGCATCATATGCACCAGATGAACCGCTAGACGGTCCGTTGAGGTTGACGACTAAATGGCTGTTTCCAAAAATCAAAGGTACGACTAACGGTCAGTACAAGCATACAAAGCCTGATACAGATAATCTTGTTAAGTTGCTAAAAGATTGCATGGAAAGAACAGGATTCTATGTCAATGATTCAAGAGTGGCTAGTGAGATAATCGAAAAATTTTGGGCTGATACGGTTGGAATTTATGTGAGGTTAGAAAACTTATGAGTAAACATATGAATAACTTAAGAGCTAAGCACGCTGTGACGTTTTCAGAACACCACACAGAAAATGCGCTAGAAACCTTAGATGTGTTCATTGCGTGGACGAAAGAAAAGCAGCTTAAAAGCTATCTTGAGATTGCTAAATTGCTGTATGTGCCACCAAATGAGGTACAAAAATTACTAACACGAGCCAAATTGCCAGATGAGCGTATTGAAAAGCGAATGAAAGAGGTTATGCGTCATGAAGATTGATTATATTGATTTCTTTCAAAATGAAGTCACAGCATGGATGATGGCTAGCAATATGAAATCACAAGAAGTTGGTTTTGGAAGTCTCGCTTACTGGGAATGGGCTAATCAGACCATTGTGGCTATCTGCGAGAAATACGGTAATGATGAATTGGTTAACGGTCAGTTTCACTTAATCTGGGACTGGTTAGATAAACAAGCGAAAGGAGTAGGCAATAATGATTGATTTCATGTGGTTAGTAATACAATTAATATTCAGCTTAGTGTGTATTACAGCACTTATATTTCTTTTAATTTTATGTATTTGGTGCATCATTGCAACAGTCAAATTCATTATTAAAAATTTGTGAGGTTATTTGAGGGTCATTCCTCAAATAGGCATAACAGCTATCATCATTAAAAATTTTTAGAAAGATGAGCTATGACCTTAGTTTTGATAGCTGGACTAAGTGAGCGACTCCATTAATAATTAATTTCTAGTGGTAATTCGGTAGCAATGCAGTTCTAAGCTGAATGAGTGAGTGCAACTCTCACTCTTGCTATTAGACTGGTAACTAAAAATTAAAAAAGAAAGTAGGTTCAATGATGACTGTTTGCCAGTCGACAGTCTAGAACTCCTTTGTATTTTCCAGATTTTTTAAAATAATCATTCGGTGCCTATGATGGTCTTGAGCGTGATTCGATTTCACGCATAGGCATAACCCGAAATATTTTATATGGTTTTGTGAGGTGAAAAAAACTCCTTCTTACACAAATTAGTATATTCGCTAGTGAAGTTTATCGGGTTACTTGCTAGCAACATAGCGAAATCAAAAATAGAAAAGAGGAACTCCTTAAAATCTTTCTGTATTAAATCAATCTAACGCTAATTATCGCTAGTTAGTTATTATGCAAGGCGCCGTTTATTCTTCGTGGTAACTCAATGTTTGGGTCGTGCGCCTGCCCATTTTTGTAGAAACGCAAAAAAGCCCCTGCTTGCACAAGGACCTAAGATATATATAAATGACATTTATATTATATCATAAAGGAGCTGTGAAGTAGTGGGAAAATTGAGTAATTCACAATTAAAAGCACTTGATGAGCTATTGTTTGATTATGTAAGTATTGACCATAAGATTGCTGTTAGAAAGCTAGAAATTAGTGACGTTCCAAACACAGATGAAAATATTGGTGGTGGACAATCTAACGTTGTGTCTAAGCCGACTGAGAATTTAGTTGCTAAATGGGATAGTGATCAGCGGTTAAATAGTCTGTACGCGCAGAAAAATGCAGTAGAAAGCACGTTAAACGTTTTGGATGCTGATATGACTAGAATCTTTTGGTTGCGTTGGTCTCGTGGTAGTGTCAACACTTGGGAAGAAATTGCAGATAAAATGGCATATGACCGAAGCACGATTTACCGCAGACGTCAACGTATTTTAGAAATTTTTGCTGATTTTTATGGCTTTTGTTAAAAGTTGCGACTTTTGCCCCTATTTGTCGCACGAAAAATGCGTTATTATGGTATCATCAAATGTTTATGATAAGAACGAGGATTATTGAGATTTTAGAGTTGTGTTGTTTCGAATGGGTCCGCAACAGGTCAGGTCACAATGGCTAGAGTTGAAAATAAAAGGTAAAGGGTTAAACATCTTGTGACAGATGCCTAAAAAACGGTACACGATTCAGGTTGAGTGTATTACTGTTTGTCTGTGCAACCTTTTGGACGAACTGTTGGAATATAGTACAAATAGTTAGTACAGCTAGATTTTATGCTAGAGATGCGGGTGCAACTCCCGCTATTCCTCTAACAGTCACACGTTTGTGTGGCTTTTTATTTTGGATTGGAGGTGATGGAAAATCACTAAATTAACTTTAAAACAACAACGTTTTGCAGATGAGTACATCATCGGCGAAGTATATTGTATCGAGAATCTAAAAAATCAAAAAAAGTATATTGGGATAACTACAAGGACAATATCAGAACGTTTCAAAGAACATTGTAAAGCTGATACTGCAATC
>OGXN01001680.1_pt1 | contig 19852 bp, 26 predicted proteins | sample 1576281 | NCBI WGS metagenome assembly OGXN01 (sample SAMEA3541494, study PRJEB24748) | human gut metagenome | biome: human gut; feature: human-associated habitat; material: faeces | place: China | collected 2012
CGCCATGAAGCTGGGCGCCAACCACCCCATGGGCCCCCTGGCCCTGGGCGATCTGGTGGGCCTGGACGTGGTGGTCGCCATCATGGACGTGCTCTTTGCCGAGACCCACGACAGCAAGTACAAGTGCTCCCTGCTGCTGCGGAAGATGGTCCGCGCCGGCAAGCTGGGCCGCAAGACCGGGATTGGGTTTTACGACTATCGCAAGTGACCCGCCCTGCCCATAGGCGGCGGCATGCAGACAAAAGGGAAGGAGAGACCATGGACTACCAAGCGCTTTATCAGGAAAAACGAACCACCCCGGAGAATGCGGTGAAGCTGGTGAAGTCCGGGGACTGGGTGGACTACGGCTGGTGCACCAACCACCCGGTGGCCCTGGACCGGGCCCTGGCCGCCCGGAAGGACGAGCTGCACGACGTGAAGGTGCAGGGCGGCGTCACTATGTGGATGCCGGAGATCGCCAAGGCGGAGGACGCCGGGGAGCACTTTACCTGGCACGCCTGGCACATGAGCGGCATCGACCGCCAGATCGCCGCCAAGGGCATGGGGTACTTCATCCCCATGCGCTACTCCGAGCTCCCCCGGTTCTACCGGGAGGAGGTGGAGGTGGACGTGGCCATGCTCCAGGTCACCGCCATGGACAGCCACGGCAACTTCAACTTCGGCCTGGCCTCCTCCCACCTGGCGGACATGCTGGAGAAGGCCAGGCACATCGTCCTGGAGGTCAACCGCAGCCTGCCCTGGGTCAACGGCCTCAACGGCTGTGAGATCAACATCCGGGACGTGGACTGCGTGGTGGAGGGGGACGACCCGGCGGTGGCCCAGCTGGGGGCCGGCGGGGAGCCCACCGACGTGGACCGGGCCGTGGCCAGCCTGGTGGTACCCCAGATCCCCAACGGGGCCTGCCTCCAGCTGGGCATCGGCGGTATGCCCAACACCATCGGCTCCATGATCGCCCAGTCCGACCTGAGGGACCTGGGGGTCCACACCGAGATGTATGTGGACGCCTTCGTGGACATCGCCCGGGCGGGCAAGATCACCGGAAAGTACAAGAACCTGGACAAGGGCCGGCAGGTGTTCGCCTTCGGTGCGGGCACGCAGAAGCTCTACGACTACGTGGATCACAACCCCGACGTCATGGGAGCCCCGGTGGACTACACCAACGACGTCCATGTCATCGCCCAGCTGGACAACTTCATCTCCATCAACAACGCGGTGGACGTGGACCTGTTCGGTCAGGTGAACGCGGAGAGCGCCGGGCTCAAGCACATCTCCGGCACCGGCGGCCAGCTGGACTTCGTCCTGGGGGCCTACCTGTCCAAGGGGGGCAAGAGCTTCATCTGCCTGTCCTCCACCATGAAGGAGAAGGACGGCCAGCTCAGGAGCCGCATCGTCCCCACCCTGGCCGGCGGCTCCATCGTCACCGACCCCCGCTCCTCCATCCACTATCTGGTCACCGAGTACGGCATGGTGAACCTGAAGGGCGCCTCCACCTGGGAGCGGGCCGAGAAGATCATCTCCATCGCCTACCCCGACTTCCGGGAGAAGCTGATTGCCCAGGCAGAGAAGATGGGCATCTGGAGAAAGAGCAACCGGTAACTAAACCTACAACAAAGTGCGGAGGCATCCAGTCCACATAGAAGGATGGATGCCTCCGTTATTTTTAAGTGAATAAGGACAGCCGGTAAAGGCAGCATGAGATGCTTGTGAGAGGAAAGGGAACAGTATAATCTACCTGGGTTCACTGTGGCGTTAAGAAGTGCCTGCGCCTACCGGCGCACAGCACTATCTTTACCTATGCAGCAAAAAGAATCTGGATCTGCTATAGGCTTCTTAATGCCGCAAATCAGGCTGTCGGCTTTGCGCGTCGTCACAAAACCGGCGGCCTTTGTCTTTCCCGTCGGCACACGGTAGGGTGCCGCGGCCCTCCGCTTCTGAATTTTGGACTTCCAAATTCAGAAGAACGGAGGAAACAGCATGGGTTTTAACTATGCAAAAGAACGCAGGAAGTTCGAAGCGGAATGGCGGAAGCTCCGCCGGGAGTACGGACAAGCGGGGATGGCACCGGATGCCATAGACGCTCTTTACGATTTCGACTTGGACGGCTTCCGCTCGCGCAGGAGGTATGAAACCTGGACACAGCCTATGCCTGACGGATACCCTGCAGAAGATCATGTGGGAACGCCACTTCTGCGGAAGAATTATAAGCGGCTTTCCACAACATTTGATGAAGCCGACTTCCTCGGTGAAACCGCATGGCTGGATACCATTGAGAATCCAGCTTTGCTGAAGCGCCTGAGAAAGCTCTCCAAGAAAGATCTGGAGCTCCTGCGGTTCCTTGTCCTGGAGGAGCATACCCAGGAAGAGCTGGCGCAGAAGTGGCACTGCTCCCAAAGCTCCATATCAAATCATTTTCTCAGAATCAAAAAATTTCTGATGGATGTTCTGAAATAGGTTATAAAAACTGCCTCCTTGCTGCCTACACAGTGGGGAGGCAGCTTTAGTATCATCGGATATGGCATAACGCCGAAAATACAGGGTGAGGCAAAAAACTTTTGTTAAGCGGAAATGAATCTTCCGCTTTAACTGTTACACTTCCCATCACAGGGCAGGAAGAGGCGGTGAAAGGGATGAGCCCATCAGAACGGAGAAGCGAGATTCTGCATCTGCTGTGTGAGCAGAGGCACGAAACGACCATCAATCTCGCAGCGGAGTTCGGCGTCTCAGAGCGGACGATCCGCACAGACCTGGTGATTCTCTCCTGTTGTTATCCAATCGAGACTGTACGGGGACGGTTTGGCGGGGGAATCTATCTGCCGGAGTGGTTTCGTATGGAGAGCCGTACACTGTCACCCGAGCAGCAAGCACTATTGATAAAGATTCGGGAGACCCTGGCTGGTGATGATCTCCAAGTCATGAACAGCATCCTGGCCCAGTTTGCCCTGTATTGGGAGTATCGGTAATCGGTTGCTTCCCACCTTTCCTTGAAAAGTGAATATCCGGCAGCGGGATACGTCCGCTGACGAGAGACCCTCCGGGAGGAGGGTTGAAGCGACGCTGGAGGATGCGCCAAGACCACCTGTGCGGGAAACCGCATCAAAAATGGCTAAGGAAGGTGCAGAGCGGTGCCCATCCGTCCATAAAGCAGCCTGTGGCGGGCTGTTTCGCATTGCGGCTGGTTTTGAACCAGTCCGACCCTCGTCAGCAATCTGATAATGATACTCCTGCCCAGCCACAGCCCCGGGTGATACCGGGAGCAAGCAATGGGGGCAGCTCGGAGAGATCCTCGGAGGGGTGAGATTCCCGTGATGCGCGCCAGCGCAGTCCGTCTGCTGCCGCCCTGCCGCCTGGGGGAGTAGTGTCGAATACAGGTGCAATCAAAACCAAAATTCAGGAGAACAGGAAGCCGCTTTGTATCCATAAACAGGCAGCAAAGCGGCTTCATTTTCTATCACACATTTTCACGCACAGGGGGTGCACGCATATGGACGTTAAGAGCACAACACAGCTCAGCACGCTGCCGGAGTTTTTTGCGCCGGACAAGCTGGCCGCTGTGTTCCCAGTTTCCAGATCAACCATGTATCGGGCTCTCAGACGGGGGGAGATCCCCAGCCTGAGAGTTGGGAAGCGATTTGTTCTTTCACGCAGCCACCTGGAACAGTGGGTGGAAGAGAATCTTTGCAAGAAGACCAGCTATAAAAAGTCAAGGGGATAGGGCAAAAAATATTGGGTAGGAGGGCGGATAAGTGAAGACATGAGAAATAGCCCTGATCAAAAGAGCAGGGCAGGCTGTTTCTGGATCGCTATGAAAAACGGGGTGTCCAAATAGATGTAGAAGGCGAGATAGAAGATCATATCTCTTGGAGCTCGAATGTTTTCAAGCGGAGCGCCCAGGTATTCCAGGACGAGGTTTCTGGAGACCAGGGTATCCCAGCAGAGATTCGCTAAGCGTTCAATGCGCCTGGCGACAGTTTTGGGAGATGATGGTTTTCCACGCCTGTTTTTTACCAGCTTGGCCACATCAGGATAGATATCGTCAGTCACATAGATATCGTCCATGGGGATCTTCTGAACAAACATGAGGCTTATGGCAGCATCCACAGCATACGCCAGGGGGCGGACATCAGAGCTGGCAGCGCCAAGGATCGAGCGGATCACAGCTTCTGTCTTTGTCATAGAGAACCACCTTTTTCCAAAAGATGATTCCATGATAAAGGGAGCAGTGAAAAATCGCCGATGGGCGACTTAAGCCGACAAAGTGTCCATTATTTCCCTTTTGGCGGAATAGGCTGCCAGGGACGGTTCTCTTTGAGGATGGTGTAGATGGTGTTGCAGAGCTTGCGGGAAACAGCGCCGATGGCAGTGAGATGGTGTTTGCCTCTGGCCTTTAGACCTTGGTAATACTCCGAGAGGATGGGGTCACAAAAGGCCGCCCTGGAGGCGGCCAGCCAGATGGCTCGCCGTAGATAGGGCGAGCCCCGTTTGGAGATTTTCTGTCTTGTTCCGGTAAATTCGCCGGACTGTGTGACCCGGACATCCAGCCCAGCAAAGGCGACCAGTTTGTTGGGCGCGTCGAAGCGGTGTATGTCTCCAATCTCACTCAGGATAATGGCGCCCAGGGTGTCCCCGATGCCGGGGATGGTGGTGATATAGCTGCCGGTCTGCTTCAGCAGCGAGGAAATCTGCTCCTCCGGCTCCGCGATCTGCCCCTCCAGGAACTCCAGCTGCTCGATGAGCTGCCGGATCTGAAAGGCAAAGGCGTCTTTGGCAAAGCTCACCCCGAAGGAACTGGCTGCCGCAGCCTTCAGCTGCTCCGCTTTCTCTTTTCCAAACCGGCCATGGCTGGCCTTTTCCAAAAGATTGGAGAGCTTTCTGGTGGAAACAGACAGCAAATCCTCTGGGGTAGGGTATTGGGAGAGGACCTCTTTGGAGGTGACTCCGAAGGTGTCTGAGAACAGTGTGTCGTACTCCGGAAACACCTGATCCAGCAGCGCGATGACCCGGCGCTTGCAGTCCCCGCAGGCATCCACCAGCGCCAGCCGGTACCGGCTCAGCTGCCGCAGCGCCACGATGGTCTCCTCCGCGAGGTTCGTGGCGGAAAACTGCCCGAAGCGCATGATCTGGGCGATGATGAAGCTGTCCTTCCGGTCATTCTTTGTCTGACGGATGTACATCTTCCGGAACGCCTCGGACTGGATGGGGTTGATGACCTTTACCTCAAAGCCCTGATCCAGCAGATACCCGTACACGCTCAGCCAGTAGTGGCCGGTGGCCTCCATGCCGATGAGCAGGTCCTCTTTGGCGATGTTCAGCCGCTGGAACAGCGCCAGCAGTTTCCCGCAGCCCTCTTTGCTGTTGGCAAATGAAATGCTCTCCAGCACAGCCGCACCGGCCTGGTCGATGACCGTGGCTTCGTGCTTGTATTTGGCGATGTCGATCCCGCAGTAGAACATGGCGAAACCTCCTGTTTCAAAATTCCAGACAGAGTCCCCTCACGCTTCTTTGCGGAACACAACCTCGTTAGATATTCAGCGCAGTTTCGCTATCCAGCTCATTCGTGTCGACCCGCAAAGACAGAGGCGCAATTCTTTCCGTGGAAGCTGTACTTCAAGGAGTGATCCTGCGCCCTCTGTCTGCTGGCCTTATTATCCCACATGGCTTGTGGAACAACAAGTGGGTTTCATGCGGTTTACCACCACATCCAAACCGTAAATTTATTATACGAGGAGGCTTGTGCCCTATGGCCAGGCGAATGAAGGGAGAGGGCTCCCTCTACCAGACAAAGGATAAGACCTGGGTCTGCCAATACTATGATGCAGACGGTAAGCGCCGCACAAAGCGGTTCCAGCGGAAGGCAGACGGCCGGGACTTTCTGGACAACCTGCATCAGACGGCTTCGCCCCAAACTGATACGCGCCTTCCCGGGCAGGCCGTCAATCACGGCAATACGGTTGGAAGTTGGATGGATCAGTGGCTGGAGACCTACGCAAGGCCAACGGTAAAGCTCTCTACCTATTGCAGCTATGAGATGATGACCCGTGTCCATGTCAAGCCGTCGCTGGGGGACATCTTGTTGGTAAAGCTTGACCCGGTGACCCTTCAGGAATTCTTTAACCAGAAGTACAGCAACGGGAAAACCACGGGAGAGGGCGGCCTGTCTGCCAAGACCCTGCGGAATCTACGCAACCTGTTCCACTTGGCCTTGGAACAGGCCAGAAAGAACGGCTTGATTCAGACAAATCTGGTGGAGGGGGTACGGCTCCCCAAGGAGCAGAAACGGGAGATGCGGGTACTGAGCAGGGAGGAGCAGCGGCGTCTGATGCTGGCGTGCCGGGCCATGCCGGAACCCGCCTCCTTCGGGGTGATATTCACCCTCTTTACGGGTCTGCGGATGGGAGAGGTGTGCGGCCTGCGCTGGGATAACGTCGACATGGAACGGCGACAGTTCCTGGTCTGCGAGACCAGGAATCGGCTGCCCAACCACGACGATTCCATCGAGGCCTCCACCAGCGTCTGCACCGTTTCAACCACAAAGACCGACCACTCCAGACGCATTGTCTATCTCTGTGATGAACTTTACCAGGAGCTGTCCCGGTACCAGGAGATCCAGTTCTCCATCATGGGGCAGTATCCTGGCTACAATGCCGGGAGATATGTTTTCTGTCAGGAGAACGGGGAGCCCTATGAGCCCAGGACGTATCAGGACCTCTTTAAACGGTGCGTATCCCGGGCAGGCATCCCCGGTGCCAACTTTCATTCTCTACGCCACACCTTTGCCACCAGAGCCCTAGAGCAGGGGATGGACCCTGTGACCCTCTCCAAGCTGCTGGGCCACGCCAACGCCTCCATTACCCTGGACAAGTACGGGCACTCCTTTGAGTCCCAGAAACGGGCGGGAATGGAGCTGATGGGCGCTCTGTACGCACCTGCGCGGGAGCCATCCGTTGGCCCTGTGATGGGTTTTTAGCATCATCGGTCCGGGAATAAGCATCAGATAAGCATCACTTCTGCATCAGGAGAAAAAGTGCATAACTTTTTGGATAGAAAAACGCCTGATTTCAAAAGAAATCAGGCGTTTTATGGTTGCGGGGGGAGGATTTGAACCTCCGACCTCCGGGTTATGAGGCATCAGCAGAGAATATATCTGGTTTCAATAGGGTTATTTTGTGCCTGCAATTTCATCTTTCTGGCACCAAAGACAACTTTTTATCGACCTGTTTCAGGAGTTTCATAGCATAAGCATCGGATAAGCATCAGAACGAGGAAACAGAGCCATATGAAGCGGCAAATTTTGAAAGGGTGATATTGAATGAATACCACAGCGGAAAAGTATACTAGAATGGTAGAGAATACAGACGCAACCGTCAGCTTTTATATGGAAATGGAGAGCGGAAGGTTTTTCCTCACGTTCCTGGCCGAAGCATTGATGGAGTTGCTGGAAGCTGAAGAAGTGACCTCCGTGACCCTCTTGCTCAAAAAGTTTTTTGCGGCTGCGGGGAGCGATACCCTCGAGTGTTTGAGTGACGACAGCACCGCTTTTGTAGCTACACAGTGTGTAGAACTGCTCTCTGGATTGTTGGCGGATCAGTTTCCTGCTGACGCTGAGTTGCCTCTTGCTATTCCGGATGGATATCGGCTATAATAGGGTTGGAAAGAAAGAGATGGCATGCCCGTGGCAGAGATGAAGCGCAGTGTGAAGGATTCGGTGTTCACCTATCTGTTCAAGCAGCCGGAGTACACCCGCCAGCTTTACCTGGCCCTCCACCCGGAGGACGCAGATGTGAAGGAGTCCGACTTCAAGTTGGTGACCCTGGAGAATGTGCTGACCACCGGGTTTTACAACGACCTGGGGATCCAGGTACGGAACCGGCTGATCCTGCTGGTGGAGGCATAGAGCACCTTCTCGGTCAACATCGCCCTGCGGATGCTGCTGTATCTGGCCGGCACCTATAAGGAGTACATTGAGGAGCAGAAGCTGGATCTGTACGGCTCTCATCCCGTAGAGATCCCCCGGCCAGAGCTGTACGTAGTCTATACAGGAGATAGGAAAGAGGTCCCGGAGATGCTTCGCCTGTCGGACCTGTACCAGGGTGTAGGGAGCGCCGAGGTGGAGGTCAAGGTGCTCCGGGATGATGGAACCGGCGATATCCTGGATCAGTACGTCCGGTTCTGCAAGATCGCGGATGAGCAGCGTGAGAAGTACGGACTGACCCAGCAGGCCATTGACGAGACGATTCGAACTTGTATTGCGGGAAATGTGTTGGCGCTATTTCTGGCGTCCCGGCAAAAGGAGGTGCTGGAGATCATGGTGACTCTGTTTGATCAGGAGAAGATTGCGGAGATCCACGACTACAATGTGGCAAAGGTTGCTCGACAGGAGGGGCACCAACTAGGCCGTGAAGAGGGCCGCGAGGAAGGTATCCGTGCTGTGGTCGGAATGCTCAAAAGTATGTCTGTGGAGCAGAAACAGATAGCACAGAAACTGGTGGAGCAGTTTGACCTCCTCCCCCAGACCGCAGAGGAAAAAGTAAAGCAGTACTGGAAGCAGTAGCAGAAAGCACGCCCTGAATTTCAAAAACAGTGTCAGGATTTTTCGATTAAGATCCTGACACTGTTTTTATTTTAGAGTTCTGTAAATCCGTCCGGCCTGACTACAATGTGTAGTACGATGCCCCGTAGAGAGCAAAATGGTATTCGCAGATAACTGCACAGTAAGATTGAAGCAAACGCTTACGGTCACGCTTCGGTGCGGCGGCAGAGTTGCTGGAGCGCCAGTATGCAAAACTTATGTTCGTAAATGGAGGGTGCAGGCCATCAGCGCATGCGGTTATTTTGTGGACGAGCGTACCGGACACAGTGGTCAACTACCTGAAGGGCGGCAGGGACGCGGCCAAGCTGTCCAACCGGGCCCGTTACATCGCCCCCCGCCCCGGCCCGGCGTGCAGGCGGGGGGAACACGGTCTGCGGTGCGCGGACAGAAAGGTGCGCGACCTCTCCCAGGCCGTCCGGGAGGTGGCGGAACACACCGGCAGTGTGTGGACGCCGCCCGCTGTGTTCTCCAGCTCTTCCATCACATGGGCCGTATCTTTCGGGAGCAGTCCTCCGCCGACGCCGTCCAGGCCGGCCTGCACATCGACCGCAAGCGCCGCCGGCAGCTCCTGAAAAAACGCTTGGCGCTGGGACACAAGGCAGACGACCATGAGGACGCGCCGCAGATGGGGTGGAAATAAAGAGCCGGGCTCGCCAGAATGGCGGGCCCGGTTCGGTCTTGTCACTTCTTTGGCTCCAGGAATCCGATGATCATGTCCACCGCCTCCGCGGAGATGTCCTCCGGGGCCTTTTCCACAAAGGAAGCGTGGCGGCTGTTGAGGTCCAGCATCCGGGCCTGGTCGCACAGGATCACCCCGTCCGTCCTGGTGCGCTCATCCAGCCGGAGGTGGAATGGATGCCCCCGGTCTGTATGGGTGATGGGGCGCACCATGGTCAGGCTGCTCACCCGGTTGAACAGATCGTTGCTGACCACCAGGGCGGGACGGCGGCCCTTCTGCTCATGGCTGGACTGGGGATCAAAGTCCAGATAGACGATGTCCCCCTGCTCAAAGATCGTCACCATACCTCAGAGCCCTCCGCCTTTCCCCAGTCCAGCTCCCCGCTCTCCACCCGGCCAATCTGGTCGATGGGCTTTCCGTAGAACGCGGTGAGACGCTCCTCCAGGGTGCGGTGCGGGACGGCAGAGGCACGTCGGATGTTGATGCCGTCCTCCATCTGCACCAGCTCCACCCGGTCATGCTCCTTCAGCCCCACCGCATCCAGAAGAGCCTTGGGGAGCCGCAGCCCCTGGCTGTTTCCCCACTTTTGGATCGTTGCGTACATAGACGGCACCTCCTTATAGGAAGTATATACAAAGTATAGACAAAAGTCAATTCTTTTATGCGGGGTATGTGTCAATCAATAGGTGGCCAAGCAAAAACGGCACACACTGTGTGCCGCTTTGCGCAGAAGCCGATTTAAATTTTGGAAAGCGCATCCCGCAGGGGGGCAAGGTCATCGCTGATGATCTCCCAAATCAGCTGGAGGTTCACGCCTTCGTAGTCGTGGACGATCCGATTGCGGAGACCATACAGCAGTCTCCATGGCACCTCCGGGTGAGCGCGGGCAAAATCATCCTCCACGCGGTTTGCCAACTCTCCCATCTGGCTCAAATTGAATACGCAGGCTTCTACCAGCTTCAGGTCCGATACGAATGCATCATGATCTATGCCCTTGCAATAGTCCAGGATTTTGTCGGTATAAACGATCAGCTTTTCTACGATGACGCTATTTCTCATAGACAGTCACCCCAGTCTGCTGGATCTCTCTATCGATGCGGGAGCCGGCCTCGATGTGGGTCACATCGAATAGGTCTACGCTCTTACCCACTGTCCGCTGTACATCGTCAAGGAACCCAACAAAGCGGAGCCCGCGCAGCCTGCTGTCCACCAAAAGGTCAATGTCGCTCTTTTCTGTGGCGGTACCCTTCGCATAGGAGCCAAACAGCACAGCCTTTCGTATCCCATAAGCGTCAAATATCGGCATCAATGCTTTTTTCAACTGCGGCAGAGTATATATGCCAGACATGGCGGACCTCCTCTCTGTCATATCTGTCTGTTACCAACACCAGTATACCCGAAACCGGGAACATTTTCAACCAGAAATCAGGAGTTGATCAAATTGCCCTACATCCACTATACCGACGAGCAAAAAGCGCGGGCCAACTCGGTGGACCTGGAGGAATTCCTGCGGCGGCGGGGGGAGAAGCTGCTCCGCTCCGGGCGGGAGTTCCGGCTGGACCGGCGGCACCGCATCACGGTGCGGGGCGGCGAGTGGTACGATCACGCCGCCTGCCAGGGCCGGGTGGTAAAGCAGATGAGATTTCGGGAGAATGGGGGAGGTAGTTCAAATTCTTACCGATTGAAACGTTTAAAGTGACCTGCTCATTGTGTCAAACAATAATGTACACTTTTCATGACATGTAAATCTATATTGACATGCATCTGGGTATGTTAAAGTTTCTGCGCCTTTTTGAGGGGAAGATTTTCTGAGTGAGAATATTCTTTCAGATTTGCTCAAAAACGCAGGATTTTCTAGCTTATCGAGACAAAAATGACAGGCGTAATATATATCCGAGAGGTTTATTGCCTGGGCAGAAAACTTGGCACATTGTTTGCAGATGTAATCGCTTTGAAGGGGTCACAAACCGTATGAATTGAGCTTGATAACTGACCCAGCAATACGAGCGCTTACGCTGCGCAATATGCCCGGGAGGAGATATTATGTTTTGTTATTTTAATAGGACGCCCTGCGTAAAACCGAAAAGTTTGGGTGAACGGAAATGGCTTGTATTTGGAGAGGAGGTGCTTTGCCGTGAGAATCATTGATTTGACTATGGTGGTGGAGGAGGATCTTCCAAGCGATCCTCCTATGCAGATTCCAAGAATCCGGCGATTGAACCACAAAGACACTGCGAGAGATATGCCGACTCATTTTCCCGGCGCTACCGTTGATGATATGCCGGAAGGAAATGGTTGGGCTATTGACTACCTCCAAATCTGTACACACTCTGGTACGCATTTGGATGCTCCTTGGCATTTCTATCCCACAATGAATGAAGATATCCTCGATGGCGGCGAAAAAGCATGGACGATTGACCAGGTCCCTCTGGACTGGTGCATTGGCCCTGGGGTCAAACTGGACTTCCGAGACAGACCGGATGGTTATAAGATCACGAAGGCCGATGTTCAAGAGTCTTTGGCTAAAATCAACTATACGCTCAGGCCCAAAGACATTGTGCTGGTGAATACTGGTGCAGACAAGCGCTGGGGCACTCTTGACTATTTGAAAGCAGGCGCTGGCATGAGTGCGGAAGCTACTCTCTGGATGATTGAACAGGGTGTCAAGGTCGTGGGGACTGACGGCTGGAGCTGGGATGTGCCGTTACCCTATGAGGGAGAGGAATTCCAGCGCAGTGGGGATCCCTCCATCCTGTGGGAGGCACACCGGGTGGGACGGAGGCGCGCTTACTGTCATATTGAAAAGTTGACCAATCTGGAGTGCCTGCCCGATTTCGGCTATATGGTATATGCACTCCCGATCCCGATTAAAGGCGGCAGTGCTGGCTGGTCTCGTGTGATTGCTATCCTGGATGAATAGGACGGGCAATATCGCTGCAACAGAGTGAGTCTGGCATAGGTGGGTAGAGATACAGAGCGTATTGCTTCCGAAAGGATGTCTTTATGAATCAAATGGAACTTTTCTCCCGTATTCAGTTGAAACCGGAGGAGACGATTCTTCTCATCATTGATATCCAAACCAAGCTGATGGCTGCCATGGAGGCACGAGAGCGGGTTTGCCGGAACACCAGTATCCTCCTTACCACTGCGAGGGAGCTCCAGATTCCGGTGGTCGTTACCGAGCAGTATCCCAGAGGGCTGGGGTCTACTGTGCCTGAACTGGAACAGCAGCTGCCTCCGGAGGCTCGGAGGCTGGAGAAGTCTTCTTTTGACGCCGCACGAGATGGCCTGCTATCAATACTGGATGAGTTTGAACGGCATAGCGTTATAATCTGCGGCACCGAGGCTCACATATGTGTCTACCAAACCGCCTGCAGCCTGCTGGGACAGGGTTACAGTGTCTTTCCCATTGAAGACGCAATCTGTTCCCGATCCGCTTGTAACTGTCAAAGCGGACTGTCTCTTATGGGCCGGATGGTTGCCTGGACGCTCACCACGGAAGGCGCGGTTTTTGATTTGCTAAAAGTCTCCGGCACCTCCGCATTTAAGACAATATCCAAGGCGTTGAGGTGAATGAAAGATTATAAATAATGTACCATTATATCATTTCATATGGTAAAATATTTTTAAGAAAGGATGTACAAACTATGAAAGAGCTTTCCTTCCAAAGCGTCGTGCAGGACAACATGCGGATTGACTGGAATGTTCCCATTACCATGGAGGACGGCGTTGTTCTCCGGGCTGATATTTTTCGCCCGGATGATGATGGGCAATATCCCGCGCTTATGACCTATGGCCCCTATGGAAAGGGCATCCATTTCTCTGACGGCTATCCGGTATTCTGGAAGCGTATTCAGGAGGTGTACCCTGAGATCCTGGAAGGCACTTCCGGCAAATATATGAACTGGGAAACTGTGGACCCGGAAAAGTGGGTGCCGCATGGATATGTGTGCATCCGCGTCGATTCCCGCGGCGCAGGCAACTCCGAAGGCTGTATTGACTTCTGGTCCAAACAGGAGGCGCAGGATATCTACGAATGCATTGAATGGGCCGCCGCACAGCCCTGGAGCAGCGGGAAGGTCGGCCTGCTGGGCATCTCCTACTATGGCATCAATCAGTGGGCCGCCGCCGCTCTCCAGCCGCCCCATTTGGCGGCCATTTGTCCCTTCGAAGGCTGCAATGATAATTATCGGGATATGGCTCGCCACGGCGGTATCGTATGTGACTTTTTTCCCCTTTGGCAGCCGGTTCAGGTGTCTGTCGTTCAGCACGGGCTGGGGTCCCGGGGAAAGGTCAGCCGGATCAATGGTATGAGGGTATCCGGCGACGTGGACCTCTCGGATGAAGAGCTGGCGGCCAATTCTGTGAATTTGAAAGAAGAGTTCCTTCGACACGAGTTGAATGACGAATACTACATGAATCGCACGACGGACCTGAGTAAGGTGACTGTCCCCGTGCTGTCCTGTGGAAACTGGGGAGGGAATGCTTTGCACCTGCGTGGCAACGTGGAAGGTTTCCTCCGGGCGGGCAGCAAGGAAAAATTTCTGGAGATTCATGGACTGGAGCACTTTACAGAGTTTTATACAGACTATGGAAGGGAAATGCAGAAGGCATTTTTTGACCACTATCTGAAGGGGGAGGACACCTGGCACCAGGCTCCGGTTCATCTGCGTTTGCGTAACGTAGACGGCACATTCCAGGATGTGGATGAACAGGAGTGGCCCATCGCCCGCACCCAGTGGACCAGATACTATCCCAACACTTCGGATATGTCCTTGTCTGTTAAGCCGGCAAACGGCGGAGACAAATCCTTTGAGGCCATGGGGGACTGGCTCACCTTTATGACTGAGCCGTTGAAAGAGGACATGGTGATCGCAGGCCCCCTGTCGGCCAAACTCTATGTCAAATCGACGACAGAGGATGCAGACATATTTATTACTGTCCGCGTATTTGATCCTGACGGAAAGGATGTTACCTTTGTCTCTGCCAGCGACGCTCACGGTGTTGTTGGCACTGGCTGGCTCCGGGCATCGCACCGAAAGCTGGATCCGGACAAGAGCATGCCCTATCGCCCCTGGCACACACATGATGAAAAGCAGCCCCTTATCCCCGGGGAGATTTACGAACTGGATGTGGAGATCTGGCCTACCAGCGTCAATTTGCCGGCTGGGTACCGCTTCGGGTTCTCTGTCGGTGGACGTGACTTTGAACTGGACGACTCCTTTGGCCCATTCCCCTTCTTGTACGAGCGCACCTGGAAGGGCCAGGCCATGTATGTCCACACGCTGGACAGAGACAGCGATGTGTTTAAAGGTACCACGACCCTGGTGTGTGACAAGGAACATCAACCGTATTTCCTAGTGCCAGTTATTCCGAAGAAGTAAAACAGACGCGACAGGGGGCCCATATCCCGCCGGGATATGCGGCTCCTTGTTGGCCTGTACTGCTGAAAGGCCGGTCGGGATTGTCTGTTATTGCTAAAGCAGCAGCTCTGCTGTATAATTATATTACACGTTATTGGTAATTCCCGTTTGTGCAGGAGGCGCCTATGAGCCGAGTTCTGTATGACCTGATCACCGGTTCTTCCTCTTTGATTTTCGAAAGCCTTGGGATATTTGCAATTCTGGACCGGGAGGGCCGCTACGTTTACACCAGCCAAAACTGGAGGGAAGTGTTTCATCCTGCCATGGAGCATCCGCTGGGTATGCATGTTTCTGAGTTTTATCCGGATACGAAGGCAATGGATGCTATGGAGAAGGGAACGCCGATCCTGGCTTGGCCTGTACGTGCTGCGGATCAGGGGAGCACCAGGCTGTTTACCTCCTATTTCCCAATCCTCGATGAAAAAGAAGTTATCGGATGCGCCATTATGACTTTTTTCCGGAATCAGGATGAGGCTATGCGCTTTTCCGAAGTGTTTTCCAAAGTGTGTGCCGAGCGGGATTTATATCGTCAGGAGCTTCGCCGGCTCCAGGGCGTCAGATATTCCATTGATCAAATCATCGGGGAAAGTGAAGCGATTCAACAGGTCAAACGACAGATTCGACAGGCAGCCAGAACGACCTCAAATGTACTCATCGAGGGGGAGACCGGAACCGGAAAGGAATTGGTGAGCCACGCCATCCATAACCTGAGTGCTCGCTCTGTTCGCCCTTTGGTCAAACTCAACTGCGCCGCCATCCCCCTGGAACTTGCGGAGTCAGAGCTTTTCGGCTATGAGCAAGGGGCCTTTACGGGAGCCAGCCGGGGCGGAAAAATGGGAAAGTTTGAGCTGGCCGACAAGGGTACGCTGTTTCTGGACGAGATCAACCAGCTCTCCCCCCGCATCCAGCCTAAACTGCTGCGCGCCATTCAGGAGGGGGAAATCGAGCGAGTAGGCGGTACGAAAAGCATTCCGGTGGATGTGCGCCTCATTGCGGCCACTAACCGATCCCTGGAGGAGATGATTCAGGAGGGTAAGTTTCGCATAGATCTTTACTATCGGCTTAACGTGATCGACATCCGCATCCCGCCTCTGAGAGAGCGGCAGGAAGACATCCCGCTCCTGGTGGACAGCATTATCGACCGACTCAATCAGCAACTGGGCACTACCGTGAGCGGGGTAGATGAGGAAGTCCTCTCCCGCTTTCAAGTTTATCATTGGCCGGGAAATATTCGGGAGCTTCAAAACTTTTTGGAGCGCGCAATGAACGAAAAACTGACGGGCCGGCTGTCTTGGAGGGATTTTTCTGACTGCTTTCCGCCAATCAAGCAGAGTGCCGCTACTTTTGGCATTGGAGGTTACCGTGCCGCCTCCACGCTGAAAAAGCAACAAGAGCGGCATATGATTGCAGAAGCCTTGCGGCAGTGCAAGGGTAATAAGAAACGGGTGGCGGAAGCGCTGGGAATATCGCGCACACTTTTATATAATAAGCTCAAGGAATATCGGATCACGGAATGGGATCATACGTGAGGCCGCAGGATACCGCGCCTGATTTCGGGGGTGCCAGGGGGGATGTCTCCCTGGCGCCCCCGATTTTTTGTGCGCAAGGTAAACGACGGGTTCCCAATGGACAGCTGCATGTAAAGTAAGCGTAAAATAAGCCAAGAGAAAAGGCGCAGGCAAATTTGTAACCTGCGCCCTTTGAAATCGGACAGTCGGACAGTAAATAAGTAAGATATTAGGGAAATCAAGAGAAATCCTGGAATTCAGCGGAGTAAACCGTGTGGCAAAGGAGCGCGAGGAATTCGGTAGAACACAAATGCCTGTCAAGGGGCCTTTGCGCAAGAGATTCCAAGAGAGTGCGGTTGCGCTTCCACGCAATTATGGATACGGTCCGGATATTCCGTTCCACTGCCTTCCAGTTCGTCTTATATCTCTTGGCAACATCAGGATAAAGCCATTTTGTCACCAGCAGAAGCCTGTCCTGCCGCTCCATACACAGCGATACCGCATAGGCGGCATGGAAAAAACCTTTATAATTTGCGGATATTCCAAGTTGGTAAAGTAGATCACACGTTGCCTGGGAACCGGTCATAATACCATCTCCTCATGTAATTTCGGCCTGTTCAAAGTAATGCGCGTTTTGCCTCTCGTTCATAGTAGAAATCATCATTCTCCTCCGGCTGGGCCTGCATGAATGTTTCCATGGGGACATCCAGTGCAATTGCCAGTTTGCAAAGCAGCCCTGCGGATGGGTTGCGCTTTCTGCCTTTTTCCAGAGCGCGCACATAACGGATGGTGGTACCCGCTCTGGCAGCCAACTCAGCCTGTGACACATCCTGTTGTTCCCGTATCTCACGCAGCTTTCTTCCGTCAAATATTGCCAACATTTTCCTCACCTCCCCTCATGCAAAGCATAAGGGATGGAAAGGTTTACCTGTGAGGTTCTGTAGTTCCTCTTTGGTGGAAAATGTCGAAAAAAATGGACCGACCTTTTCGGTCAGTCCATCAAAAAAGTTATATTGTAGAATCCTCCTGGGCCATTCGGCATTGTGCGGGGACCTGGTCCGGCGTCAGCCTTGCGGACCACCCTCTGTCAGCAGCGGCCATAGATGGCGCCCTGAACAGCACATAGACCAGATACCGGTACGGGTCAAGGCCATTTTCCTTGGCCGTTTCAATCAGGCTGTAAACAATGGCGCTGCTTTGGGCCCCACCTTCCGTATTGGCAAACAGCCAGTTTTTCCGCCCCATCACAAAGGGCTTCATACTGCGCTCCGCCCGGTTATTGCTTATTTCAAGCCGGCCATCCTCCAGATACCTCTTCAGATACGGCCACTGCTCCCGCAGATAGTACAGGGCTTTCCCCAGCGAGGACTTGGGCGGGGCTGTTTTTGTCTCCGCCCACGCCAGCAAAGCGTCCATCACCGGCTTGGACCGGGCCAGACGCTGTTTATATCGTTCTTCCGGCGGCAGTTCCGTCCATTCCTTTTCCATGGCAAAGAGGAAATTGCAGTATTGCAGTCCCTCCAGCGCCGCGCACCCGCTCTGCTGTTCCTTTGGCAGGGCGTTCACCGCCTCGTCAAATTTTCGCCGCAGGTGTGCCCAGCAGCCAACCACCCGGATCTTCTCCGGCAGCCGGTGGTAACCGGAGTACCCGTCCGCATGGAGCCAGCCTGTAAAGCCTTTGAGAAACTTCTCGGCATTCTCCGCTTTTCGGCTCTGCTGGTATTCATACAGAACGATGGGGTGCTCCGCATCCCCGCTGGTCCGGTACAGCCACATGTAACACTTGTTCCGGGCAGTTCGCCCCTCCAGCTTCAACACTTGTAGGGTGGTTTCATCCGCGTGCAGGACCTCCCGCTGGAGAAGCCGCCGGTGCAGCTGGTCGTAGATGGGCCGCAGCCAATCCTCCGCCACCCGAAGCATCCAGTTGCTCATCGTCTGCCGGGAGATCATCACCCCAGCCCGGTTCCACTCCTGCTCCTGCCGGTACAGCGGAGCATACATCACAAACTTCTGCACCATGATATGGGCGACCGCCTCCGGGGAAGCGTAGCTGCCTGGAATCAGCGGCTGCTCTTTCGGGGCTTTCAAGAGGGGCGTTTCCGTCCCTGTCTGCTTGCAACTCTGGCAGGCATATGTAAAATAGACGTCTTCCCGGATCTTCACCTGGGCGGGGATCATTACCAGGGTGCGGCGCACCTCCTTGCCAATTTCCTCCATGGATGTGCCGCAGGCAGGGCAGACCCGTTCTGACTCCGGAATCCGGTGCTCCACCACCTATACAGGAACATCTCCGGGCAAGACCTCCTCTACCCGGGAGGATCGCTTCTGCCGGATATGGGCCGCTACCTTGGTCTCCTTTGCCGTTGTCCTTCTGGCAGACAGCCATGCCTCCGTTTCATCAAACATCAGGCTCAGTTGGCCCACCAGTTCTTCCTTCGTCTGCTCGGACGATGCTCCATAGGCCCTCTTTTTGGCAAGACGCATCTGTTCCATCAGCCAGTCCAGCTTCTGGTTCAGTTCCGCGTACCCCTCGCTCTTTTGGAGCAGCGCATCATATTCCGTACGGGAGATCGTTACCATCTCTGTGCTGCTTGTCACTGCATTTGCTTCATTTTTCATGAGTTTATTCTATCATAAAACTCGTCAAAAATCTAGTGTTTTCAATGGTTTTTCGGTAATGATCCAGGGAAATCCCGGCGCTAAACCATGCTCAGCCCCACTACCCTCCGGTGTGCTTTCGGCTGGTCGATTTGCAGCCCTTCCATTAGCCAACGGTACTGCTGGTAACTCAACTGCCGCGCCTCCGCGCTGTTTCGGGGCCACTGGAAGCTTCCCGCTTCCAGCCGCTTTGTCACCAGCACGAATCCGTCCCCCTCCCAATACAATCCCTTGATCCGGTCCCGCCGGTAGCCGCAGAACAGGAACAGTGTATTGCTGAACGGGTCCAGATGGAACTGCTGCTGTACCAATGTCGCCAGGCCGTCGATCCCTTTCCGCAAATCTGTATACCCGCAGGCGATGTAGATCCGCCCTGCTCCCGTAAAGTCATTCAGCATATCGCAGCCCCCGGCACATTGCTTCCACGGTCATGCTGTCTGCTCCCGCGTATATCTCCGCCTCAATTGTCCCGAAATGAATCCTGGCAATTATTTTCCCGCCGCTTCCTCGCAGCTCCGAAGCCGTGACCTCTGTAAATACCGGCGCCGCTTCCGACTTCCGCACTCTTTTCTGGCTGCTTCGGTTCTCGCTGTTTACACCATATAGCTCTCGCTCCCAGCGCCGGTAGGTCTTTGGGCTGACCCCATGCTCCGAGCACCATTCACTTACCCGCTTCCCGCTACTCCGGCATTCCTCTATTTGCTTCTTCCACTTCTCAAGCCGCGCCTCATGCTGTGCCGCTCTCGTTGCCACTTTTCCCACCCGCCTTTGTCTTTCTCTCTTCCTTCCATTATATTATATCCCCGCAATCCGCTTTTCTTTTTGACGCTTACCATGTAAACAGACTGTTGCATGTTCAGAAATTTGCACATTTTTTCGTGTACATGTGTGGAGGAGAATTGCGCAAAAACCTTGATATCCCTTGTATATCAAGGGATATCCCAGCTTGTCGAGAAAGCCGGCTATGCGTCAAGCATACGCCGAGTTTGGGTCATGT
>OGXN01001682.1_pt1 | contig 19852 bp, 18 predicted proteins | sample 1576281 | NCBI WGS metagenome assembly OGXN01 (sample SAMEA3541494, study PRJEB24748) | human gut metagenome | biome: human gut; feature: human-associated habitat; material: faeces | place: China | collected 2012
CATATTCAATGATGGTATCCTTCACTTTTTGTGAAATGGATTGTGGTGGATAGACACTGATAGAATCTCCGGAGTGAATACCAGCACGTTCGATATGCTCCATGATGCCTGGGATAAAGACATGTTCTCCATCACAGATCGCATCGATTTCAAGTTCTTTTCCGACAACATATTTATCGACAAGGATAGGTGCGTCATGACTGATTTCCTTTACAGCTGTTGCCATATAAATCTTTAGATCATCATCATTATGTACGATTTCCATCGCACGTCCACCCAATACATAACTTGGACGAACAAGTACTGGATAACCAATCTTATTGGCAATGACAAGGGCTTCTTCTACTGTTACAGCTGTTTCACCAGTTGGTTGAGGAATATCTAATTTATGAAGCATTGCCTCAAATTCATGACGATCCTCTGCTTCATCAATACTTTGTAGCGAAGTACCTAAAATTTTAACACCGCGTTCTACTAATTTATCCGCTAAGTTAATGGCTGTTTGTCCACCAAATTGTACTATGACACCAAGAGGCTGTTCCAAGTCAACGATATGCATAACATCTTCAATCGTTAATGGTTCAAAATACAGCTTATCTGATATAGAGAAATCGGTAGATACTGTTTCTGGGTTGTTGTTAATGACGATTGCTTCATATCCTGCTTCACGAAGTGTCATGACACAGTGTACAGTCGCATAGTCAAATTCTACACCCTGACCAATACGGATTGGTCCACTACCCAATACAATAATTTTTTTACGATCTGTACGAACAGATTCGTTTTCATCTTCATAAGTAGAATAGAAGTATGGTGTTGCACTTTCAAATTCTGCCGCACAGGTATCTACCATTTTATATACAGGAATGATACCATTTGCTTTACGCAAATCATAGACTTCACGTTCCTTCATGCTCCATTTACGAGCGATAAAGCTATCCGCAAAGCCGTTTTCCTTCACAAGGCGCAATGTTTCTATATCTTGTGGATGTGCCATCATTTCTTTTTCAAGCGCAATGATGTGTGCAAATTTATCTAAGAACCAATCATCAATCAATGTGATCTCATGAATCTTTTCTACACTTTCGCCTCGACGAATCAGTTCTGCGATACCAAACATACGCAAATCATCTTTGACATGAATCTTTTTCCAAAGTTCTTCGGTAGATAATGCGTCAATCTCCTTATTGTCGATATGATCGCATTTCATTTCTAAGGAACGTACTGCTTTTAAGAAACTTTCTTCAAAGCTTCGTCCTATAGACATGACTTCTCCGGTTGCCTTCATCTGTGTTCCTAAACGACGATCGGCATGTGGGAACTTATCAAATGGGAAACGTGCAAGTTTTGTGACGATATAATCTAATGTTGGCTCAAAGCAAGCATAACTTGTTTTGGTAATTGGATTGATGATTTCATCTAATGTTAAACCAACAGCAATCTTTGCTGCAAGTTTTGCGATTGGATAACCCGTTGCTTTAGAAGCTAAAGCACTAGATCTTGATACACGAGGATTTACCTCGATAATGTAATATTTAAAGGAATTTGGATCTAAGGCAAGCTGTACATTACAGCCTCCACAGATTTTTAATGCATGAATGATTTTTAAGCTTGCGTTACGCAGCATCTGATGTTCACGATCACTTAAGGTCTGCACAGGTGCCACAACCATGGAATCTCCGGTATGGATACCAACCGGGTCAATGTTTTCCATGTTACAAACAACGATAGCATTATCGTTGTAATCACGCATAACTTCATATTCGATTTCTTTAAAGCCGGCAATGCTTTTTTCAATCAGACATTGATGTACTGGTGATATTTTTAATCCATTGTCTGCGATAATGCGAAGTTCTTCTTCATCATCCGCAAATCCTCCACCAGTACCACCCAGGGTATAGGCAGGACGCACAACGACTGGATAACCAATCTGATTAGCAAAAGCTACAGCTGCATCTACTGTATGTACGATATCACTTTCTGGTACTGGTTCATTGATTTCATACATCAGATTACGGAACAATTCACGATCCTCTGCCTTATTGATTGCTTCTAAATCTGTTCCTAAGATTTCTACATTGTATTCATCCAAAATTCCAGAATTCGCTAATTCTACGACCAGATTTAATCCTGTCTGCCCACCAAGGCTTCCAAGGATTGCATCCGGGCGTTCTTTATAGATAATACGGCTGGCAAAATCCAGCGTTAATGGTTCAATATAAACACGATCGGCAATCGCGGTGTCGGTCATGATCGTCGCAGGATTGGAGTTGATCAAGATCACTTCATAACCTTCTTCACGAAGCGATTGACATGCCTGACTTCCCGCATAATCAAATTCTGCGGCCTGTCCAATAACGATTGGTCCAGATCCGATCACCATGATCTTATGTATATCTGTACGTTTTGGCATATTACATATTCTCCTTTTCCATCAGTTTCATAAAGTCGTCAAACAAATAGTTGGCATCTTCTGGTCCAGGACTTGCCTCTGGGTGATACTGCACACTGAATACTGGGTATTTACTGTGTTTTACACCTTCCACACTTTTGTCATTTAAGGCACGATGTGTTAGCACTAAATCAGTACCTGCAAGGCTTTCTTCTTCTACCGCAAACCCATGGTTTTGGGAAGTGATTTCTACCTTGCCACTTGCAAGATTGACTACTGGGTGGTTACATCCTCGATGACCAAATTTCAACTTTGTGGTATTGGCGCCACATGCTAAGGAAATTAGCTGGTGTCCTAAACAGATACCAAAGATTGGTACCTGTCCCATCAGTTTTTGAATTTCTTTGATTGGACCTTCCATATCTTTAGGATCTCCTGGACCATTACTTAACATCACACCATCTGGATGAAGTGCCATAATTTCTTCTGCACTTGTATCATATGGTACGACGATTAAATCACAGTTACGTTTTGATAATTCACGAATAATGCCATGTTTTGCGCCAAAATCCATCAATACGACTTTCTTTCCACGATTTGGAATAGGGAAAGGCTTTTGGGTAGACACACGTTTTACCTGATCATGTAAGAAGTCTGTATTCTTTAACATGGAAACAGTTTCTTCCACATTAACACCTTCATCTGCCATGATGGCACGCATGGTACCCTTATTTCTAATTTTTCTGGTAATGGCACGGGTATCCACGCCATAAATACCAGGTATATGCTTTAACTTTAAAAATTCATCGACACTCATATCGCCGCGGAAGTTGCTTGGTTTTTCACATGCTTCCTTCACCACACATCCAAACACTGCTGGATTCAGGCTTTCAAAATCATCACGGTTGATGCCATAGTTACCGATCAATGGATAGGTCATCATGACGATTTGCCCACAATACGACAAATCACTTAATACCTCCTGATATCCACTCATCCCTGTATTGAATACTAATTCTCCCACTTGATAATTATCTGAACCAAATGCGTATCCCTTATAACAGCTGCCATCCTCCAGTATTAAATATCTTGTCTTCATAAAACGAGAGCAACCTCCTTTTTTGTTTATATTTTATTGTTACTATTTATTCATCCAAGACTCATCTTTAGGGTCTTTTTTCCATGCTTTCAGTTTTTCTAAATCACTTTCTTCGATATAGTTGTTTTCTAAAGCAACACCAATCAATACATCATAATTGCTTAATGTAGAATATGGTACATCCAGTGCTTTGAAGCATTCATCAGCTGCTGGCAATAAGTATGTAAAGATAGCGACAACGCCAATGACGATGGCACCAGCTTCACGAAGTGAATCAACAACATCTTTTACACTTCCACCTGTAGAGATTAAATCTTCTACAACGACAACTTTTTGTCCTGGTTCTACTTTACCTTCAATTTTATTTCCTTTTCCATGTGTTTTATTGCTACTTCTTACATAGCCAAATGGTTTGTTTAATTTATCCGCAACCATCGCACCCCAAGGGATACCTGCAGTAGAAGTACCAATGATGACGTCTGCATCATTGTAGTTTGCTTTGATTTCTTCTACAAAACCTTCCACAACAACACTTCTTTTTTCTGGAAAGCTTAATACCAGACGGTTGTCACAATAAATTGGACTTTTGATTCCACTTGCCCATGTAAATGGACTTGTTGGCTGTAAAGATACAGCTTTGATAGAAAGCAGGTTTTCTGCTACGATTTTTTCTACGCTCATTATTTTCCCTCCATAATTGCTTCAATTTCGTTATATGTTTTATAAGGATCTTCACTCTTTGTGATACTTCTTCCTACAACGATGTAGTCACAGCCTTCTTCTTTGGCAAATGCTGGTGTTGCGACACGTTTTTGATCATCTTTTGAATCACTTGCCAAACGAATACCAGGTGTCACGGTTAAGAAATCATCACCGCATGCTTCATGGATGCCTCTTGCTTCATGAACAGAGCATACAACCCCATCCAAACCACTTTCTTTCGCAAGTTTTGCGTAAGAAATGACTACGTCCTGAACTTCTCCAGGAATCAATAATTCGTTGTTCATCGCTTCCTTGCTTGTACTAGTTAACTGTGTAACAGCGATACATAATGGACGTTTTCCATTTACTGCACCTTCCACAAGGCCTTCCATAGCCGCTTTCATCATGGCACTGCCACCAGCTGCATGCAAGTTTACGATATCGACATCTAATTTTGCTAAATTCTTCATACCGTTTTTTACAGTATTTGGAATATCGTGCAGTTTTAGATCCAAGAAGATTTTGTGTCCTCTTGCCTTGATTTCACGAATCATTTCAAATCCAAATGCATACGTTAATTCCATTCCCACTTTTACATAAATTGGTTCACTGAATTTATCCAAGAAACTGATCACATCTTCTTTTTTTGAAAAATCCAGCGCTACGATTGTTTTACTCATCCTCTATGACTCCTTCCGATTGCTTCCTTGATATCTGAAATACCATACTTCTTGAACACTTCTGGTAATTCCTCTATTATTTTAACACAACAATAAGGATCGATAAAGTTCTGCATACCAACTTCTACAGCACTTGCCCCTGCATACAAAAACTCTAATACATCCTCTGCTCTGGTAATACCGCCAACGCCAATAATTGGGATATTGACAGCCTGTGATACTTGATAAATCATACGAATCGCAACTGGCTTGATGGCAGGTCCACTTAATCCTCCAGTAAGATTTGCTAAAATTGGTTTTCCTGTTTTTAAATCCAAACGCATACCCATCAAGGTATTGATCATGACGATACCATCTGCCCCTGCTTCTTCTACAGCTTTCGCAATTTCTACGATATCCGTAACATTTGGAGATAACTTCACATAGACAGGCTTTGTGGCAGCTTCTTTTGCCATACGTGTTACTTTTGCGGCAAGCTCTGGTTTTGTGCCTAGACCAATCCCACCATGTTTTACATTTGGACAACTGATGTTTAATTCATAAGCTTTCACAACATCACTGCTGTTTAATTTTTTGATGACTTCAACATAATCTTCCTCACTGGCACCTGCCACATTGGCAATGATTTCTGTATCAAACTGTGCCAGCCATGGCAGTTCTTTTTCCATGATTACATCAACACCTGGATTTTGAAGTCCAATAGCATTCAACATACCGCTTGGTGTTTCCGCAACACGAGGGGTTGGATTACCAAAACGTTTTTGTGGTGTCGCACTTTTAATGGCGATACCACCTAGCTTTGATAAATCATATAATTCAGCATATTCTCTACCGAATCCAAAGCATCCACTTGCAGGAATGATTGGGTTTTTCAGGTTTAATCCTGGCAGTTTTACTGATAAATCCATTAGTATTCCACCTTTCCGATAGGGAACACCGGACCTTCTTTACAGATACGGTGATACATGTTTTCCTCTTTTTTATCTTTGGCAACACATGCCATGCAGGCACCAATACCACATGCCATACGGCTTTCAAAACTCATATATCCTTTTGAATAAGCATTTTCGACTGCCTTTAACATTGGAATCGGACCACAGCTGTAGGTGAAATCACAAGTGATTCCTTTTTCTTTGATGGCATCCATGACGGTACCTTTGACACCATAGCTTCCATCCATGGTCGCCACAACAACACTTGCGCCTAGTCTTTCAAATTCATTCACATAGAACACACTTGCGGCATCATTGAAGCCTAAGACAACGTTAACTTTTTTATTGATGGCACGATATTGTTTCGCCAGTTCATATAAAGGAGGAACACCAACACCTCCACCAATCAACAGCACTTCATCTAATTCTTCATGAATCGGATAGCTGCTGCCAAGTGGTCCAAAGACATCCAGCATTCTTCTAGCGCTTAGCTCACTTAATACCTTAGTGCCATCGCCTACAACTTTGTAGACGATGACGAATTCATTTTTACTTTCTACACTGCAGATACTGATTGGCCTGCGCAACATGTACCCATCCACTTTGATATTCACAAATTGTCCGGGCTTCATATCCTGGGCAATCTTGCCCTGCAGCTGCATACGGTACGTATTTTTCGCAATCTTATCATTGCGCATGATCAGACATGTTTCTACCTGCATATTAATCCTCCAGTTCATTCATTGAAATTGTTGTAAAGTTCTGGCTTTCCAATACACTTAAGATGGCATTGGCTGTATCCAGAGATGTGAAACAGCTGATATTATTTTCTGCTGCTGTACGACGAATCACAAATCCATCATGGTTTGCTTCCTTTTCAACGCTCATTGTGTTGACAACATAGTTGACTTTACCACTTCGAATCACATCTTCTACATTATCTTCCCCATGTTCACTGATCTTACCAACGGTTTTCACAAATAAGCCATGCTCTTTTAGGTAAGCAGCTGTACCAGCTGTCGCATAGATACCATAGCCAATCGCATAGAAACGTTTTGCGATAGATAATGCTTCATCTTTATCCTGATCCGCAATCGTCATTAAGACATTGCCATGACTTGGAATACGGATGCCACTGGCAAGTAATGCTTTATATAATGCTTTTTCAAGTGTCACATCACTTCCTAAAGCTTCTCCTGTAGATTTCATTTCAGGTCCTAAGGTTGTATCGACATGACGCAGTTTCGCAAATGAGAATACTGGTGCTTTTACAAACCAGCGATCACTTTCACTGTGAATGCCTTCTTCATATCCCTGTTCTTTTAAGGAATGACCAAGTACACAACGTGTAGCGATATAGCTCATTGGAATACCTGTGACCTTGCTTAAGAATGGTACGGTACGTGAACTTCTTGGATTTACTTCCAATACATATACCTTTTCTTCTTTATCTACAATAAACTGAATGTTATATAATCCGATAAATTTAAAGCCTTTACCGATACGAATTGCATAATCTAAAATTGTATCTTTTACTTTCTGTGATACGGTTGGTGCTGGATACACGCTGATAGAGTCACCTGAGTGAACACCGGCACGTTCGATATGCTCCATGATACCTGGAATATATACATGTTCTCCATCACAGATACCATCGATTTCAAGTTCTTTACCTACGATATATTTATCGACAAGGATTGGTGCATCATGACTAATTTCTTTTACAGCTGTTGCCATATAGATTTTCAAATCATCATCATTGTGTACGATTTCCATTGCACGTCCACCCAATACATAACTTGGACGAACAAGCACTGGATAACCGATACGATTCGCGATGACAAGTGCTTCTTCCACCGTTGTCGCAGTTGCGCCATTTGGCTGAGGGATATCTAATTTGTGTAACATTTCTTCAAATTCATGACGATCCTCTGCCTCATCAATGCTCTGTAAAGAAGTACCTAAAATCTTCACACCACGTTCTACTAATTTATCCGCTAAGTTGATAGCAGTCTGTCCACCAAATTGAACGATGACACCCAATGGCTGTTCCAAATCGATGACATGCATAACATCTTCGATTGTCAATGGTTCAAAGTATAATTTATCAGAGATAGAGTAATCAGTTGATACAGTTTCTGGGTTGTTATTGATAACGATAGCTTCATAACCACATTCACGAAGTGTTTTCACACAATGAACCGTCGCATAGTCAAATTCTACACCCTGTCCAATACGGATTGGTCCCGCACCTAATACGATTACCTTCTTGTTATTGCTTGGGATACTTTCATTTTCATGTTCATACGTAGAATATAGATATGGTGTATGTGATTCAAATTCACCCGCACAGGTATCTACCATCTTATAAACTGGAATGATGTGATTAGACTTACGTAAGTCATATACCTCACGTTCCTTCATATCCCATGCTCTTGCGATATAACTATCCGCATAGCCTTTTTTCTTAGCTTCCTTCAATACTTCCAGATTGCCTTTGTTTTCTTTTAATACCGTTTCAAATTTTACAAGATTTTTAAAACGGTTCAAGAAGTATTCATCCATCATGGTGACTTTATGAATATCCTCTACTGTGACACCTTTTCTTAACAATGCCGTAATCACAAAGATACGTTCATCATCATTATCACGCAGTTTCTTCCATAAATCTTCGACATCCATTTCATTGATTTCTGCTTTTTCAAGGTAATCCACTTTCATTTCTAATGAACGGATAGCCTTTAACATCGCTTCATCAAAAGTACGTCCAATGGACATAACTTCACCAGTTGCTTTCATCTGAGTTCCCAGTTTACGATCGCCTTTTGGGAATTTATCAAATGGGAAACGTGGGAATTTTGCGACTACATAGTCAATGGTTGGTTCTACACAGGCATAACTAGTCTGCGTAATTGGATTGATGATTTCATCAAGTGTTAATCCAACAGCAACTTTTGCGGCAAGTTTTGCGATAGGATAACCGGTTGCTTTAGAAGCCAGAGCACTTGATCTTGATACACGAGGGTTTACTTCAATTACATAATAGTTAAATGAATTAGGATCTAATGCCAGCTGAACGTTACATCCACCACAGATTTTTAATGCACGAATGATTTTCAATGCACTTGCACGCATGATACCACAATCACGATCTGTAAGTGTCTGTGTAGGTGCTACGACGATAGAATCTCCGGTATGAACACCAACTGGGTCGACATTTTCCATGTTGCAGACAACGATGGCATTATCCGCATTATCACGCATTACTTCATATTCAATTTCTTTATAACCGGCAATACTTTGTTCAATCAGACACTGTGTTGCTGGTGAAATCTTTAAGCCATGTGCACAGATTTCTTTTAATTCTTCTTCATTATTGGCGAAACCTCCACCAGTTCCACCTAAGGTATAGGCAGGGCGTACTACCACTGGATAACCATTTTCATTTGCGAAAACAAGTGCTTCTTCCACTGTATGAACAATCACACTGGCAGGTACTGGTTCTCCGATTTCATACATTAATTCACGGAATTTATCACGATCTTCTGCTTTTTCGATTGCATCTAATGCTGTACCTAATACTTCTACATTAAATTCATCCAAGATGCCAGATTCTGCTAATTCTACAACTAAATTTAATCCTGTCTGTCCACCAAGACTTCCAAGGATTGCATCTGGTCGTTCCTTAAAGATGATACGTTTCGCAAATTCTGCGGTCAATGGTTCAATATATACACGATCAGCAATGACAGTATCTGTCATAATCGTCGCTGGGTTGGAGTTGATCAGAATAACTTCATACCCTTCTTCCTTTAAGGAAGTACATGCCTGTGTACCGGCATAGTCAAACTCTGCAGCCTGTCCAATGATGATTGGACCTGATCCTATGACTAAGATCTTATGAATATCTGTTCTCTTTGGCATGATTTATCCCCTTTCCTTCATCAGTTCGATGAATTCATCAAAAATGTATTTCAGATCATCTGCCCCAGGACTTGCTTCTGGTTCAAATGCGACAGAAATCAATTCGTATTTGTTGTGTGTAAAGCCTTCTACAGAATCATCATTTAATGCACGATATGTGATTTCAATACCTGTACCATCGATATTGGATTCATCTAAATCATAACCATGATTCTGAGCTGTAAATTCAATCTTGTTTTTCTTCAGGTTACGTACAGGCATACTGTTTCCATGATGTCCTGTTTTCATTTTCTTTATCTTTGCGCCTAAAGCTAAAGCAAGCACTTCATGACCTAAGCCAATTCCTAACAAAGGAACTTTACCTAACAACTGTTTGGTTGCTTCAATCGTTTCAGGAATTTCATCAGGAGAACCAGGTCCACCACTTAAGATTACACCATCTGGTTGAAGCTCCATAATTTTTTCTGCACTCATATTGTAAGGTACTACCAATAAATCAATATCACGTTCATTAAATTCACGAATCACCGCAAACTTTGTGCCGATATCTAACATTACAGCTTTTTTACCACGACTTGGAATTGGGAATGGTTTCTGGGTAGAAACTTTTGCCACACCGCCTGTTGGTAGTTCTGTATGCTTCATCATATCAACGATGGCTTTTACATCTGCACCTTCATCAGCCATCATAGCTTTCATTACACCGTTATCTCTAATTTTTCTTGTGATCTCTCTTGTATCGATATCTGCGATTGCTGGAATATTTTTCATTTTCAAGAATTCATCCAGACTCATATCACTTCTGAAATTGCTTGGTTCTTCACAATATTCTTTAACAACGAATCCAAATACATTAGGAATCAGACTTTCAAAGTCATCACGGTTGATCCCGCAGTTTCCAATGGCAGGATATGTCATCATAACGATCTGTCCATAATAAGACAAATCACTCAGGATTTCCTGGTATCCACTCATACCCGTCTGGAAAATCAATTCTCCCATCTGGTAATTGTTGCCACCAAATCCAATACCTTCATAAACACTTCCATCTTCTAAAATCAGCAGCCTTTTCATTTGCGCTCCTCCTTATATACGATTGTCCCATTCACAATCGTTGTGACTATGTTTCCATAAACTTCCCATCCATCAAATGGGGTATTCTTTCCTTTTGAAAAGAATTTTTCTTTATCTATCGTCTGTTTATGATCGATATCCACTAAGATCATATCTGCATCATAACCAGGGGCAAGTTTTCCTTTTTTATCAAATCCAAAGCGTTTTGCTGGTGCTTCACTCATAAAGTGAACTAGCTGGTTCATTGTGAAGCGCCCTGTATCCTTTACAAAATGAGTATATAACAAAGGGAATGCAGTTTCAATGGATACTATGCCAAATGGTGATTCTACCATTCCTTTATTTTTCTCATCTTCACTATGTGGGGCATGATCGTTTGCAATCATATCAATCGTACCATCCAATAAGCCCTGAATCAATGCTTCCTGATCATCTTTTCCCCTTAATGGTGGATTCATTTTATGATTAGGATTTTCTACATCCATCTCATTCAACAACAGGTGATGCACGGTGACTTCCCCACTGCAATCTACACCCATATCTTTATATTCTTTTAAATACTGTACACTTTCTTTTGCGCTCATATGACACACATGATATTTCACACCAGTTTCTTTTGCCAGCTTTAAATCACGCAGCATTTGCGCATATTCACAAGCACTTGGAATACCAATATAACCTAGTTCTTTGTTACGGATCCCCTCATGCATGCAAGCACCTGGTTTTCGATAATCCATATCCTCCGTATGTGCCACGATCATCGCATTTTCTTTCTTACAGGCTTCCATAGCTGCCTTCATCATATCTTTGCTCGCAACACCAACACCATCATCACTGAATGCGTGGATGCCAAGTTTGCTTAAACCGGCTATATCACTTAATTCTTTACTTTTTTCACCCTTTGTAATGCATCCATAAGGAATGACATTCACAACGGCATCTTCTTTTATTTTCTGAAGGTATGCCTTCATTGTTTCTACATTATCTGGATAAGGAATGACATTTGGCATTGCCATGACTGTTGTAAAGCCACCATGTGCCGCTGCCATTGTTCCGGTTTTTATCGTTTCTTTATGTTCATTTCCAGGTTCACGTAAGTGTACATGCACATCGATAAGTCCAGGCAACAATACAAGACCATTCGCATCGATTGTTTCATCAGCATCTATCTCTAAATGTTCTTTGATTTCTTTGATCCCTGTTTCATCATATGCAACATCCATCTTACAATACGTATGATCCGCTTGCAGGATATTTGCGTTTTTAATCAGCTTCATAGTTTCACATCCTTAAATGGCGCAAAGCCAAATGCTCTTTTCACAACAGCTTTTCTTACTAGCACACCGTTTTCCATCTGTTTAAAGATTCTACTCTTTTCACATTCTACCAGATCATTATCAATTTCTACACCACGATTCACTGGCGCTGGGTGCATAATAATCGCATGTGGTTTCATCATTTCTGCACGTTTTTTGGTTAATCCATATCTTTCCAAGTACTCTTCCTTACTCATTGCCATGGTTTCCTTATGACGTTCATGTTGAATACGAAGCATCATAACCACATCTGCCCATTTTACAGCTTCATCCACTGGCATATAAGACTCGTCTTTATGTATCCATTCATCTGGACCGGAAAATCTTGTTTCTCCTCCCAGCATCGCCATGGCTTCTTTAATACTGTTAGCAACACGGGAATGTGTCACATCCCCAATGACAGCCACCTTGATATTTTCAAAAGTCTTAAATTCCTGATAGATCGTCAGCAGATCCAATAAGCACTGGGTAGGATGATTTCCACATCCATCTCCGGCATTCAGAATAGGAATATTGATATTTTCCAGTTCTTTAAAGTATTCATCTTTACTGTGACGAATAACAACAGCGTTGTACCCAATACTTTCAAATGTCTTAACCGTGTCATAAAGGGTTTCTCCTTTTTCCACGCTGCTTCCGGCTGCGCTGAAATCTTCAACCCTGGCACCAAGCTGTAATTCCGCTGAAGCAAAGGAATAATGTGTACGGGTGCTTGGTTCAAAAAAAAGATTAGCAATTAACGTACGATCAGGTAATTGCCAATCTCTATGGGAACATGAAAAAGCATGAGCATCGTTAAGAATGTCAAGTAGTTCTTCTTTCGTTAAATCACTGATTCTTAGCAAACTATTCTGATTCATAAACAACCTCCATCAGACCACAAAAAAGGTCCATTTTGATATGCAAAAGGACCTATAATATCTAAAGCGGAAATATATGTTGCCTTCATAACCTCTCTGGATTATCTTAAAGGACCTTTTTATCGTTACTATTTTACCTTATTCTACATCATTTTACAAGATTTTTTTTAAAATATTGCAGAATGGTGAATGTCTTAATAATGTCAATATTCAGTAATTGCTTTTATGGAGGTTTTTTCTTATTTTAAATGTGGCTTTTGTTTCTTATATATAACACACTTATCTTCTAATAATTTAAAATCACAACAAAAACTTTTTAAAAAATCATCTTTATCATGCTTAACGATATCATATACATTTGACACCTTTAATAATATCTCTTTTATCACCTCTTTTTTTCTCAAATATGTATATTCACTTATCAAATAATCTTTATATTTTTCTTTTTCTATATTTACTAAGTTACAATATCTTAAATCAACAGGAATCATATTATTAATCAATAACGCCGAAATTAATATACCACTCTCATTATAAATTTCTACAGTAGTTCTTTTATTTCTTTTTCTACCATCTTTTCTTAATGGTTTTGATGTTAACGGAATTACATAAAAAATGTTTTCTAAAGATACAATAATTCCCGTATATTTTCTATCGCTTTTTAAACTGACTTTCTTATCAAATTGATATAAATATCGCCTATATTCATCTTCCACTTCATAAAACCTTATCTTTTGATCCAACAGCGTTAATTCATCCATTTTTTCACCCCTTTTTAATTTTAAATAAAAATTGAGATTGCTTAATGCAATCTCAATTTTTTTGTCCACTAAAGTAGGACCTTCTCTGTTTTTCATCGCCTACTATAGCAAGGCCACTCTCGTTTTACATCGTCCACTAAAGCAGGACCTCTCTCGTTTTTAGGTATTTCTACCTTCACTTATATTATACATTTTATATAAGAAATGTCAATGATAATATTAACTATTTGCAATTAGTATACAAATCAAACCATTTAGGAAAGATCAACTTTTTTGCATCACAGTTGTCTGTACAACATTAATAAATTCTTCCTTACGAATTCTATATATTGGATATCTAATTTATGATGGTTTATTCTCTATTATTTCTATACGTTTCTATATATTGAAAAGCTTAACTTTTGCATATTTATATATATTGTATTTCGTATTGTTATATCTATATCTTTATCACAATTTTCAAAAAAATCATAAATGATGATTCATCATCAAACATTATCCATAATATAAAAATAAATTTCCATACCTGTTTTTGTTAATTCATACCATTTATTTTTTCCTATTTTTTCAACATCGAATATATCATATGTATATACCTTTTTCATAATATTCGTCAAATAATTTTTTTGTAAACCTAGCTTGTCTGCTAATTCTTGGTGTGTGATTCGTCTTTCTTTATAAACTATTTTTATAATATCTATCATATGACAATTCAAATCTAATATTGTTTTAGGATTTACGCTTTCTTCTTTTAAGTTATCCATAAATTCCTCGATTTTTATAAAAGCGAATAATTGTCCTATTCGAAATGTTTGATAAAGTAATTGATGTTCTGATAAATCTAGATCATCAATCTGATCAAATATATCATAGTGTAGAGCATCAAATTTTTTCATATATTCACTTTTCTTTGAAGTTTTCATATACATACAAATTTGTTTTATTATACTACCTATCACTTCGTCATCATATCTCATTGCTTCTACTGAAACACTTTGATTTAAATCGTTCATAGTGATAACTTGCCAATTTAGCTCAAAATCCTTATTTATAAATGATTGCGATTTCATAGTATACCTCCTAAGTTGTTTTATAGTTCACAACAGTTCACGCCACTATTATATCATGATTTCTACAGCATTAAAGATTATTTATAAAAATCCAAAAAAACAGATTAAACAAAGAGTATGGATTGGTAAATTTAAAATAGCAATTTTTAAGTTTTTCATACTCTTGCATTATGCAAAAACTATAGATTTCTTTATCTATACAATAATTAGGAAGGCATTCTATCTGCATAATCTAATGGATACTCCCTCATTTTCCATATTTTATCAATAAACTTTTCGCATAATACTCACATGCAGGTTCACAATAATGTCAGGAGGTAATTAAAAATGAAAAAAGAAAAATCTAAAAAACAGAGCACTAAGTTTGTGGCAGCACGTCGTAATTCTGATGGAACTCTAAGTGAGTTTAAAGATGCAGAAGGAAACACTTATGATTATGAACAGGCATTAGAAGCAGTTGAACAAGGTTTGATTGAAAATGCATTGCCTTTTACTGGCCGTGATGGTGCACGTCATATCCGTGGAGTAAATGACGGAGATGAATCAACAAACTTAAGAAACTTAAAAGAATTCTAGTATGAAAAAGAACATATGGAGAAATTAATCTTCCATATGTTCTTTTATTTCTTCTACTTCATAAGCTAAGCTTTCTTTATAATTTCCTATCGTTATATGCAAAGATAGAAATGCTATTACCAATAATACAATGTTGACAATTAAAAATACCTGACCAATCAATCGGATATAGATAATTGCGCCATTAAGAGAAGAAGCACGTAAAGCAATCACAACAAGAATCGTACAGACAATAAATTCTGCCAACAGCAAACTGATGACATAAGTTGTCTTTTTTTTATTGATATAGAGTGCGTATGCCATGATACAGACAAATCCTTCTAACAACTCCATTGTTCCGATATTTTCTAACAATAACTTTAATATTCCTAAAGGCGTTACTTTCGTCAATGATATCGCATCCAAGATGACTCGTGATATATAACTAGAATCTAAAATTGGATAAGACAGCATTTCAAATAATGAGGTATAAGAACCACGGGATACTAATAATATGCCTAATAAAATATATGGAATGATAAAGATGATAGAAACAATCAGAAATATCAACATACAGACATGGACACGTTTTTCTCTTGTATCGATCCACGCATCATAAGGCAGCATCATTTTTCTAACCAGTCTTCCCCTTTGATGACTTCTACGCCGGATAAGCCTGGATAATCTAACTGTCGCAATACTTCATAAATGATAATTGCTGCACAATTGCTTAAATTCAGACTTCTGGCATTGGCAACCATTGGCAAACGCATACAACGATCCAAATGCTGGGAAAGTATTTCTTTTGGAATACCTGTACTTTCTTTTCCTAATACAAGATAAATATCTCCCTCACATGCTGTAAAGTCAAACTGGCTTGGTGCTTTCTTTCCATATCTTGTCATATAATAATAGTTTTCACTAGGGTGCTGGGATACAAATTCATCCCAGTTTTCATATACATGATATTCCAGCTCTTTTACATAATCCATGCCAGCGCGTTTTAAGTGCTGTTCATCTAATGAGAAGCCTAATGGTTTGATCAAATGCAACACACTTCCTGTTGCCATACATGTACGCATCATATTTCCTGTGTTTTGAGGAATTTCTGGTTCATATAATACCAAATGTAACATCGTTATTTACCTTCTTTCATATAATTTAAAAGCATTTGAATTGCTTTTCCACGATGGCTGACTTCATTCTTTTGATCTTCACTCACATTCGCTAATGTAGTTTTAAATGGCGGATAATAGAAGATTGGATCGTATCCAAAGCCTTTCGCACCTTCGATATGATCATAGATTTCTCCTTCTACAACACCTGTAAATACATTTTCATGTCCATCTGCATCGATATAGGCAATCGCACATACGAATTGTGCTCCTTTATCTTGCGCATCTTTTACCTGATCAATGATATATTGATTCTTTACATCATAACTGGTATCTCTGCCTAAAAAACGTGCGGAGTAAATACCAGGTTCTCCATTCATCGCATTGACCGCAAGACCACTATCATCTGCGATTACTTCGATATGCAACTTATCATAAATGGTTTTGGCCTTTATCAATGCATTTTCTTCAAAGGTGGTTCCATTTTCTTCAATATCTATTTCTTCATCTAAATCAAGCAGGCTTCTTACTTCATAGCCATATGGTTGTAACATACGTTTAAATTCTTCTACTTTATGCGCATTACTTGTCGCAATCATAATCTGTTTCATCGTTTCCACTCCTTTATTTCCAGCGTATCTTTATCAATTAAGTATTGTTTTGGATAGCTTTGTGAGGTATTGTACACTACGAGCTGATAACATATATGACCATTATCATATCCAAGATCTATAAGTCCATAACGAAACAGCTGGTCCTGGTTTCCAATGCCTGCATCTACACAATGATACATCAATTCTTTCTTTTTTTCCAGTGATACATAAGATTTTATAAAGCGCTTTGGACGCTGTTTATGGATAGCATAATATTCCATCAATAAGAGTGCATCCACCATCATTTCATCTTGATCTTTTAGAATATCTTTTACACAGGTAAACAATTGATATGGCTGATAAGGACGTGGCAATTTCGCATATGCTTTTCCTAATGCCATAAACATGGTGAAAGGACTTGTATACCAGCCTTGTTTCAATACTTGTGATAAAGTATAACGAAGCTTTCCACTGTTCCAGAATTTTTCAGTTGCATCGGCACAATGATGAATGGATTGTAATTCTTCTTCACTCAGCCAATTGGTTTTCTGGATATCATAAGGTGGTATGATAGAATACTGAAAGCCATATTCTTCCTGCTGGGATTTTAGTTTGGTACCTTTTAATAATTTTAAGATACCTAATTGTACTTCACTTGCCTGTAAAGCGAATAGTTCATCATAGGATTTATGAAAACATTCTAAATCTTCATAAGGAAGGCCGGCAATCAAATCTACATGCATTGTACAACCTGCTTTACGAAGGCGCTCTATGACTTCTTTCAAACGTTTATTGTTTTGTATCCTGCCGACAGATTCTAAGGTCTGTTGGTGGAAGGATTGTACACCGATTTCAAATCGAAAGCGTGTGACATCGGCTTCTTCACAAAAGAAATCTAATAATTCTTCACTCAGTGTTTCTGCGACAATTTCAAATTGAAATATTTGATTTACGCAATATGTATTCATATATCTTGCGATAGCAAGGGCACGTTTGGGATTACTGTTAAACGTACGATCTAATAACTTCACCTGTTTTACATCACTATCTTTGATTTTCTCCAACAGATGAAAAACATAATCATCAGAAAACATACGTACACAACGATCAGCACTGCTTAAGCAATAGGTACAGCCATAAGGACATCCTCTGCTTGTTTCAAGATATAAATAACGATCTTTCATATGGGATTGATCCATCTCCATAAAATAAGGATCATCAAAACTTTCCAGCCATGTTAAATCAACACGCTGATATTCTTTGTTGGGATATGCTTTGGTATACATGCCTTTTACTTCATAAGCAACTGGCTGTTTTAACATTTCAATATATTCCCAAATGCATTTTTCTCCTTCTCCAATACAAATGGCATCGACGCCTTCCTCTAATAAATCATAAGATTCATAGGTGACTTCAGGTCCCCCTACAATGACATGTATTTCAGGTTTTAATGCTTTGATGGTTTTAATCAATGCTTTATGAATTTCAATATTCCAGATATATGTGCTCAAACATAAGACATCAACACCTTGTTCCATGATTTCTTTTGCGATACGTTTTACATCATCTTTGATGGTATATTCCTTGATGATAACATCTTCCTTACAGGGGGATGTGGTATACAACCAGCGGATAGCCAGGTTTTTATGTATATATTTGGCATTACAACTAGCAAGCATAATGTTCATTTATTTTCACCTTCTCGTTAGTATTTTACCAAATTTACGTAAAATATGCTATGATAATAGGCGGTGATTATTGATGGACTATAAAGATTTAATGGATTCTTTATTTTTTAATACAGATATTGTGTTGGAAGATATGCAAAAAGGATTGACCAACCACAATTATTTATTAGAGATGAACAATGAAAAACTGGTGTTGAGAGTACCTGGCAGTGATGCAGATCAAATCGTGGAGCGACACCATGAAACGCTGGCGTTAGAAGCGATTAAAGATGCCGATATTGATGTAGAAACCATTTATTATGATGAAATCAGCGGTTATAAAGTAACCCGTTATATGGAAAACGCTTTGACATATGGAGAATGTCAGGATGAAAATAAGATTGAACAGGTCGCGGCTTTGATGAAGAAATTTCATGGGTTACATAAACTGATTCATGAAGATTTTGACCCACTCAAACGTTTACGCAATTATCAATCTCAGGTGCAGCATCCATGTGTGGATGTATCAGAATTTGCATGGATAGAAGATAGCATTTCTCATTTAAACAATCCAAAAGTATTGTGTCATAATGACTGGGTCGATGGTAATATGTTATTTTGTAATCAACGTGTATATTTGATTGACTATGAATATGCTGCTGATAATGATCCTTTATTTGATGTTATGAGCTTTTTAAGTGAAAATCAGATTACAGATGAAACTCTTCGTGAACGCTTCTATGCTGTTTATTTTGATGAAATGAATGATCAGATAAGAAAAGAATTGGATTTATGGGAGAACTTCCATAATTATCTTTGGTGTTATTGGGCAATGATGATGTATGAAAGCCGCCGTGAAGATGTATATAAAGATATTGCAATGGATAAATATCAGGCATTGATGCAGAAGAATCAAGCATAAGAAAAGAACCACGTTACATGTTGTGGTTCTTTTTTCGTTATCTTACACTGTCCTTTTCTTCTACACGATAGAATGGTTTCTTTTCTGGCAGCATTTTCTTTTCAATCATGGCAAATAAACACTGACATTGATGACTTTTAAAAAAGGAGAAGTACTGTTTTTCAATAAACCTTTCGGATGGACTTCATTT
>OGXN01001690.1_pt1 | contig 19728 bp, 8 predicted proteins | sample 1576281 | NCBI WGS metagenome assembly OGXN01 (sample SAMEA3541494, study PRJEB24748) | human gut metagenome | biome: human gut; feature: human-associated habitat; material: faeces | place: China | collected 2012
TTGCTCAGGTACTTAAAAAAAATATTTTATAATAGTGTTGCGGAATTAAGGTTTACTACTTCTGGGGAAGGGAAAACCTGCCTCAAATACTGAAATAAGTTCCAGTATCATTTACAGAAGTAAACAGACGTGTATTAAGAACAAGGGGGATAGACAACAGCTATCCCCTTCTTTTCAGAAACTCGGTAGGACTCTCCCCAAACTGTTCCTTATAGCATTTCGTGAAATAGGAAGGTGACGAAAAGCCCACTTCATAGGCAATCTCCGCTACCGTCATGTCAGAGGAGGCAAGCAGTGAGGCAGCCTTTTTCAACCTCATCTGGCGCAGCAGCTCATTCGGCGAATAGTTGGTCAGCGATTTCAGCTTACGGTAAAGCTGCACACGGCTCATACCCATATTCCGTCCCAAATCCTCCACATTGAGTTCCGCATCTTTCATTCTCTCCTCGACAAGCGATTTGAAGCGGGAGACGAAACCCTTATCCAAATCACTGATGGTTTCCTTCTCGATAGTCTGGTTATCTCCGAAGAACTGCCTCAACTGACGGCGGTTTGCAATGAGATTGCGGACACGAGACAAGAGCAGCTGCGAATTGAATGGTTTGGAAATATAAGAATCGGCACCGCCATCATAGCCCTGGATACGCTGTTCGTCCAGCGAGCAGGCCGTCAGCAGAATCACCGGTATATGGCATGTCTGCAACTCCCCCTTCAAGCGGCGGCAGCATTCCACACCATCCATACCGGGCATCATTACATCGGAGATAATCACATCCGGCACATACTTCATGGCCAGCCGGATACCCTCTGTCCCGTCCGCAGCATCCAATACACGGAACTCGTTCGACAGAAGTGACTTCACATAGTTGCGAATATCCGCATTATCGTCAATTACCAGCACAGTAGGACAATCAGCCTCAACCACCTCTTCGCATGCCTTCACTTCCGTATCTATCAGGGTGGACGACACGTCCTTCTCTTCGGCAGGCAACGTCACTATGGTGGGATGGTACTGCGAAACATCCTGCTGCGGGAAAGTAACGATGAAAGTAGTGCCTTTCTCGTCACTGCGTGCCGTAATGTTACCGCCATGCATCTCTACAAAGGCACGTACCAGCGCCAGTCCGATACCGGTACCGGCTTGATGCCCGTCCACTTGATAGAAGCGCTCGAAGATGGCTTCCACATCGGTCGAAGAAATGTAGCTGCCGGAATTGAAGACGGACAGACTGTAGTTCTGTTCCGACTTTAACAACCGTACGGTGATTTTCCCGTTCTCCGGCGTATACTTCACGGCATTGGAGAAGAGATTGAAGTAAATGCGCTCCATCTTCTCCGCATCCGCCATCATCCGGAAGTCCGTATCGGGAGATGCCTCAAAGCTGAAAGCAATATGTTTCTTCAGCAACGCCATGCGGAAAGAGTCGTTCCAGCCCCGGAAGCTGTCGAGCAAATCAAAAGGTTCGAGATGGAGCTCCATGCGCCCGTTCTCCACCTTCCGGAAATCAAGTATCTGGTTGACCAGGCGAAGCAGGATATGCACATTCTTTTTCATCAGCTCGAGGAGCTGGCGCGGCTGTCCGTCGAGGGTGCGGTTGGCAAGAAGCTGCTCTATGGGATCGGCTATCAGCGTCAGCGGAGTACGGAAATCGTGTGAAATATTCGTGAAGAACACCAGCTTGGCGTGCGTAGCCTCCTCCAGTTCATGGGAAAGCTGTTCTAACTGCGACTTCTGTACTTCCAACAGTTCCTTCTGCTGTATCAACTGGGTTTTCTGTTCCTCCAGTTTCTTTTTCTGCATGGACAGTTCACGGTTCAACCGGTTCTTGGCACGCAAGGAGAGGTAGACAGCCACCAACAAACCGACCAGCAACAATAGGGCGGACAGACTGCCGTACAAGACAACCTGCTGCGTGGCATAACTGGCTAAATACTGGTTTATCTTTCCGTTCAGGGTTTCTATCTTTCCATCCAGGGTGCCGATGTGGGCGGTCTGCATCTTCATGATGAGAGCATTGTCGCGGTCGACGACGGAAGTGCCCAGGATAGTTTCACGGGGGAAATCACGCTTGTTCAGGATATCCATGGCAATCTGCATCACGCGGTCGCCACCGGTAGGATATATAAACGTGGCATCCAGTTCGCCGGCAAGCACTTTCTCCACTCCATAGTCTTTGCCGGACAGGGCGTCTATGCCGATGAACCGCATATCCTTTTCCCGCCTCTCTCGGGCAGCGGCAGCATAGGCTCCGGCCGCCATACGGTCATTCTGCGCATACACCAGGTCGATATGCGGAAAGCGGCTCAGCAGAGTATCCATTTTCTCTCCGGCCTTGAGTTGCAACCAGGCACCGTCTTCAACGGCCAGCAACCGGATACCGGGATAAGCGGATATAGCCTTCACAAATCCTTGATGACGGTCTACGGCAGGTGTGGAGCCCACCAAACCTGAGATTTCCACCACATCTCCCTGCCCATGCAGCACATTGGCCACATACTCTCCCACAGCTTTCCCTATCTCGTAGTTGTCTGCACCGACGTAGGCCGTGTATTTGTCCGAAAGGATTTTACGGTCCACTACAATCACCGGAATGCCCCGGTTGTATGCCTCCTCCACAACCGGAGTTATCGGAGTGGCTTCATTAGGGGCCACAATCAGCAGATCCACCCCTTCGGCTATCAGCTCACGAATGTCTTTTGCCTGACGGTCATTATCGTCGACGGCAGTACGGATGTCCACCTCCACATCTTCGTAGAAATGGGCTTCACGGAGTATCTCACTGTTCATCTGGCGCCGCCATTCATCCTCGCTACATTGGGAAACGCCGATACGGAAACGTGCCTCGCGCCGGGAGCAGGCAACCGCCACTCCCCAAAGCACGAGCAGAAAGAATAAAATCCGAAGGTTATGCTGTCTCATCTTCACTTTCCTCTGATTTAAGATTGCAGATGAGCAAAGATAGCGAAAAATGTGAAAAGAATAAGAAAAATCTATGCCAGCCTTTCTTTCAAGGCGTCCGGCAATTCCGGCATGGCACCGCTCTGGGTACATACATAGGCAGAGACTTCCACCGCCAGTTTATGGGCATCGGGCACCTGCTTCCCGCTGAGAATGGCAGCGGTGAAGGCTGCCGTGAACGAGTCACCGGCTCCAACGGTGTCCGCCACCGGTACCTTGGGCGTCTCCTGGAAGGAAACCACTCCCGGAGTGAACACATAGCTGCCGTTCGTTCCACAAGTCAAGATAAGCATCTTCAGGTTATACTTGGCCAGCAGAATCCAGCATTTGTCCTGCAAGTCGATGCCCGGGTAGCCGAAAATACGGCTGATGGTCACCAGTTCCTCATCGTTTATCTTGAGGATGTTGCAGCGGCGCATGGATTCGCAGAGTATCTCTTTGGTATAGAAACCCTGGCGGAGATTGATGTCGAATATCTTCAGTTGTCCCTCCGCATCGGGCATCGTGTCGAGAAAGCGGTTGATGGTGATACGGCTTGTTTCGCTGCGTTGCGCCAAAGAGCCGAAACATACGGCACGCGTGTTCAGTGCCAGACGCTTCAGTTCGTCGGTAAAGGGGATGTTGTCCCAGGCCACGCCTTCCTTTATCTCATAGCACGGCACGCCCACGGCATCGAGCGTCACCTGCACCGTTCCCGTGGGGTAAGGCACACGCTCTATCTGGGTGCGCAGCCCCTTCCGGGCGAACACATCCAGAATCTCGTCCCCATCCGCATCGGCACCTACGGCACTGACCACACGGCTGTCGAAACCAAACTGCGATGCATGGTAAGCAAAGTTTGCCGGAGCACCGCCTATCTTCTTTCCTTCGGGGAGGCAGTCCCACAAAGCCTCGCCCATACCTACTATTATCTTATTCATAATATTATATTGTTTAATGAATGATATATTTTATTCACGGCAAACTCAATATCCTACCCGCTACAAACCTAATAAAAAAGTTCCCAACTATAGAATGAAAAGTTGCCAATTATCTATTAAAAAGTCTCTAAGAACTAAGGATTATCTCTATCCCAAGGCTTGGGATAGACATCCTCAACCTTGGGACAGATATCCGCAGCCTTGGGATATGTATCCGCAGCTTGCGAACAAAGATTACCGCTTCATACGCAGCATATAGAAGAACAAGTACACTACCCCTACCGTCATCACAGCCACGGCACCGCTTTGTCCTACAGCATCACTTGCCAAGCCCATTGCTATCGGAAACACCGTACCGCCGAAGAGCCCCATAATCATCAAACCGGAAACCTCGTTCTTCTTTTGTGGCATAGCAAGCAACGCTTGGGAGAAGATAACCGGAAAGATGTTCGAATTGCCGAAACCGATAAGGGCAATGCAAATGTATATCATTGTCTTTTCATGGAAAACGAACAACCCTATCATCGCAGCCAACATACATAACACGCTGATGCCGAAGAAGGTTCGGGGAGCCATCTTCTGAAGGATGAAGGCTCCGAGAAAGCAACCCGCCGTGCGGAAAATGAAGTAAAGGCTGGTGGCAAAGCCGGCATCGGCCAGCGTCATGCCCAGACGCTCCATCAGAATTTTGGGCGCTGTGGTATTCGTACCTACATCAATGCCCACATGGCACATGATGCCCAAGAAGCAGAGAAAGATAAACGGCTTGCCCAGCAGGGCGAGGCACTCCCCGAAGGTGGAAGGGCGTCCCTCTTCCTTTTCCTCACGGATGGAAGTACCGCTCAGCCAGAGAATGGCAATCACCGCAATGACCATATAGACCGGAAACAGCACCCTCCAGCCCATGCCCAGAGACGGAATGGCCTGCGTAGCTCCCCACATGGCAATGTATGGAGCCAGAAACGAAGCAATGGCTTTTACAAACTGTCCGAAGGTGAGCGAACTTGCCAGCCGCTCGCCGCTTACGATGTTGGAAAGCAACGGGTTGAGCGACGTTTGCATCAGCGCATTGCCGATGCCCAGCAATGAGAACGAGAGCAGCATCAGCACGTAACCGTCTCCGAAAACCGGGAGAAGCAAAGAGGCAAACGTGATGACAAGACTGAGAAGCACCGTCTTCTTACGTCCGATGCGGTTCATCAGCATACCCGTAGGTACGGAGAAGATGAGGAACCAGAAGAACACCAGAGACGGGAATATGTTAGCTTGCGAGTCGGTCAGGTTCAAGTCGGCCTTCACGTAGTTGGAGGCGATGCCCACCAAATCCACAAAGCCCATGGCGAAGAAGCAAAGCATGACCGGAAAGAGCTTTGCCAAAGAAGAATTCTTAGTATTTTCCATGCTGAAGATTATTATCTGTTATTTTAATCCGAGTTTGTACACAGTAAACGAGGTGACATTGCAGCTTCCACCTTTAGCATAGAAACTGATACGGTTGTAAGGTTCCGACGGGAATACAAGATTTGTCATGGCAAAACGTCCGTCGTTGCCAAACGCTTCAATGCTCGACTTGTCTACGAACAAGCGGAGTTTCATTTCATTGCCACCCCCGACAGGAGCCACGGTCACTGCAGGGAAGTCCTTGCTGAACGACACCTCACCACTCTTGGTACGGTCCATGGTGAACGTCTTTTCCGCCAGGTTATAGTACATCTCCACCTCCTCGCCTTTCGAGTTAAAGAGCTGGAATCCTATCACATCCGCATCCTTATTCTTAATAGTCATTTCGATTTCATACGTTCCGGAATTGTCATTCAGCAGTTTGTCCAGATTATACGTGCGGTCTACCTTGAAAGCACGCTTCTTGCTGCCTTTATCCCTCAGTTTCAGCAATTCGGGAGACGGGGTTACCTTTACATAGGTTTCACCCTCCGAGGTATAGAGCGAAAGGTCACGCGGCACGGAGTTGGCACTACGGTATTGACGGGTGGGCACATCATTGGCATATTGCCAGTTGCTCATCCATGCCAATGCAATGGCACGTCCTGCAGGAGCATTGCTCCAAGTGACAGTTGCATAATGGTCTTTTCCCCAGTCCATCCATTTCGTCACTGCGGGAGACTCGTTCACGAATTTCTTACCGTCAAATGTCCCTACGAAATATTGTGTGGCAGAGCCACCGAACGGTCCGCCCGGATTGAGGTTACAGACGAGTACCCACTTCTTCAGTTCCGTACCTTCAACCGGCAGTTCAAGCAGGTCGGGACACTCCCAGACTCCGCCGTGAGCACCTTGTCCTTCACCGAATTTGCTCTCCAGCGTCCAGTTCTTCAGGTCGGCAGAAGAGTATATCTCCATTTCCTGCCCTACGGCAAGAACCATAATCCATTTCTTGGTATCTTCGTGCCAGATGACTTTAGGGTCACGGAAGTCGCGCTGCGTGGAAGTCAGGATGGGATTTCGCGCATACTTCTTGAAGGTTTTTCCGTTGTCAAGGCTATAGGCCATGCTCTGCACTTGACGGTCGCTTGCCGATGTATAGAAGGCAATGACGGCACCGGCACCGAACCCGGCCGTATTATCCTTGTCGACAACACAAGAGCCACTGAATATTGTTCCCAGCGCATCGGGCGAAATGGCATCTCCGTGATGCTCCCAAGTGACGAGGTCCGTACTGGTGGCATGTCCCCAATGCATGTTCCCCCACATGGAGCCGTAGGGATTATGCTGGTAGAACAAATGGTAAACCCCGTCTTTGTAGAACATTCCGTTAGGATCATTCATCCAACCGTAAGCCGGGCTGAAATGATACACCGGACGGTACTTCTCCCGGTTCGAAACATCGAATTCATCCGACAGTTTCATTTCTTCCCAGCATAAGGCCGAATCCGGAATAAGCTGGAAGTTGAAAGAGAGATGTTTATTATCGAAGCCGGTCAAATCGACCGGAACAAAATAGTCAACCTTATTGACTGCCAATCGCACGTTCATACTGCGTACAACATCATTGTCCGCTATCATATACAATTTTGCCTCCGGAGAAGCCTCTTCCACCGGCAGCAGCAAAAACTTCTTCTGCTCGTCAATTTGGACGATACTCTGTCCGTCACCCAGATGTTTAATCACGAAAGGAGGATTTATGGCCTGGCATGTGAAGACAGCCACGGTAGTTCCTAATATAAATACGGTAAGCGTCCTTCTGATTGTCCGCCAAAAGTCTTTTAAATGAATCATGTTTCTGTTGGTATTAAATTAATTATGTTTTTCTAGCATGCAAAGATACGCCACCAAGCAGCAGGAGACTATCTTTTTTGTTTCAAAGCATACTACAAATGTTACATTCCATCCTTAAAAAGGTATCTGTATGTCACTGGGGAACATACATAGAATTCAATTCATGAATTGTCAACTGTTTCAACTTTGTTTGTCCGCCTTCAACTGATATGGTGACAGAAGGAGTGTTTTTTTCAATCAGATGATAGAAAGCAGCAGACAGTGCTCCTTGATTGACGAAGATTTCTACAGAAGCAATATCCGACAATATATCCAATTCAATTCTTCCTTCATTGGGCTTTAGCACCATCTGCTTCAAGGTTTCCCCATTCTCTTTCTCAACAGTGAGTATCTGTTTGACAGAATCGTAAATCAAATTCAAACCATTAATATCAAAAGCCAATATCTGCGCATCAACACTATCTACAGCAAAACCCGTTTTCAGATAGAAGGCAGGAGTATTCAACTTTGTCGTGAAACAATTCTTTTCTTCAACTACCAGACTCTTCCAGATGTACTTTCTCCCATATAATAAAGCGAGTTCATTTACCGGCATACTTTTTAAGACATATCCTTTATCAACCCGATGTAATGTTAATTCACGCGGAAAGGACATTTGTTGATTGAAAGGCATATCCGGGAAATTACTTCCGTTCATCCATGCTATTTGTATTCTTCGGTCATCTGGTGCATTACTATATGTTTGAACCGCATAATAGTTTGTACCACTATCCATTTTTACAGGTTTCGTCTCAGGCCGAAAACGATATCCATCAAAACTCCCAACCAAATAGGTACTGTTCGCCCCGGTAAAGACCCATTTCCGGACAGTAGGTTCATTGGTTACGGACATTTCAAAAAAGTCGGGACACTCATCCGCCCCCTCTAATTTAAAACGGTCCGTTTCAGTCCAATCCATCAAATTGGGAGATGAAAAGATAGCATACTCCTGCTTATCCAAGTACAATACCATAATCCATCTGCCAGTCGGCGTATGCCACGTCACCTTAGGATCACGATTGTACCTGACCAACGTGGGAAGTACCGGATTACCGGAAAAAGTAACCCAATTACGCCCCTTATCCAAACTATATCCTATACTTTGTGAATGTTGCAAATGCCGGGTGTGATACCCGAATCCACCTGCCGAAGTATAAACAGCAACCAATACTGTATCTCCATTTTGTTGACACCCCAGCGTATTCTTTTTATCAACAACTACCGAACCGGAAAAAATAGGTCCCAACGAGTCCGGATGTAATACATCCCCCAACTCAGTCCAATGTGCCAAATCCCGGCTCACAGCATGCCCCCATGTCATATTACCCCAAATACAGCCATAGGGATTATGCTGATAAAACAGATGCCACTCCCCTTCATGCCAAACCAGACCATTCGGATCATTCAGCCATCCCCGGCGAGAAGTAAAATGTACTTTAGGACGTAACGGTTCTTTATAAAACAAGTTCTCTTCCTTAGGAGTTTCAGAACAAAAGCATTGATTCAAAGCTTGCTCTACATTAGGACTCTTACTCGCCTCTATCCGTAATTCTTGCCCAATCCAATCCTTGACCTCCAATGTAACCCAATAATCAGGTTCATCGCCGCCAAGCTCCACTTCCATATTACGTACCATTTTATCACCAATCCATATATCCATCTGTTCTATAACCGCTCCCATCTTTACCGGAATATTCAAATAACGGTGAGTTACCAACATTCTTTTCGCAAAAATTTCTTTTTCCAATTTGGTATCAGACTGGTAGAAACAGTCGGCATTGATAAATCCCCAGCCCTCTTTTGATTGGTCCACTAAAACAATCCGGGCATTTTTTCCCATATATTCAGCAACATCCCAAGACTCATATTCCATGACACGTCTATTATATCCCGTACTTCTTTTCACCTCCTTTCCATCAATCCAAAGGGCTACATACTCCCGCTGATAATCAACACCCCCACCTATCAGAAAATTAACATATCTGCGTTCTATCCTGAAAAGAGGTGACTTCAATACACCGGTACCGGCATCTCCATTGACAAAGCTAGAAGCCATCCGATTTCCTTCAAACCTATTATCCCCCCATATTGACAAACGTTCCATAGAAACTGGTGAATTGCCAAAAGCATTTCCTTCCAATATCCAGTTTCCAAAAGTATCTCCTTCAAAATTATCTATCAGTAAATCATCCGGACGTAGTGCCATGTGAATATTTTGTGCCTGCATACTACAAACAGTAGCCAGTAGTAAAAGTATCAGTATCCTCTCTTTCATAATATCATTGTTTTTTCATAAGTTGTATAGCATCTAATCCAAACAAATTCTTCTCCTCAACAGCTTTTGGGTTAGCTCCTGACAAAGATATTTTCAAAGTCAATGCTCCACGCACCGGACTATAGCATCCTAAAGAAATAGGGTCAGAAAGAGTAACTTTTGTATCATATCCATCCCACTTTATATGTGTATCTTGTCCATTTACGGAAAAAGAAACTATGCCATAATCAGGAGCTTTCGTGGCATACACCACCAGTTGATAAGGACAGTCTTCCAATTGATTGAACTCAAACTCTACAGAATCACCCGGTTTTCCACCAATACACAAGAGTTGGGTTCCTCCACTCCATTGCCCGTCAACGAAACCAAGCATACTCTGCTTGTCAAAATGAATGGATGGAGAAGAGGCTATTGGAGTTGTTTCCTCAAATTCTATGCTATTTTCTCTTCGATATTTAGATAAATCGCCGGGAACGGGTAGCAAGTCTTGGGCTGCTTCCTCAAGTCCTGAAGTATCAACAGCTTTCGCTCCCATATCTCCATACCAGTAAACGGTAGTTGCATAATCTACAGTTCCCCTTACCCAACTCAACAATTCAATGTCGAAACGCAATAATGAAGAAAACGGTATACCGTCCAAATTCCTTGTACGGAAGAATGTATTATAACCGTGAGAACTCGCCTGGTCGGCACGGGGTGCGCCACCAAAAGGCGTTTGGAATATTACGACCGGAGCCCACGAACTATTGTAGTAATCTTCTGTTCCGGTACCGAAATGCGATGGAAAAACATCATCATCTACCCATATCTTTTCATCCCCTTCTCCGTACCAGGCACGCGAATGGTTATACAGAGTCAGGACATCCCCTTTGTATATGCCTCGTCCGGTCAATGTGGCAAAGTTCCACTCCCGGCAATTTGCATCATCATCCGGACGCTCATAAACCGGAAGTCCGGTCTGCTGGCGCCAGGAAGCATGGAAATAGAGGGAACGCCCTCCCCATGGCAAAGGTGCCGTTCCCACTTCCATACTCACGTCTGCAGTGTGTGCGGAGATATTTTGTAACAATAGTCTGCCTTCTGTCTTGTAGGGCATCAGCCAGCGGCTCACCACCTTGCCTTGTCCGTCTGCAGACAAGAACCAGCTATCAACAGCCGGAGCACCCATACCCCCTCCCGAATAATCCGAAAGAGGAACCCAAACCGTAGACCGGCCGTCAAAATCAGCCTTAAATATAAGATTGCGCATCAGTTGGGCATAAGCCGTAGAATCTGCATTCGCGAGCTGGAAACTGATTTCATAAACCGCATTTTCCCCTTGCGGCAGGTCAATCCACAAAGAATCGCCCGGCTGGAGCACCTGCCGCTTCTTGTCCACCTGCAAACCGGAACGGGATGCAGGATGCAGCAAGGCATCATCTACCTCTGAAATCTTTTTACCGACGCGGGCTACGGATGCCGCAGAGAAGGTTTCCACAGAAGTTCCTTCGGGATACTTGCGATAATTGATGTGATAGTATTTGGGAGTAGGCGCAATGCCCGGTTCGTCTTCAAATGTAATTTTACAACTCCGGGCAAAAGGGATGGGCAGGAAAAGAGTATTGCCGCCTTTCCCGTCCGGAGTATAGCTGGTGTGGGGTTGAAGCAGTCCCCTACCCAACCTGGGTATTCCGAAACGCATCAAATCATAGGCAGGAACTATCCATCCGGGAGTACTTTCGCCATCAAAATAAAATCTCCAAGTCCCACGCTTGTCAACTGTGGTTATCCAGATACGGGTAATAGCTCCAGGGCCCTTTTCATCGAACATCACACGTTCCACTCTCCCATCAACCGTATCCGTACAGACAATGCCATAGCCATCATTGTTGGCAAACCATCCCGGCGAATCGGGAGACACGGAGGAGCGGTCATAACTGCTGACTTGCAGACAACGATATGGCACCAGCGGATAACGTGCGGATTCTTCTACAGATATCATTTCATCCAGCAAAGAGTCCAAAGTCACTTGTGCCGTATCCTTCACACAAGAGGCCATCAAAGGCAAAAGCAGCAATGCAAACAATAAATTCCTCATCTCCATATTGATTTAAGCATCCAGGCATCCAACTCCATCTTCGTCCCCTTCTTCTGCGCAAAAAGTTCGATACCGGTTTGAGCCTCGCCCGGATAGGTTAATAATGTGAATACATCCTTCCCGTCATTGGCAAAGATTTCAATACTCGATTTGTCTACAAATATATGCAAACGTATCTTATTATCTACCGGTTCCACCCTGGCATATGCCATACGGCTGAATTTAGGAATCTGCACATCGGAGCAATGGGTGCGGTCAATCACCAGATTATGTGAATCCGTATCATAGCTGACCACCACTTTGCGCCCTTCACCCACACACAAATTCAAGCCAAAGGTGTTGGATACGTCAGTAGAAAACGAAGCATCGAGTTCGTAGACATTCTCATCGGGAACAAAGCCGGGTAACCTCTGTGTTCCCACCGATAAAGCACGTTTCACCGATGCAGGCTTATGGCGAAGTGTTTGCAACTGTTCCACCGGTTTCTGCACCAGCCTCACGCCTTCCTTGTATGTCTTCAGTTCCAGATTACGGGGAATGGACCAGAAGCCCTTCCCATACTTCGATGGAGCTACCGGTGCATAGTCCCAGGTTGCAACCCAGCCCATCGAAATTTTGGAATCCAACGTTCCGTCAAAATCCTGAAATGTGCGGGATGCATAAAAGTCCAGCCCTTTGTCCACATATAGAGGCTCTGCAGGATGGTTCTCCATCAGCTTAAAAGAAGTGCCGTCGAAGTCTCCTATAAAATATTGTTCTTGCGCCCAGTTTACAGATACGACCATCACCCACCTTTTCTTGTCAGAATCCCCGTCAACCGGCAACTGGAATAAATCCGGGCACTCCCAAGACTTTTCACTGTCACCGGCAGGGCCAAAATCACTGGTCCAAGTCCAGCTCTTCAAATCAGGAGAGGTATAAAACTTTATTTTCTTCTCCAGGGCCTTGGCTACAACCATCACCCATTTTTGGGTCGGCTCGTGCCAGAAGACGGTAGGGTCCCTGAATTCCGTACTCCAAAGGTCCAGAACCGGGTTACCTTCATAATAATGAAATGTCTTTCCGTCATGACTGAAAGAGATGCCCTGCGCCTGTTTCTTGGAGTCCTTCTCAAAAACGGTGTAAGCCGCCACATAAGCCCCCTTGCCGAAGCCGGCCGTGTTGTTCTTGTCTATGACCGCAGAACCGGTGAAGTAACTGATATTGTCATCCGTTCCGGTCATGGCATAAGGGGTTATCTGTTGGTAATGTACCAAATCTGTAGATTCGACTTTGCCCCACCAGTACATATGATATTTACCCTGATAGTACATGAATCCCGAGGGATCACCAATCCATCCCTTCTCCGGACTGAAATGATACTGAGGACGATACGGCTCTTTGTATAAACTGTCTGAATTCATTTGTGCACCGGCAGACAATGTTCCTGCCAATAAAAGTGCACCCAATATAGCTGGTATCTTCATTTTCTGTATTTTCATTAAAAGTTCATCTTTACCTTTACATCTTTCAGTTTCCAAACTTCGGCAGCAACTTCCGTTGTTTTTCCATCAGAGAATAGCTCCAATAGCGTACTATTTTCTTTCAAAGGGAAGATTCTTGTAGTGAACGCATCTTCGTTATTAATAAATCCTTCCACTACAGAACCGTCAATAAACAAACGAATCTCCACCGGTTTAGCAGTATCCAACCGATAATGATCCTTACGAATCTTCAAAGGAATGTGTGCACGCAAGGAAGAATGCGTCTGGTCCACAATAAGTTCCTCCTTCTCCACATCATAATAAATCAGGCTATATTCGCTATTATCCGGATTCTTACACAATGTAAATCCAAACCGTTTTGCGTCACCGGGATAAAAAGTCGCCTTGACTTCAAGCTGATGTTCCCTTCTGCTCACAATGCACGGTTTCGCAGCAGTCAATGCCTTTCTGGAATAAACCGTCGGTTGTTCACGCAATTGTTTCATCACGGGATGGGGTGTTTGGCATAGTTTCCCATCTTTCAGCTGCCATCTTCTGGGCATACTGTAGAGATGTGCCCATCCTTGTTCATAAGTGGCCTCCCCTCCTATTTCATCGGGTATAATGGCAATGGCAGCAACATCCCCTTCCGGAGTCTCAACAACAGAGGGGGACAGCAAGCGGTTGATGACCTCCAGATTTTGAGGGACTGGGTTGTCCGGTATAAACTTTTCATTCTTGAAATCTCCTATCCAATACTGGCAACGCGCAGGTATGCCTTTATGAGGAACCCTATTCACCAAAAGAACATACTTGCCGCCCATCTTCTTAAAGACCGGCATTTCCCAGAAAATACCGGAGTCATCCACTTCCGGATTGCCCTCAAACAGCAAATGTACAAAATCCCATCTCTTCAAGTCCGCCGATTTATAAAGCAGCAAAGCCCCGTGGGGTGTATCGGTCTGCTCAATGCCGAAACCGATAATCATATACCAGACATCACCCTCTTTCCAGACATACTGGTCACGCATGTCCGTACGGGTATATCCGGCAGGCTTCTCGGCAATAACCGGATTACCCGCATATTTCTCCCATTCTATCAACGCAGTATCTTTTGGAAAAGCAATACCCACTCCCATCTTGTCTCCACCGGCTGTGTATATCAGCTGGGGGATACCGTCATCATTGATAACAGCATGCCCGGACCATATTCCATTCTTGTCATAAGCAGCATCAGGAGTCAAAGCCGGCTTTTCCTCCGTCCAATGAAGCATATCGGGACTGCTGAAATGTCCCCAATTTATCTGTCCCAGGAAGATTGCAGAAGCATTCTTCTGATTGAATATATGATATTTACCTTTATAAAGAAGTAAACCATGCGTCTCATTCGTCCAGTTGGCAGCCGGCAACAGATGATAGCGGGGACGGTTGAAGTCCTTCGCAAAACGGGTTTCCGGAATAGCCAAAACCGAAGTCTTCTTCAATCCTAAGGCAATCTCGTCTCTCCATGCAGACGAATCATCGGAAAAGGGAGTGAGGCTTATCCCGTCAATCAACCCGTTTATAGCCGTAACATCGTACATCCAAACCTTCTTTTCCCTGAAATCCTTACCTACCCGAAGTATCATTTCACCATCTTGCAAGTTCCGGGGCCATACCTCTGCACTCATCCTCTGCCCATTCAGGCAAACCGATTCATTACTTAAATCAAGGACCACATGCAGCCACTTGAAACGGTCGACTTTTGTCTTTAATGAACAGTAAGAGTATGAGCCATTCTGCCCCATTCCCAACAGCAACTCACCATAACGGTCTACACATACCGCTACAGATGTTCCTGCCATGTCTCTGATTCCCATAAAGGCAGCAGTATCCGTCGGATAAGATTCCAGAGCAAACCATCCGGACAACGACGAAACATCTCCTTCCGTGGTTGTATCCATCCAAGTGGAATACCCGTCTGTACGAAGGGCTTTACCTTCGACTCCGGTAACAAATTCCGGTATTTCCTTTATAGTGTACAAATTCAACAATGACTTGCCGTCACTGGAAAGTAAGGGGTCCTGCCCGTCAAACGACCATGTTTTTTGAGCAAAAGCTGCATTCAAAGAAAGCAATAGACAGCCCAATATAGAATAGGCAAAGTGTTTCATAATAAAAGATTGTTTAAAGGAAGAGGGGGAAACAAACGTTTCCCCTCCCTTGCGTTTTCATTTCAAAATATAATTAGTTGAACGGAGCATAACCGGGATTCTGTACATACTTGCCTCCAGAAAATCCGTATTGATTGTTCGGAACCGGATAATACTCATCCTTTCCACCCGTAAAGTGCGCATTGGCATAATAAATGCGATTGTCTGACTCCGCGGTAATGTACTTGTTCATGGTTGTTTCCACTATGCCCCAACGGACCAGGTCGAAGAAACGTTCACCTTCCAAAGCCTTCTCCAGACGTGTTTCCCAACGGAGGGCCTGACGGGCATAATCCTGATTCCAGACATCAGCAGGATAAGGATTGACAAGGTAGTTGGCCGCATATTTGGAATGGTCGTTGAAATCCTTTACATAGGCGCTGTTCCGGGCACGATTGCGTATCTGATTAATCAAATCACGGGCAGTTTCGAGTCCATCGCCTTCATTGAGTTCAATAAGAGCCTCAGCTTTCCAAAGAAGAATATCTGCGTAACGTATAATCTGCCAGTTCAACTGTGAAGCCCCCCAAGGCCAGCCATTAAACATATCACTACTTTCCGGAGAAACCCAGAAGCGCTTCGCGCAATTATAGCCATAAGTTTCCTTATCACGCACCCATCCCTCACATGGCTTGTCTGGGTAAGTTTTCCAAGTTATAGTAGGACGGCCCACAACAAAATCGAGACGCGGGTCTACATTGGGAGTCGTGTTTTGTAAAGTATAAACCCCATTGTTCAATACCGCCCAACTATAATCAGACTTTGACTGATAATTAAAATCGGGCAGACCGTTTGCATCTGTCTGATAAGCATTAATCAGGTCTTGGCTGGGCAGGAAGAAACCGTCACCTCCGTAAGGGCTGCCTCCACCCGGAGAATTCAACAGATTGCTCCAGTTGATGCGGCCGGCACTTTCGGTACCGTCATTCATGGAATATTGAATGGCAAAAACAGACTCTTTACCGTTTTCATTAGCTACTAAATCCAATCCCTGGAAATCGTCAAGCAAACCGTAACGGTTGCTGGCAGTCACTTGGTCGCAAAGCGAAACGACTTCCCTCAGCAGCTCTTTATTGATGGAAGTTACGGCATGCGTAGTCTCATCTTGCTGATACGCTTGGTACAGCTTGATTTTAGCCGCATAGGCCAGTGCTATGTATTTATGAATACGCCCTACCTCCGACTGTGATGCAGGAAGCAGTTCGGCGGCATCAAGCATCTCCTTGGCCAGCATACTCAGAATCTCGTCACGGGTAAACTCATTGTTCGGAATATCCGGATATTGGGAAATCTCAACGTTCTCATCAAAATAAGGTATCTTGTTGAAAAGGCGGCTCAATTCAAAGTAATAATGGGCACGAAGCACTTTCATCTCCGCAATACGGGATACACGTCCGTTCACCTGCTCATCTGTTGCAGCATTCAGAACGCGCAATGCAGAGTTACAACGCTGTACACTGCAATATAGATGGTACCACTTGCTGTCCAGAAATCCATTGGTTGCATCCATATCAAATGTCTCCATACGGTGCACTTCATTAAGGTCACCAACACCACCACCGCCTTTATAGGCATTATCCGAACGTACCTCACCATAGGTCCAATTGGAAGTAGGATGACACCATACACTCCAGCTCTGTCCTTCGGGACCACCCAAAGCTGCATACGCGGCATTCACCAAAAGGTCGGCACCTTCTGTAGAAGTCATAATATCTTCATTCAAGCTACCCTGGGGCTTCAAATCCAGGAAACGGTCTTCATTACAGCTTGCAGTCATCAGCGCTACTACGCCAAGCATATATAAATGTTTCAATTTCATGATAGTATAGTTTTAAAGTTTAGAAACCAAATGATAATCCCAAAGAGAACGTACGGGGCAACGGATAAGGATAACCCAGACCTTCAGGGTCGGCACCTGTATAACCGGTAATCGTAAACAAATTCTGAGCCTGGAAATAAATGCGCGCATGACGCATCTTCATCTTGTCGAGAACTGCTTTAGGAAGCGTGTAACCCAATGTCAGACTTTTCAGCTTGATATACGAACCATTTTCAATATAGAACTCAGATACTTCGTGCTCATTGTTGCTGTTAAGAGTGGTCAAAGCAGGTACACTGCTATTGTAAACACCCGTCTTTTCAAAGTTCTCGTAAGCATGCATGGCATCGAGCAGGCGGGTAGAGTGATTACCGGTCCAGCATTGGAATAAATCCGTATAATATTTGGAGTTGTTATAGGCATCACGAATCATACCGTTGAAGAACATGCTGAGGTCAAAGCCTTTCCAAGATGCCCCAAGATTCAGACCTGCAATCACTTTCGGATTGTCAGAACCCAACCATACACGGTCGTTCGTATCAATCGTACCGTTACCATCAGCATCCACGTATTTGATACGTCCTACTCCGGGAGCGCCAAACTGTACATTATATTTGGATTTATACTCATCCACCTCCTGCTGGGTACGGAACACTCCATCTGTCTTGAAGCCCATCCATGAACCGAACGGTTGGCCAACCAAAGTCTTGTCAACCCCATTACCGCCACCATAAGTATAGTAAATTTCTTCCGTCAGCTCTGTCACTTCATTTTTGTAATATGAAAGGTTGAATGCTACATTATACTGGAAATCCTTTACCTTATCATTCCAGGTCAGTGCCATCTCGAAACCTTTATTGTTCATCGTACCACCATTATACCAGCAGTAACCACCCTCGCCAATGACAGCGATATACGGTTTCTCCACAAGCATATCACTTGTCTTCTTATCAAAATAATCGAGAGAAGCACTCAGACGTCCGTTCAGGAAAGCGGCGTCCACACCGATATTGAGCTGTCTTGTACTCTCCCACTTCAAATCGGGATTGGTAGACCTCACTTTGTAACCACCGGGAGCCAAAGTCGTTCCATCACCGTTCATGTTGTAGCTTGCATCCTTCAGACTAATCAAGTATTTTGTATAGGGAGCCTCATTATCAATAATATCGTTACCATTGACACCCCATGAAGCACGTAGTTTCAAATCAGCCAACCAATCCCTGGTCGCTTCCATAAACTTCTCACTTGAAATGCGCCAGCCTGCCGACACTGAAGGGAAGTAATCCACATTATTACCCTTTGCCAAGCGGGAAGAAGCATCACGGCGCACCGTAACAGAGGCCAAATACCGTCCTTCATAATCATAGTTCACTTTACCAAAGTAAGACACCATGCCATAATTGGAAGCACCGGCACCTACATTCTTACCGGCAGTCACACCGTCGAGATAAATATAATCTTCATCTTCTACAGCCAGTCCCGTACCATAACCGAACATGGATTCCGAATGGTTCTTCTTGGCTTCTGTACCAAGAAGTGCAGTCAGATTGTTCTTTCCAAAAGCTTTGCTATAAGTCACGGTATTGGTCCATACCCAATCCAGTCTTTTGTTGGATGATTGAGTCAGCTTATTGACCTCATCGCGTGCCCATGCCGGCTCAAAAGTTTTGTTGGTTTCATCATAATAATTCATACCGAAATTGGTTTTCAGCACCAGGTTCTTAATCGGTTCAATTTCAAGGAATGCATTACCAAAGACACGCCAGTAATCATGTTTGTTCTGTTTTTCATTCTCCAACAAACGTGCCATATTGGGGGCATCACCCAAAACATCATTGATGGCATCGTTATAATTGCCATTCTCATCATAAACCGTCTTGGCAGGATGCTGTTTGATGGCATTCTCATCTACACCGGCCGGACTGAGGGTCTGTGTCCAACGATTGATGGCAACGTTCTCGCCGATGCGCAAGCGATTGTCAAGATAATGATAGTTAGAACTGATGCGGGTATTGATACGCTGGAAATTCGTATTCTCTACCAGACCGTCATGGTCGAGATAGTTCAACGCTAACGAGAAGGCACCATTGTCAGAGCCCTTTGAAAGTGTCGCACTATAATTCTGCATCAAGGCAGTGCGATAAACCACATCGCGCCAATCCGTATCAACGGCATGTACTTTAGCTCCATTCAGGCCGATATAGTCTTGAAGTTGGGGAGTTGCACCATTACCATATATTTCGCTGCTTGGCGTAGCTCCATTATTGGCATACTTATAAGCCGACCAATAAACCTGGCCCCACTCATCTGCATTCAACATATCAAAGCCACATTGATAGGTCTGCAAAGTCAACGACATATCAAAATCCACACGGGTCTCCCCTTTCTTGGCACGTTTGGTAGTAATGATAATCACACCATTGGCAGCCTGTGCACCATAAATAGAAGCGGAAGCGGCATCCTTCAATACCTGAATGGATTCTACATCATTGGAAGAAAGGATAGACGAGATGTTCTCACGGGTCATCACACCGTCAATGACATAAAGCGGGGAATTGGCATCATTTCGGAAAGATGACTTACCACGGACCAATGTAGAAGTATTTCCACCGCCCGGTGTGCCGTCAGTCGTAATGTTCATACCGGCAACACGTCCCTGCAAGCTCGACAACACATTTCCCGTAGGAATATCTGCTACATCCTTCATCTTGACCACAGCCACCGAACCAGTCAAACTGGCCTTCTTCTCG
>OGXN01001705.1_pt1 | contig 19553 bp, 18 predicted proteins | sample 1576281 | NCBI WGS metagenome assembly OGXN01 (sample SAMEA3541494, study PRJEB24748) | human gut metagenome | biome: human gut; feature: human-associated habitat; material: faeces | place: China | collected 2012
CGTATCCATTACTTTTAATTTTATAAAATTAATCTTATCTTTGCAATAGGATAGTCAGGACACTATCTCGCTCACAATCTCGTCCGGCTCGTGAGAGTCAGACGGGATTTTTTTACGGAAGGGCACAAAAAAGCCCATCAACAACACCTAGTACGGGCTGTTAATGGGCATAATCTACGATCCAAAGATAAGAATTATTTTTTTATATTTCAACCTTTTCCTTCATTCTTTTCAATTGATTATCCAAAGTCTTAGCATTACATTTCAACTTTCTGCATATAGACGCTTTACTACATCCTTGGCTTAACATAGAACGAATCAACTTTTCTTTATCATCAAGCTTATATCTTATATTCTTTCCACCTTTCTTCCTTCCAAGGCGCTGTCCAGCCGCTTTTCTACGTGCCAATGCTTCTTTTGTCCTCATAGATATAAGATTGCGTTCAACTTCGGCCATTAATCCAAACGCAAATGCAAGCATCTGAGAAGAAATACTATTGTCCAGTTCGTATCTCTCTTTCACAGTATATAGGTTATATTTCTTTTGAACACACTGGTTTAGTACGGTAAGGACCTCTAGCAGGCTTCTTCCAAGACGGCTTACCTCTGTCAATATAAGAATATCTCCACTTTTCATCTTTTTGAGAAGAGAACCAAGTTTACGATTTTTAGTAGAAACCGTTCCCGAAATCACTTCCGAAACCCAAGTGTTAACCTTTAAACCTTTTTCTTTGGCAAATCTATCGATTTCAAATCTTTGATTTTCTACGTCCTGTTTAGACGTGCTAACTCTGATGTATGCGTAAACCATTTTTGCGTGTAAAGATACCTATGTTTTTTGTTATCCTTTTATCGTCCCTTAAAAGTACAAAGATATGGAAAAAATACTAATGAATGACTTAGATAAAGTAAATGATATTGCTTATCTTTGCGGAGTGGATGCGAGCGGCAATCCTGTATTGATCAGTAAGGCTAGTTTGGGAAGCGTTGTAGCGCCTTCAGTCACCGCTACCAAAGGCGAAGTTTGGATTGTTTATTTAGACAGCAATAAAAATAAGATTCTTGTACCTTGGGAACAGTGGACTACATCAAGAACCGACGCTGTAGGTGTGGCAATCATGTCAGGAGGCAGACGCTTGCTGATTGCACCTCACGAATCTTCACTTTATTGGAGCTCCGTTGCCGGTTCCGGTGGAGCGGTAACAACAACGGTGAAGGCAACAGCAGACGTTGATTATGCGGGCCAAAGCAATACTAGCAAGATTGTCGCTTCAGCTGCATTCGCTGGAGATGGAGAAGGGTATGCACCGGGATATTGCGCAGCGTATAGCAATGGAGGCGTGACTGTTGGTTCGTGGTGGTTACCATCATTAGGAGAGTTAGGGATGATCTTCGAAAAGTATGACGCCATAAATGCTGCATTGAAAAAAATCAGCGGAGCTACGCAGTTGTCAAGAGTTACCTACTGGAGCTCTACCGAGTACTCGGCTACGCACGCGTGGTCTCTGCATTTCAGTAGCGGCTTTCGCTGGAACCTTACTAAGGCGGCGGGCAAGGATCGGGTTAGGCCGGTTACAGCATTCTAACTCTTTAACCCTTTAACTCTTTATCTCTTAAGGTTTAAAGGGTAATTAAAAAGATTGTAAAATATAAAAGGACAACATGTTAGCATCGGAGTTAAAGGTTTATCGTGACACATATCAACTGGTTAACACAATCGTGGATTATCAATCGAAATTTCCACGGCTTTACAAATATACCATCGGGCAGAAAATGGTAAACGTGGCTCTTGAACTCTTTGAGTACATACAGCTTGCAAACATGTTTAAGGATAACCGTTCAAGGCACTTGAACGGTTTCGTTGTAAAATTTGAGCTCTTAAAGGTGCTCATCCGCCTTTCAGCGGAAAGAAAGTTAATCACTCTTGGTCAACAAGCGAACATCGCCGGAATGACGAGCAGCATCGGTAAACAAATCACAGCATGGAAGAGTGCCACACAGGTACAATTACCTGTTGGGCAGCGAGAATCGCATTCATCAAGGATGATGTGAGAGAGCTATTTCTTTTATTGAATGGTCTATGCACTCCCATTGAGTTAAGACTAAGTAAGTCATAGAAACAACCGAGAACTCGGCTACGAACGCGTGGAATCTGAATTTCAGTAACGGCAATCGCTGGAACAATACTAAGGCGACGAACAAGAATCGGGTTAGGCCGGTTACAGCATTATTTAAAAGAAAAAAAAGAAAAGTGGTAGAATTAGAAGGATTATTTGAAGCTTATTACGACTGTCGTAAAGACAAACGTGACTCTATTAATTCCCTTAGCTTTGAAGTGGGCTACGAAGAAGGCCTTGTCGATCTGTGCAATGAAATCAATAGCCGCACATATAAACCGTCTCGTTCTATCGCGTTTATCGTTGATCATCCCGTCTACCGGGAGGTGTTCGCTGCTGACTTTAGAGATCGAATTATACATCATTATATCGCATTGCGTATAGAACCGCTGCTTGAAGCACAGTTTACAAATCGCACTTTTAATTGCCGTAAAGGAAAAGGAACTTTGTATGGCGTGAAAAGGCTGCATGAGGATATACGGATGTGCAGCGATGGTTATACAAAGGATTGCTATATATTGAAAATGGATATTAAAAGCTTCTTCATGTCCATATCAAAAAGGCTACTAAACAAGCGTATGGATGAGTTTATACGTGAAAACTACAACGGTCCGGATAAAGAAGACCTGCGTTATCTGTCATCCATTACCATTCTGCATAATCCGGAAGAAAACTGCATACGTAAATCTCCGGAGGCAAAATGGCGTTTTCTTCCTCCAGGAAAAAGCCTGTTTTTGCAAGATAAGGACCTTGGTTTAGCTATAGGAAATCTTACATCACAGCTTTACGCTAACTTTTATCTGGACCCATTCGATCATTATCTGGAAGATACGTTAGGTTTTGTATTTCACGGAAGATACGTGGATGATTTCTATATAGTGGATGAAAATAAAGACAAGCTCATTGCTGCTATCTCTCCTATACGAAAATACCTGGAAGCTGAATGTAGGCTTACTTTACATCCAAACAAAGTGTATCTCCAACATTACTCAAAGGGCGTCAAATTTACAGGCGCAGTGGTAAAAAGAGATCGGATATACATTTCCAATAGAACGGTGGCTAATTTCCAGAACTTAACGTACAGACTGAACCATACGGAAATAAATGATTTTGAGAAGGTGAGAAAATGTACGGATGGCATGAATTCGTATCTGGGACTGATGAAACACACTTTGAGCTATGCCATTCGCAGAAAGAATCTAAGTAATATAGACAAGAAATATTTTAAGTATTTCTATATTTCCGGCCATTTTGAGAAAATCACAATAAAAAGAAAATATACAGATAAGACCAACGCTATAAACCGGGTTAAGAAAGGAGGATTGAATGGATACGACTAAGAGCGAGATATACCTTGAAGATATCGACATGAAAGTGATTAACTTGTTAAAAGAACACTCTAAGATGTTGTTTATTGAACCACAGGGTAATAGGTACAAGATAAAGATAGAATGGAATGAGCAGGCGGAGTAATTTGCCTGCTCATTTGTTCTCATTCCTACCATTAGACCGCTGTTACATCAATGTATGTTGCTGCGTCAACTTCGTCTTGATTGGCAACAGCAAAAGAAATACCATCTGAGGAAGGCTGAAAGGTATTTAGAATTTTAGCATACACGCCAACGGTATATTGTATTCGTTCCAATATAACTTTAAAAGCTCCAGTATCTTCGTCGGCCCATAACTTAAATTTAGGGACATTAGAGGAAGCAGATCCACCTATACGGTTTAAGACTATTGAAGGTTTTTTTGTACTCCCAGAGGCTCTATTAATGGACATTAGATAATGACTCATGACACCTCCACCAGATGCCGCTACGGATATTAAGAGACTTGTGGATTTGGGATTTGTAGAAACTTCAGGTTCGAATATTACCAATGAGGAGGAAGTACTCATTCTTCTTTCCATCCTAACCTCATTGGCCGGTTTAAGGCCGTTTTTCTCAGTTGTAGCCGCCGGGATATTGGTTATCAGTTCGTTTACTACACTTTCGTCATTTAGATATATTTTCTCCATAATCTGTCATTTTTAAGGGACGATTGTTTTACTACAGATTCATCCCGGTTAAACATTTTGTTTTATTCTCTTTCTGTTAATTTTATTCCTTACGTTGCCGGATAAGTATTCCCTAGAACATCATTTTTATAAAACCTTAATCCTGTTCGTGGATTCAGATTAAAAAAATAATTGTCACCGCTCATATCTGTTGATGATGTAATTTCAGCGCTTGATATATTCATTTCTGAATTTAGCACATCATTGTGATAGGTCCTCAGCCTGATTTTAGGGTAGTAATTCTTACCTCCCATCCAATCTTCTTCAACAAAACTGATACGTCCGACTTCGTTGTTGTCTTGATTATACATAGTTATCTTATTTCCCTCAGGGTCTATCTCTATTCGTGTCCCTCCCGCTGAGGTTAAGAATTTACCTATAATCTCGACATTGCCATCTTCATCGATCTTAAAAGAACCATTCGGAGATTGTATATTCTTAAAAATACCTCCATTCACCTTGACGGTATTACCTTCAAACAAACCCGTAGCAAAATCCAGAAGAAGATTAGGAGTGAATTCTTCCGTGCCAAACTTCCGGAAATCATTGGTAGGACTGCCTGATGCATCAACACCCTGCTGCGATATCATATATTCATCCTGGAATACAGCCGAGCCTATCAAAGCGAAATTAAGGAGAGCAATCTCGGCCGCAATTAACTTGTCGTAAGGATAAGGCGTCCATAGTCCACTCTCTTGATGAGCTTCAATCCATTCCTTCGGGCTAATCTCCGTATTTCCAGAAACGCGGCTGGTCCACATGTACAACACATTGTCTTCCTTCAGATATTCTCCGTTCTTATACACATTTTCCACGTTCCAATCATCCGAACGTGGAAAAGGCGTAGGATTGGCGGCAATAATGTTCACCTGCTTGCTATCAATCTCTTTCGTCCGTGCAGCATCCTCATAAGCATAGATACTGATACGGTTAGCGGTAGCATACTGATCTGAAGGAATAGTGTAGTCATAAGAACTGACCTTTGAAACAGGTTTGTCCTCAAACAACTTCGTGACACTACTCCCTACAACGCTTTCAACCCTAAACGTGAGATAGGCAGACATAGCCACCTTATTACTCCCTTCACCGGCCCAAAATCGGACCTGTAACGGTGCAGCCTGTACGTTATGAGCATCCAAAGATACTGTCTCTGGATTGACACCAATCCAAAGGCGTTCTGTTTCAGCAACCAAATAGAATGTTCCTGTCAGTATCATATCATACAATTTATGCAACCCCGCTAATAGAGCCTGATAAACCCATCTTAGCACGAACCATGTCTTCATAAGTCACTGTTGCGTTAGCACCCGTAAACGTCGCGGAATCCTTTCCCGTCAAAATAAATGCGGCACCGGCATTATCTTTCAGAGAGAATGTCCAACTCTTAATCAGGGATGGAACTTCCTCTCCCGTGCTACGTTTCGCGGCAACAGGAGTGACCGTTGCCGTTTCACCCTTCTTTACTGTATTACCGCTAATACCGGTAATCTTGATGACCGTATAGTATGGATCGGAAAAGTCAGTCACTTCATCATACCCGGAGGCGACTAGTGAGCCGTCTTTCTTCACATCACAACGTAGCTTCAATACGTTGTCTACATCATTGGTAGAGACTGCCTGTGTGCGAGATGTGCCCCAATTCGTATCACCGGCTCCAAGCATCTTAACCCATTGGAAGGTAAATCCGGTGTAATCGGTAATTTCAACCCCATCTTTGAAAATACGGGCTGTCTCGGTCAGGGATTCTCCGTCCAGGAGAAGCTGTGAACCCTTATTATTAGATATCAGCACATCATACTGATTACCGGTAGATTCTTGAATAACAACTTCCTTCGACAGCGCATTGAAGGCAATCGAAGAGCCGCCAATCTCAACGGTACCTGAGACAGTGATCCGGTCATTATCATACCCGGAGATGGGCACAAGATTCTTCATAACACGCAAAGCAGGCACTTTATAAGTGTCACCACCGATTGTTGTGCTGTAAGCATCCACTTTTTTGAAATACCCCACCATACCGGCATTCGTGGACAAACCGCTGCTGTCAAATGTCAGTAACAAGTCATTGTAGCGGAATTCAATCGTATTGGGCACAAGAACGCTGCCATCAGAGATATCACGCAGGATCACAACGACAGTCGGACGGTTATTCTCGGCCAACGTCTCAAAATCGGGAATGAAAACAGCCGTGCCTTTATTATACCTTTGTACAAGCGGAGTGCCTTCTACACGAAGTGTTCCGTTGATGGTAGTACCATCCATCAAGGCAATAAGGGTAAAACTTCCTTCAAGATTCATACCTCACCCCCTTCCTGTTCAACTGGGTTTTCGGTCGATTCTTCAGTAGTGATATCTTCTTCCGGAGATTCACTATCACTACTGCTTCCACCAGTTACCGGTTCTTCACTATTGTTGCCCTCATTTCCTTGGGAAGGATCATAAAGGCCGCTTTCCTTTTGCTCTTTAATCAGTGCTTTCAACTTGTCATCCGAAATGATTTCAGGGCTGAAATTGGAAAGCACCTTCAAAGCACTGAGCGGCAGGATTACACGGCCGTCCGGAATACGTTCCGCATACTTGTAATCGTAACCCTGCCCGGACAATTCTTCAGGTTTCACTAACAGATAATTCATAAGCTATTCATATTTAGGTGTTATAATCAGTTTGCTGTCACCCGTGGTGAGGGCTTTATTGTCGCTCGTAGTCACCAATGCCGTTACCGCGTACATCCTCACTGAAGCATATACCGATATGGGATATAAGGGATCGAACGAAAAAGCGGAAGGAACAAACTCGACATTTCTTCCACGGCCCACATTTTTTGCTGTACTGCCCGCTTTCGCAGACTTCGCGTACCAGTCAATTATAAATAGGTTATCCTTGCTACTGTCAATCAGTTGCTTGTTATACGACAATATACACTCGTAACCTACAGTGGTATTCATGCGAGAGTTGATCTTGATGCCTTTCGTCTGTCGAATATCGGCACGCAATGTTCCCGGCATCTCCATTTTGATGGAAGTCGTCGCCTGCATCTCGTCCGAAGTCGGAGAAGACGGACGCGTGTCGGTATAATACGCACCGCGAACACGTACAGAAATATTCCTGAAGAATCGGGCATCGAGCGTCAGTGTTTTACTCCAGGTACCATCTGCATTTTTACCGGAGACAAAGACCTCTAATTCATCATTGGTAAAGTCACGCCATGTTGTGCCGTCAAGCATCTGCCACCAGAAAGCGGCATTGGCATCAGCTACGATATCCTCACCGGAGTATATTTGTGCGGTGATCGAGTATAGCCATTCTCCTTTACTGTTTGGCACCACCTCAAGAGGGTTGATTGTCCAGCCTTTGGGACGGTTGATCTTCAAAGAGTAATTGTTTGAGTCAAATATACTGGTACGAAGCACAATGCTACGCTCAAACTTCTCCTGGGTATTTTTTCGCTTGTCCGTGATAGAAAAGATACAATGCAGCTCTATCGGATTGTTATAATCCACATTCTTCTTTACCGTCAAAGAATAAGTAGGTCTACCTGTGGCAGATATGACATAATCATCATTGTTAACAATACGATTACTGCCATCTGATTTTGGAGCACCTTCATACCATTCGGCACCGGTAATTGCCTGGCTGCCGTTCATCAAACCTTCCGGGTCCTGAACAGATATGTAAGGCATGAGTACACAAGGAATAAGCGAGCGATCCGGCTCGTAGTCGTTCGTATCCTTGTTATAGTTCTGTACAGGATTACCGGATAGAACCTGTATCTCTGCCAGGAAAGAATAAGGATCAATATGTACCTGTACGTCTTTGGGTTGGGTTTGTATAGCCATTTTAATAAGTGTCTATTATAGTTATTTTCTTATGCCCTGTTTTCTCTGTTACCAACTCCTCAAGGCTCTTACCACCGACTCTCTGAATAACAATTGTCATTCTACGGCACGGTATAAGTCCCAAGAACTTGTACCGGTATTCAACGAGGTGAGGAAAAACTTTTTCTAATCCCATAACTTTCAAATTCTAAATCCAACATAATTTTCTACTGTCTCCATATCTTCGCCCACCGGGATGAACACCCGGCAGATGAACTTCACTGTTCTAACCGAAAGCCCCCATTCGCTCCCCATGTCAACTGAAGTCAACCGGATAACATGCTTCTGTCCGTCCACATAGACAGGCTTCCAACTGTTATCGGCAGGGATATTCCCGGTATCCCGTAACCACTCCACTTCGACACCGGTAGTAGCCATAAGGACATTGGTGATATCACGGTTACCGTAACTCACAACGGCGGCAATATCGGTATTCACACCGTTTTTGAAGAACTGCCAACCGGCAGTAGAAGTAAACTCCAGGTGATAGTTCTTGTCACCTTCGAGCAATACCCATCCGGCGGAGTTCCACTGAGGTTCTTCAGTCGTTTTATCAATCAGGCATCCCCACTTGCAACCATAATGATAGACGGTATGCTGTTCCAGTGTAGTTATTACCTTCTGATTCTCCAATTGGGTTTCATAGTCTACAAATCGGTAAGGTTCATCCCCTTGTGCTGTAGTCAAAGACCATTCACCACGATCCACCTTTTTAGGGATAATCGTTCCATTCCAGTCAGCTTCATAGATTTTCTCAAATACGCCGATTTTAGCCATGACACCGACGTCAGTAGAGCCGATAGGAAGCTTCTCTATCATCTTTACGTTGGGAAAGCGCCCAAGAGTCAACGCATAGTTGTAATCTTCGAGAATCGGCTTAAACACATTCTGCAAAAACATGATCCTGCCTTCACGGGATGAAAGCAGCCAGCTTTGAGCGCGCTCGTTCGGAGCTTCACCAGCATCCGGTACTTTCGCATTACCTTTGCGAGTCACATTATACCCTTCAACCGGTGGGTAGTTCTTGCCGCCCGGCACTTCGCTGTCGGGATAAAGAACTACAGTCAAAGTATTATCATTGCGATTTTTCGATACTGGTCTGAACCAAGAAGTATAGTAGTCGGTACCTCCGATCAACAGCGAGTTCACGATTGAACATAATACGTCGTTTTCCTCTAATGTAGTCCAATCCGTATCTGTGCGCTTCTCCATAGTAAGCCGGTAAGTACCATCATCCAACAACTCAACCTTTTCAATGGTACCACAATCAGAGAAAGAGAAGTCACCGGACATTGCCTGAATTTCGTTGATGATAAGACGCAAAACGGTCAGCGATGACCGCAACTCCATGCGGTCAGCCTGTATCCTCCCTTTATTATCCGCGATTATGCCCTTGCCCGCGATAAGTGAGTCTATAGCTTCGCCAACCTCTAGTCCTCCTAATAACCTTAGCAAATAATTAGTGGAATCTGATTTGTCCCTACGAAGAAACATTGACAAGGATTTTAATGCCGAAAAAACATTTCTATTCGAAGCAGGAGTACTGTCATTCGTTCCAATAACATACACCCCACCACCACCGCCAGTATAAGTTTGCCCCTTATACGTCAACGAATCAACTTTGTCTTCAATCTCTCCTATACGTGAATAAGCCGCAGTTTCTCCTACCGTATATACAGGAGACTCCCAAGGGATATCCAGGTTGTATTCAAAACCAATAATACGTGATTGACGGCTACCTGTTTCAAAAAATGCGGCATTAATCAGATTTACTCTGTCTCCTACTTCAAAAAGTTCAAATGTGCCGTCCTCATTTAACATGTAATCATGCATCATCTTGTTAGAGTAGGTGGAGGGATCAATCTTAACCTTATCCATGTAAGCTTCCGCCTTTTCTTTGAGTTCTTGTTCGGCATCAGGAACCATCTGAACAGAAACGAATGAAGTGTCAAATCCGGATAATATGTAGGTATCTCCATCGCTGGGTATAAAAGCATCCCCAGGGAGCGGCCTACCATAATCTTCATTTCTTGCAATTTCCCAAACTTGTGCGTCAGTATTCCAACTGTCATCTTTATTTTTCTCTGGTAATCCATCAGGATTGAAGATAACGCCAAATACCATTCCATTAAGCTTGCCAGACTGGAAGGTTATTTGCAAATCTTCTCCGTCTATTTTGTAACTGCTAGAAAAAGTAATACCCGAATCTTTAAAACGATACGCATTCCATTTTTCCAGAGTGGTACTCCCGTCTTCATTCTCAACAGGATCAGTATACTCTTTAGTAGTAATGTCCGACATAGTGCCTATCCGACGCGGATAAACATCCTCAAAGACAACAACGTCTTCTATCGCTTCCTCTGTATCCATATCAGGGTAAGCATCAATATAAGGCGTACCTACCGGCAACATCAACCTCCGCTGGACTACTCCATTGACAACTATAGATTCATCTACAGGTCGATAATTGGCAGGAATATTTCTTGTTGATCCAAATGCATAGATACGAGTAGCAAAAACCGTCTGAGAATCTGACCGCGTCATTTCTGCCACATTTTTACCGAGTTCAAAATCAACAGGATCACCAAACTCGCAACGACCAAAACGTATCTGATTATTCTCTACCCACCATTCACAATCCCAGGTATCAGCCATTTGAGACAAAGCATCTAACATATTGATGTTTTCGTAAGACATCAAAAGCGCTTTATTTTCAACACTACTGTCAATTGTGAATTCATAAGCCGTTCCTCCATAAGTATATCCTAAAGATTCCAGATTCTTGAGGAATATACTCATCTGGACATCTAATGAATCGGTAAGATTCCAAGAGGCTTCTTGACCGGGTGTTTCAGGGGTAAATTTGAATATTTTGTTTTTCCACTTCCAATAATAAGCATCAAGACGAAGCTCGTAATCATACCCTCCATTTTCAGCGTTGTAAATAGGCTTATACAGATCGCAAAGTTCGAACTTTCCAAAACGTGAATCTTCCACATAATCCCCGAGCTTAAATTGAATAGGTTCCGGTATGCTAAAGTTCAACAAAATGTAGTCCTCTTTCATTAAGGTAAATTTTCTCTTACTCCCCTTATTTACAATAGTGGAGAAACGAGTATGACCGGATATATCTTTAATGTCTACTATCATACCCTCAAAGGTCGGAGATAAAAAAAAGAAGCCCTAATTTTTAGGACCTCTATAAGAAACAATTGGCAAAAGGTTTGTTTTTAACTACGATTTGTGGGATTAGGCTCCAGAAATTTGATTGATAATTTGCCAAATGTACGCGCCGTGTTTTGGGCATACGATATGCTCTTGCCTAGATAAACCAAGTTATAAACATCAGTGCTATCAGCCGGGACCTTAATTGTCATCGCGCCTTTGTATAACTCATCATAAAAGGCTTTCTTTTTTGTCCGGTAATCTTCTTGAGATTTTCCCGTTAAAGTGAAAGACAAAGTAACTTCCCGAGAATCAAGCTTTGCATTGCCAGTAAATACTCGCTTACCGTTTTCCAGACGACTTTCATTTTCTATGTATTCTTTCATAGAAGCAGGAGCGCATAATGCGTCTAAAAACCCGATATCCATTCTGATACCCCATGACGCATACGCATCTTTGCCATTAATCAATAAATCTGCCATATTTACGTTTTTATAATTTATTATCCATAGTCTTCTTCACATCAGACAGGCCGTTAACCATCTTCTTAAACCCTGTAGATGCAGTTTCTGACATGATTTCTCTTTCCATATTGGCATTAGCCTGCAATGTCCTCACCTCGTCCACTATCCCCTTCAACGTAGAAACATCATAGGCAATGGATTCAATCTGTTTTGTAGGAAAGACTACGCTAAACTGTGGCTGTACACTATTCACCGCTACATTTCTTGCTTCCCCGGCAATGTCAGGAACCTTGTAAGTTGCACTTATGGAGGCATGTATCTTTGCCAGCCAGTCATTGGTAATGATTGATTGATTCTTAATCTCTTCTCCGGCTACCTGCAAAGCGGTAAACCGACCATTCAACTCGTCCGCTGTATCTTGAGACATGGTTTGAAATCCCCGGGAAGAAGAATCTTGTGAAGTTGCAGAAGAATCCCAACCGAAAGCCTGGCTCATATTGTCTCTAGCTTGGACCATCGCATCTACAAGCTTCTTGTATTCGTCTTGGATATCCCGGGCTTCATCTTCTGTAATAGTCATGCCTCCCAATGAATCTTCTTTTCCGGCAGCAACCCACTTATCATACAACTCATTAATATCTTCCTGGAAGTTTTTCGCAACCATAGCCGCAAGAATGGACTTTCTCAAGTATTCACCAAAGTTTTCTGCCATGTCTTCAGCAGACATATCCATATCAGAAAGCATGTCAATGAATTCATTGTAAAAGCTATCAAATGAAACACCTGTAATAGCCTCATTCAATGCATCTCTGAGTTTTTCCGATTCTTCCCTACAATCAATAATAGCCTGTAAGCTATCAGTTATTTCCTCCGGTATCTTGGACCACGCTTCCGGGAATTGAGTCTGCACTAAATAAAGCTCCTCTCCCGTTAAGTTATATAAGTCCTGAACCTGAGTAATATTTTTCCCCAATGCCTTAGATAAATCCTCAAAACGTCCCTTTCCCGCTTCAACACCACTTTTTCCGGCTGATTTACGCCCACTAAGACGCTCATTTGCACGATAAGCATAAGTATGAGAGGATATACCACCTCCGGCCTTACCTCCCGCTTCAGCTAACTTACGATAATTTTCAATCTGCCTCTCTAATAAATCGTTAGCTTCTTTGTAAGATTCCAAGGAAGAAAATCCACCGCCAAATACAATCTTCTCTTTGCTTTTCTCAATTATGTCTCCATAGATTTCATTGATTGATCCCAATTCCTCTTTTAGGCTTTCGTAATACTCCGTAGCACTACTTCCGGCAAATAAAGACGCTATTTTGGTTGCTATCTGTAAAGCTGCACCAATAATGGCAAGAATGACAGAAGCATTTTCAACCATTTTTATAGCTTTCTCAGCCGCAGTAGCAGTAGCCAACATAGACCAAGATGAACTATCTGAGACTTGCACTATACCGTCAATCATTTGCAGCGTTGATGTTGTGATACCACCTGCCGCTGAAAGAATCTCTCCCGCAGTTCCTCCTACTGTTTTTCCTATTTTGTCAAATTCTCTTTCGACCTTAGAGAGAGTATTGTACAAATCTTGCCATTCCTTCTTACTACGCTTATCAGGAGAAGTACCAGTTTCTTTCTTATTTATAGCTTCTTCTAATGAAGCAACCTTTGCTCTTTGAACCGCCAATTGGGGATTATTGGGGTTGAGAAACTCCATGCGTTCCAATTCCTTCTCTGCATTGACCAATAAATTTCTCAACTGTTCCAATGCCATATCAGCAATCCCGTCAGCCCAAGACTGAAACGTATCTTCACGCATGGCAAACTCGCTATCTATCGCCTTGTAGGTCTCTTCCCGTTGATATTCCAGTTCTGCCTTTTGCGCTTCAGTTCCACCGGATTCTTCCAACTTTTTAAGATCAGCATCAAACTTCTTCTTTGCATCCAAACGTTTAGTAGTATAGTCCTGATACTTGGCAAGAACTTCTTTGTAATATTCAGCTAAATCGTTCCCCTGTCTTTCAATGGTAGCCTTGGTTATTTTCTCAAAGATGGAAGTATCAACAGTTACGGTAGAGGCATCAAAGGTTTTCTTCTTATACTTTTTGTCCTCTTTAGCTTTTAATTCTTCCTGTGCGTCAAATATTTCTTTTTCTTCTTGTATTCTAGCGCGAATATACTCCTGCTTCTGACGTTGGATTTCTTGTATTTCCCTCTCGTGGTCCAATCTCATTTGAGCTTGCACCTTTTCAGAACCCTCAGCCATTGCGTCAATTCTCGCTTGGGCGGCTTGGTATTCTAAATCCTCTTCTTGACGTTTGCGTTCAATAGCCTGCTTCTGCCTTAGTTGGGAAATCTTATCTTCTTGACCGGAAATAGCATTCAATTTTGATGTAGGATCAACCGTCTTATCACTATATACCTCCAATTGCTTATTTGCCTCTGCTATGTCACTTATGGCTTTCTGATAAACCTTAACGGTAGATTCATCAATTCCAAGGGAAAATAGGTCTTTATTGTCCTTGGTTGCAGCATCCAATGTATTTTTTATATCAGAACGAATCTCTTTCAATGCTTTGTCTGCATTAGTCTTTTGCTGTTGCCAATAGTCAAAGGTTCCTTCTTTGGGCTGGGGAAATAAATTAAAAGCATCTATATGATTTGATATTGTTTCTATATCTTTATCGTATTGCTTTACGTTTGCACGTATATCAAGCCACAGTTGCTTCTGCTTATTTATATTCTCTTTAATATAGGGAAGTTCAGTACGCAAATCTGATAATGATTGCCCTACAGATTTACCTTTATTGTATTCTTCTTGCAACTTATTATACTTATTCTGAGCTGAGTTATATTCTTCCTGAGCTTTTAAATACGTCACATATTGATTTCTGGCTTTTGTTAGCTCTTGATCTTTTTTAATAGAAAGCTCCGCTACTTTATCTGCATAACTTCTTGCAACAGCACTAGCATATATTTCCTTACTCAAAGCTTTATATGCCAATCCCAGATTCTCCAAATTAATCTTTTCCCCATTTAACACATTTGCATACTGGGGATATCTTTTTAGCCATTCATTAGAAACAGCAAGTCGTTCCCGATCAGATATCGTAGTATTCTTTAATTTATTATATAAAAGGTCTAGTTGAATCTGCTCCTTTTTAATATTTTCAATAGCCCGATTTCTTGCTAATGCCATTTCTTGTTCTGCCGACAATAAGTCCAAAACAGCCTTTTTCCCAGAAACAAGATTTCCAACCCAATTAAAAATTTCTTTTCCATAAGCCGTAAGCAAAGTGATACCTACAACTAATGCTGTTTGCCAGCTAAATAAAGAAGACGCAACTTGTTTCCATACAGGAGCAATCTTTTTCGCTTCCGTGTTTCCCTTTCTTAATTCTTCCAGATATGCGGAATATTCTTTTCTTGCTTTCTGAATCTCATCAACAAAAATCGGGAGGTTATTACTTATGGCCAAAAAGAACATGTTTATTCCTATTGTTAGAGAAGGAAGTTCTCTTGCTATCTGCTGAATAGACATTCCAAGTCCATTAAAGGCAGAAGAATAATTACCTACATTTCTTTGAAAACGTCCTGACGCTTGTTCAGCCGCACTTAATTCATTCTGTATAACTTTAATCTGGGCAAGAAGTGCTTTTCCAGCACCACCTTCACGCCTAACGCGTCCCATATTATCATAAGTAATAATTAGTTGGGTTAACTGTTTGCGTAAATTAGTTATACTACCTTCCTCTGATTCACTTTGTATAATTTGATCCTTCTGAGCCTTTATATTCTTCCGAATAGACTCCTCTTCCTTTTTTCGCACAGCAACCTGCTGTTGAACTTGTAGAAGGATTCCATATCCCTTTTCCCCTGTTTTTTCTTCTGCTGTAAGCGCCTCAAACTGTTTTCTTAATTGCTGTACCTTTGCATCAGAATCTTGTACTGCTTTTATATTAGCAACAAGCCACTGATTGACAGATTGCAACGCTTTGGTTTCTTCATGCACTTTTACAACAGCAGCATTAGAGCTATTCAGATCATCGTATGCTTTTTTAAGTTGCGTGTATTTATTCCTATATTCCTCCATTTTTGCCATTGCCTTGGCAATCTGATCCTCCAGCTTCTTTACTGCCGCACCACTGTTAGGAACTCCAGCAACTTCTAAAAGAGATTTCTTCAATTCATTAATCCCATTCTTAAGCTTTAGGATATCACTTATTGTTTCTTTTAAATCCGCTTCAAATTTTAATCCTGCCATATTTTTTTGACATTTAATTTGTTCCTGATTATTATATCTGCCGTATCTACAACATCATATCCTTTGGCTGAAACAAAACTTGCATATTCCATGCCATCCGCAATAATGATGACATTCTTACGACGTCTACCTTTACGTATCAGAGCTTCCGTCTTTGCTTTAGCCTCTTGATGATTTTCATCTGCCGGAATATACATGTCTATAACCTCTCCATTACGTATAACCGCACTTCCTGGAGCATTTCTTAAATTCCAAGTATGATTTTGATACGTTTTATTAGCACTTAGATTACGTATCTTTTGTGTATCAACCGCCTCATGAGATATCTCTATTATTGTTTTATTGACTTCATTTTCCACTTCATCAATAAAATCATCTAATCCAGATATGTCCGTTTTCACTTTCATAAGTCCATTTTTCTCGTAAAGTTATTCTCACCTTCATAATTTACCCAATTTAGGGAAGGAGAATAACGAACAAGTGGAAGATTGTTTGTTTTTAGACAAAAAAAGCCCCAAACCTAAGTTCAGGGCCGTTCTAATAATCATGTGAAGGATATTATCACCACCTTCCCGCCAGCCGTGTTACTGGCGGGGCGTCAACGCGATACGCTGGTTGAAAGCCTCGCGCATCCCTTGATTGTCATTTATGTGGTGCTAGATGCCGGTTCAAATTCCATAGGTTGAATGAGCCTGAATTCGCGTTCCCATTGCATCGAATGATGCCCATATTGGCTACCCGCTTTTCAAAGACATATCCGTATGATTCTTCAAACAGATCGACAAGTGCCTTAATCTTCCTGGATTGCTGCACGTTCATTCTCGCAACTCGTTCGTTTCTCTCTGCGGCTCTTTCATTCCTTTCTGCTATTGCTTCTCCAGCTTCAAGTACATTGTTTATACGCTGGAACATTGTTGATGTATTCATAATATTGCTCAATGTATCGTTAATAAAAGAATCTTTCTCCCGGCTTTTTAAATATCCTGTAACCGAGGTACAAGAAAGCCGATAATATTACTATCTCTATCATGTTTTTGGGTATAATTGTGGCTGTCTGAGGGTATCCCAGATAAATAAGTTGTTCATAATGTAATGCTTTTTAGGCAGCTACTTTGAAACTGTACAGTTCAAGTATGAACTTCTTTCCTACCTCCGTCCAGTACATATGTTGTCTGGTCTTAATATTCCCAAGACTGTCTGTATATGCGTGAGGTTTGTGCACGGTATAGCCTTTATCCCTATACTTAGAATAGAGGTAGTACACTCCACTTTCCTTGTATTGTATTCCCCATTGGCAAAGAAGTTTGTTCAGCTTGATGTCGGATATACCGAGACATGCCGCTATCATGTTGACGGTTAGATAGCCTTGAGAGGAAAGAACCTTATCACAGTATTCGACTTTGGGAGCAGCCTGTTTCAGTTCCTTATCTTGCAGTTCAATAGTTGCTTGTTGTTGCTGGACCTCCAAAGCTAAACGTTCCTTCTCTTCTTCTGCTTGAATCACCATTAGGGCAAGTTCTTTACGGGAAAGTTCATGTTTTGCTACTTTATGGAATACTTGGCGATAAACCTCGAATACCGGGCGAACTTTGCGAGCGATAAAAAACTCCATGCAGGAAACAGAAAGCTTGTACTCGTTTGTTGGCCTGCCACCATTGGGGTTTTCCGCATTTTTGCGTAAAACTTGATAATCAACGTTTTCAATAAATTGTTCACTTGAAGTTAATGCTCTTACGGCTTCTTCTTTTCTTCCATACACTAACATCCAAACTTCGTCAATGTTAATTGGAAACTCATTGTCTGATTTAGCCAATTCAAGAACTGCGTTGAAGTAACGCTTGATTTCGCTTTCGCTACTCTCTTTAGATAAGATTAAATTATTTCCCATGACTGTAAGCATTTAAGTCATTATAAGCAACAAAAAAGCGGTTGCCATATACGCTGCTTACAGTCCAACATACTTTGCCCCGAAGAACAAAACAATGACTACGTATAGACAACCGCCTAATATCCTTAAATATCGAGCATAAAAAATGCCCAATAACTATTGAGCAATTAACCGCTGCTCTGCGAGACAATAAAGTTTGTCGAACTGTAAGCACTGCAAAGGTAGAAATACTTTTCATATTTACAAATAAATTTTCCATATTATTACTTTTTGTATAGGTATAATTTTGGCTGTCAGGCGTTGAAACTGACCACTAAATGGTTGAATTGACTATACTATTTTTATTAGCTTACCATCGGAAGGATTGCCGCCAAACAGATGATTGATATAAGCCAATCCCTTTTGAGTGACAAGTACCTTAGTTACGACGAATCCCGGGTGATTGTCTCGCTCGATAAACTTCTCTTTCATCTCGAAATAGCCAGCATCAATGAACCGCTGTTTAGGCTCGTTGCGATTGGCAAAGAACACGCCCGCCTTTCGTAGTTTGTCAAATAACGTATTGCGCCCAAAACCGAGATTTAATATCTTGGCGGACATTCCTATGTCTACCTTTCCTTCCACTTCAAAAGCTGCATCTGCAAAGTCTGCTTTTGGCTGTATCTTTGCTATCTTGGCATCCTTCTGTTCGATTACTTTCTGTTGCTCCTCGATTTGCTTTGCTTGATCGGCTGCAAGTTGAAGGGCTTCAGAGAAGGATTGAGGGATGTTGTATTGAGACTGGATAGAATAACTACCGGTATTTATAACAGAAGGAACCACATCATCAAATATCCAACTCTCAAACTTATCGGCTTTCGGCATTTGGCTTTTAGCGGTTAAACGATAGATGTTGCCTTCGTTGATAAACTTCATTTGTTGAGTCCTTCCCAGTGAATCTATGACGTCGTGAATCACGACCCCATTTGATTTACAGTGTCTTGCAATTGCATCTCGCGAATTTGAATATCCTAAAGAGGTTGCGATATCCGTTCCGCAGAACCAGGCCTTACCGTCTTGAACAAACATACGAACTTTGCCAAATAGTGGATGTTCGTAGACCTTAACTTTACTCGTTTCGTGAGCCAACGTACTTAATACAGCGCTGTTATTGCTGTATGAGTAATTTTCATTCAAGTGTCGCATAATAATGAAAATTAGAAGTTAATAAATAAAGAAAGCAGAGAATTTCTCCAAGTTGCGACACTTTCATATTGGCTTGTGGGCGAATATGTACGGAGAAACCTCTGCTTATATTGTAGGCAGTAGCTTATTTGCGGACATAAAAAATCCACAAACCAAGTATATATATAAAAGTGTCGCACCACAAAAGTACATACATTTTTCAATATACCAAATGATTTGCATGAAATTTGACTATCTTTGCAGTCGAAATTAATAATGGATGTGTTCATACTGTTATTGATTTTGCGTGGGCAGGTGTTCGTGGCACCTGCCCACATTGTTATTAAATAATTAATCACCTACGTAGCAAGAACCGAAGCGCCCTCTATTATTGTTGGAATAGTAAGCGGATAAAGGTACATTAAGGTAATCATAAGAACTTCTTTGGCAGGTCTGAGATAAAGCCTCTTTCATAGCTTCTTTCTTTGCTTGTGACGCTTCCGCTCTTTTCACATTCCTCTTTTCCTGTGCCCATGCGGCACGTAAGCAATCGCCCCAAG
>OGXN01001720.1_pt1 | contig 19406 bp, 10 predicted proteins | sample 1576281 | NCBI WGS metagenome assembly OGXN01 (sample SAMEA3541494, study PRJEB24748) | human gut metagenome | biome: human gut; feature: human-associated habitat; material: faeces | place: China | collected 2012
CCGTACCGCCGACATCGAGCGTGTGCTGACGCTGGGCGTTCATGGCCCGTTGTATCTGCACGCCGTGCTCATCAACGACTAGTTTTCGTACGGGAAGCCGCTTCCCAGTCGATTTACCATAAGGATTGCCATATGAAAGAACCCGCACGCGATATAAAAAACTACCGTACCGACCTGTCCGCCGCGCTGGAGGATACGGTCCAGCGCCGCGCCTTGGACAAGTTCGCGTTGTCCTCGACGGTAAATTCATCCTGCGGGAAATCGAACGTCTGTAGGATTACCGGGCCAGCCGTGAGCGCATCTACTCCGGTCTGAACGACCGCGAGCTGATCGCCGAAGTCGCCGCCCGTAAGGACGAATCGGTCAGGCACCTCGACGAGCTGTTCGTACAGTTCAAGGAAGAGGCCGAAAAGCGCGGGGTGCAGGTGCATCTTGCCAGAGATGCCGCCGACGCCAACCGCATCATCGCCAAGATCGCGGAAGAAAACGGCTGTAAGATGGCCGTGAAGTCCAAATCCATGACCGTCGAGGAAATCCAGACCAATACGGCCCTTGAAGCCAAGGGCATGGAAGTGGTGGAAACCGACCTTGCGGAATGGATCATCCAGCTTCGCCATGAAGGGCCTTCCCACATGGTCATGCCCGCTATCCACCTGTCCCGCACGCAGGTTGCCGATACCTTCACCAAGGAAACCGGCAAGCACCAGACCGAAGACATCACCAGCCTCGTGCGCGTGGCCCGCCGCGAGCTGCGCCGCAAGTTCGCCGAAGCCGACATGGGCATTTCCGGCATGAACTTCGCCGTGGCCGAATCCGGCGCTATCGGCCTCGTGACCAACGAAGGCAACGCCCGCATGGTCACCACGTTGCCCCGCGTGCATGTCGCGGTGGGCGGCATCGACAAGCTGATCCCCTCGTTCGACGACGCGATGGCGACCCTCCGCGTGTTGCCCCGTAACGCCACGGGCCAGCATCTGACCTCCTACGTCACGTGGATCGCCGGCGGCGTGCCCACGGCTTCCGCGCCCGACGGCAAGAAGAGTATGCACGTGGTGTTCGTGGACAATGGCCGTAAAGCCGTGCTCAACGATCCCATCCTGTCGCAGGCCCTGCGCTGCGTGCGCTGCGGCGCATGCGCCAACGTGTGCCCCGTGTACCGTCTCGTGGGCGGGCACCGCATGGGCTACATCTACATCGGGGCCATCGGCCTCATCCTGACCTATCTGTTCCACGGCAAGGACCGCGCCAAGGCGCTCGTCCAGAACTGCGTGAACTGCCAGGCCTGCAAGAGCGTCTGCGCGGCGGGCATCGACCTGCCCGGCCTGATTGAGGAAATCCGTATGCGGTACATTGAGCAGGACGGCAACAGCCTGCCCATGAACCTGCTGGCGTCCACCCTCAAGAACCGCAAGGCGTTCCATACGCTTTTGAAGTTCGCCAAGTACGCCCAGAAACCGCTCACCGGCGGCGAGCAGTTCATCCGCCATCTGCCTTCCATGTTCGCCAAGGACAACGAATTCCGCGCCCTGCCCGCCATCGCCGACAAGGCGTTCCGCGACCGCTGGGAAAAGCTGGATCGCCCGGTTTCCGCGAACCCCTCGCTGCGTGTGGCCATCTTTGCGGGCTGTGTACAGGACTTCGTGTATCCCGAGCAGCTTGAAGCGGCCGTAAAGCTCATGCAGGGCCACAACATCCGTGTGGACTTCCCGATGGATCAGTCCTGCTGCGGCCTGCCCGTGGTGATGATGGGCCAGCGCGAAACCGCCCGCGACGTGGCGCTCCAGAATATGGACGCCTTCGAGAAGGGCGATTACGATGTCATCCTGACCCTTTGCGCCTCCTGCGCCTCGCAGCTCAAGGAAGGCTATGTGGAACTGTTCGCCGGGCAGCCCGGCCGTCAGGCCCGCGCAAAGGCGCTTGCGGACAAGGTTATGGACTTCAGCACGTTCGCCAAGGAAAAGCTCGGACTGAGCGCCGAAAGCTTCAACCACAGCGACGAAAAGGTAACCTATCACGCCTCTTGTCACCTTTGCCGTGGCCTTGGCGTGAAGGAAGCCCCGCGTGAACTCATCGCCGCTGCCGCCGACTATGTTCCGGCTGCCGAAGAGGAAGTGTGCTGCGGTTTCGGCGGCACGTACTCCGCCAAGTTCCCCGAAGTGTCCGCCGCGCTGCTTCGCAAGAAGCTGGACGGCATCGCGGATACCGGCGCGGCCCGTGTGGTCATGGACTGCCCCGGCTGCGTGCTTCAGATCCGCGGCGGCGCGGAGAAGGACGGCAAGGGCCTCAAGGTGACGCACATCTCCGAGCTGCTGGCTGAGAATCTGAAGAAGTAATCAGCGCAGCGATTGACGAATGTATCATAACCTTGGGTAATCATCATCTGCATCAGTGTCTTCTCATCCTGATTGAAAGGACGCATGATATTTCCAAAATCTGAAAATTTATTTGTTTTTACCACATCGTAGGTCAAACCGATCTTTTCTGATAATTCCTTAACATTCGGTACCATACCGAAAATTCCGATGGATCCCGTCAATGTAGTCGGCTCTGCAACGATTGTATCGGCTACACAAGAGATATAATAACCACCTGATGCGGCATAATCACCCATAGAAACAATTACTGGTTTCTCTGTTTTCAGTTCTTTCACGGCATGCCAGATTTGTTCGGATGCAAAAGCACTTCCACCCGGTGAATTAACACGGAGAACGACAGCTTTTACATCCTCGTCATCTTTTAGCTTACGCAAGTCACGAATAACTTTTGTGCCTACAATTCCCTCTTCAGAAGTTGAAGAACCGCTGTAATCTGTGATTTCTCCGGAGGCATAATAGACCGCTACGATGTTACCGCTTTTATCTTTCGGCATGTTTTTTTTCACATTGATCATGTCACTCAACCCTAGCACCGGAAGGCGGTCATCTTCTTTCAAGTCCACCCACTGTTTAAGATAATTGCGAACATCATTGCGGTAAATCAATGTGTCCGCCAAGCCACATTGCACACTTTCCTCTGCCGGATAAAACATCAGCATACGGTCAGCTAAAGCATTCAGTGAATCTACGGGGAGGCTGCGGGAAGCAGATACCCCTTCGGTAACCTGTCCCCAAATCGAGTTGATAAAAGCTGTCACCTGTTCACGATTGGCAGGACTCATTTCTGTAGAAATAAACGGTTCTACGGCGGATTTATAAGTACCTACTTTAAATATCTGCATTTCTACCCCGATCTTTTGCAGTAAGTCTTTATAAAACAGAGGAGCGGAAGCGATGCCTTTCCACTCAATCATTCCTTTCGGATTGAGCAATACCTTGTCCGCTACACTGGAAAGATAATAAAGTCCTTGTGTATAGCTATCTCCGTAGGCTATGATGAACTTTCCGCTTTCTTTAAAGTCGAGCAATGCGTTACGGATTTCCTGCAAAGATGCATACGAAGTTCCGAGCATACTTGCCTGCAGATAAATTCCTTTGATATTTTCATTTTCTTTTGCTTTTTTGATGGAAGAAAGAATATCGTCCAGCCCGTATGTATTGGAGTCGTCGCTGAACAACTGTGATAAGATACCTAACGGACTCTCCTGAGTGCGTTCGACTAATACACCGTTCAGGTCGAGCATCATCACAGAATTCTTTTTCACTATTGTTTCTGTATCCGCGGTTGATACAATGCCGAACAATGTTACCATGCCGATAATAAATAATACAATGCTTGACAGGATGATACCGGTCACAGTAGCGAGCGTAAATTTCAAGAAATCTTTCATTATACTATTGTTTTTTTGAGTCAGCTTGTTTTAAAGCTAACAAAGATAAATAATTGAGTTGATATTTATTCAATAAGTCGTGCGAATTTTTGTTTTGTCACAATGAATCAGGTTTATTTGCTTTTAGAATGCTGCCCGGAACAGGGTAGATATAAATTTTGAATGATCGGACTTGGGGACCATTTTTCTATTGTATTTTAGTGTAGCATTGAGAATTATTCTCTAAATTTGTAGCATTAACTTAACATTATGATTATCATGAAAAGAAAATCCCCTGTGATGGCCGTTGCTTTGGCGGGACTGTTTATGTACACTTCCTGTTCTCCGACGGAGCAAGCGGAAACGAAAGATTACACCCAGTATGTGAATACCTTTATTGGTGCTGCTGACAATGGGCATACATTCCCCGGAGCTTGCTATCCTTTCGGAATGATACAGACCAGTCCGGTGACGGGTGCAGTAGGTTGGAGATATTGTTCGGAATATACTTATCAGGACTCTCTGATCTGGGGCTTCACTCAGACTCATCTGAACGGAACCGGATGTATGGATTTGGGGGATATTCTGGTGATGCCAGTTACCGGTACCCGTGCTCGTGCATGGGATGCTTACCGCAGCCATTTCCCGAAAGACAAGGAAGCTGCTACTCCGGGATATTATACAGTCGAATTATCCGATCCGCAGGTAAAGGCGGAACTGACTGCTTCTATCCATGCAGCTCTTCATCGTTATACATATCATAAAGCAGATTCAGCTTCTCTGCTGATTGACTTGCAGCACGGACCTGCCTGGAGAGAAGAACAATATCATTCACAAGTGAATAGTTGCGAGGTGAACTGGGAAGATGCTCAGACGCTGGCCGGACACGTGAATAACACGGTCTGGGTTGATCAGGACTACTTCTTTGTGATGAAGTTTAATCGTCCGGTAATAGATTCGCTTTACCTTCCGATGGGAGAAACTGAGAAAGGAAAGCGAATCATTGCTACTTTCGACTTGAAGCCGGGAGATGAACTGATGATGAAGGTGGCCCTTTCGACTACCAGCGTAGAGGGAGCAAAGAAGAACTTGCAGGCTGAAATACCAGACTGGAACTTTGACGGTGTGAAGCTGGCTGCCCATGACGAATGGAACAGCTATCTGAGTCGCATGGACGTAGAGGGTACGGATGATGAAAAGACGAATTTCTATACTTGTTTCTATCACGCACTGATTCAGCCTAACCAGATTTCAGACGTAGACGGTATGTATCGTAATGCTGCCGATTCGATTGTGAAGGCCGGAACAGGAACATTCTATTCAACCTTCTCTTTATGGGATACTTATCGTGCCGCTCATCCATTCTATACATTAATGGTTCCCGAACGTGTGGATGATTTTGTTAATTCATTGATAGAACAAGGTGAAGTACAAGGCTTCCTGCCTATTTGGGCATTGTGGGGAAAAGAAAACTTCTGTATGATCGGCAATCATGGTGTATCTGTTATTGCTGAAGCCTACCGAAAAGGTTTCCGTGGTTTTGATGCGGAACGTGCTTTCAATATGGTGAAGAAGACACAGACTGTATCTCATCCGTTGAAGTCCGACTGGGAAGTGTATACGAAATACGGATATTTTCCGACCGACCTGACAAAAGCAGAATCCGTCTCTTCAACTCTGGAATCGGTATATGACGATTATGCGGCAGCTGACATGGCCCGTCGTATGGGAAAAGAAGAAGATGCTGCTTACTTTGCGAAACGTGCAGATTATTATAAGAACTTATTCGATTCACAGACGAATTTTATGCGTCCGCGTAAAGCTGACGGAACCTGGAAATCTCCGTTTAATCCTAGTGATGTAGGACATGCGGAAAGTACAGGCGGTGACTATACGGAAGGAAATGCATGGCAATATACCTGGCATGTGCAACACGATGTTCCCGGTTTGATTGCTCTCTTTGGTGGAGAAGAACCTTTCCTGAACAAGCTGGATTCCCTGTTTACAGTGAAACTGGAAACAACCCAGGCTGATGTGACAGGTTTGATCGGACAGTATGCACATGGTAATGAGCCCAGTCATCATGTTACTTATTTATATGCTTTGGCAGGGCGTCCGGAACGTACACAGGAACTAATCCGTGAAATCTTTGATACTCAATATAAGAACAAGCCTGACGGACTTTGTGGTAATGATGACTGTGGTCAGATGTCCGCATGGTATATGTTCAGTGCAATGGGTTTCTATCCGGTAGATCCGGTAAGCGGTGATTATGTATTCGGAGCTCCTCAGTTACCGAAGATTGTGCTACATCTGGCTGATGGAAAGACCTTTACTGTGATCGCTGAAAACTTATCGAAGGAACATAAATATGTGGATAGTATCACGCTGAATGGCGAACCTTATACAAAGAATACGATTTCTCATGAAGATATTCTGAAAGGTGGTACACTCGTATATAAGATGAAATAGACTGTATACAGAGTAGTATAAAGAAGATCCCTCCAAAGTTTTTTTCTTTGGAGGGATTTTTGGCTTTATATGCTTTAAATTCGAATAATTCTCTAAATTTGTGCTATTAATCTGACTGGTACATTCATGGAGAATACTGAAACTTTAATAGTGGAACAACTGAAGATAGGCAATGAAAATGCTTATCGTTACATATATGATCATCACTATGCCCTGCTCTGTTATGTTGCCAATGGTTATCTAAAAGATCAGTTCCTTTCCGAAACCATTGTAGGAGATACTATCTTTCATTTATGGGAGATACGTGAGACTTTGGATATTTCAGTCTCTATCCGTAGTTACCTGCTGAGAGCTGTCCGTAATCGTTGCATTAACTATCTTAATTCGGAACGTGAAAAGAGAGAAATAGCATTTTCTGCTCTTATGCCCGATGAGATAACGGATGATAAAATCATACTGTCCGATTCGCATCCGTTAGGTATTTTACTGGAACGTGAACTTGAAAACGAAATATATAAGGCTATCGATAAATTGCCGGACGAATGCCGTCGGGTTTTTGCTAAAAGTCGCTTTGAAGGAAAATCATACGAAGAAATTTCCGGTGAACTGGGAATATCTATTAATACAGTTAAGTATCATATAAAGAATGCTTTAGCTTCTTTACACGCTCATTTGAGTAAGTACCTGATTTCTCTATTACTATTTTTTTTCAGGTAAAGCGAAAAAAAATCATTTTCTGACTACCCTTAATTAAAAAACAACTGTCTCCTTTATAGAAAGCATAAATATGGAAGAAGAAAATAAACATATTGATGAACTGATTGCCAACTATCTGACTGAAGGTCTGGATAAGAATGCTTTAGATGAACTAAAAACATGGATTGCCGCATCGGCTGAAAATCAGCAATATTTTATCCGTCAGCGGGAGATCTGGTTTTCAGCTGTAAGTCGTGAGGCCGCATCTGTCTATGATAAGGATAAAGCGTTTGAGAATTTTAGAAACCGTGTCGAAAGTCAGAAGGAAATTCAGAGCACTTCCCGTCGAGGTTTTAGCCTGTCAGCGTTGTGGCGTTATGCTGCGGTTGTTGCAATCATAATAGCGGTGGGATGTATTTCTTATTGGCAGGGAGAGGTGAATGTGAAAGATACTTTTGCAGATATTTCGGTAGAAGCCCCTTTAGGATCAAAAACAAAACTTTATTTGCCGGATGGCACATTGGTCTGGCTTAATGCCGGTTCACGCATGACATACTCGCAGGGGTTTGGTGTCGATAACCGAAAAGTAGAACTGGAAGGGGAAGGATATTTTGAGGTAAAGCGGAATGAGAAGATTCCCTTTTTCGTAAAGACTAAAGATCTGCAATTACAGGTGTTGGGAACAAAATTCAATTTCCGTGACTATCCGGAAGATCATGAAGTGGTCGTTTCTTTGTTGGAAGGTAAGGTCGGATTGAACAACTTGTTGAGAGAAGAAAAAGAAGCTGTCCTTTCACCTGATGAAAGGGCCGTATTAAATAAGGCGAACGGGCTTTTGACTGTAGAGTCGGTTACCGCATCCAATGCGTCTCAGTGGACGGACGGTTACTTGTTTTTTGATGAAGAACTCTTGCCGGATATCGCTAAAGAACTGGAACGCAGCTATAATGTAAAGATTCACATAGCCAATGATTCCTTAAAAACATTCCGCTTCTATGGCAACTTCGTTCGTCGCGAACAAAATATCCAGGAAGTACTGGAAGCACTGGCTTCTACGGAAAAAATGCAATATAAGATTGAAGAACGTAATATAACTATCTATTAACCGGTTACCAGAGATTATAATGCTATGATTGTTTAACCTTAAAAAATGAAAAGTATGAATAAAGAGAAAAATACAGAATAATCTTTAGCTGACAAATAAGGAGAGACAAATAAAAAACCGGAAGATTTCGGACATCTCCCGGCTCCTTGAATCTCTTCTTTCAACAATCATCTAGTGTGAATATGTTTTCAAAAGAGAATGTGCAAAGTTAGCAAAATACATCTCTTTTAAAACGAGTTATTCAAGTTTTAATTAATAATTTGTTTATTTTATGAATTACAGGAAGAAGGCCATATTAATGGTCATGGCTCTGTTTTGCCTTAACATAGCAATACTAGCCCAGGCTGTTTCATTGAAAATGGATAACGTTTCAGTGAAAGAAGCAATGACCCAGTTGAAGAATAAAAGCGGATATTCTTTCGTTTATAAAGTCGGAGATCTGGATACAAAGAAGATTATAACTGTAAAGGCGAAAGAGCTGAATGAGGCTATCGATCAGATATTGTACGGACAAGACGTTGTCTATGAAGTGAAAGGGAAGAATGTAATTGTTCAGAAAGGACAAGCCAGGCAGAATACTTCAAAGGATGGTAAAAAGCGTAAGATCACAGGTGTGGTGAATGATGTTAACGGCGAGCCTATTATCGGTGTTACCATCAAGGAGAAAGGGACAACTAACGGAACGGTATCGGATATAAATGCGAAGTTTACGTTGGAAGTATCACCGGGAGCGGTATTGGAACTGTCTTACATCGGCTATCAGCCTCTGGAAGTGAAAGTTGGAAATCAGACAGATTTATCCATCGTTTTGTATGAAAAGCAAGAATTGCTGGATGAAGTTGTGGTAGTGGGATACGGTACAATGAAGAAAAGTGACTTGAATGCTTCGATTGTTTCTGTAAAGTCTGAGAAACTCAATAAAGCAGCTTCACCGAACTTCTCTGAAATGTTGATGGGACGTGCGGCAGGACTTACTGTAAAACAGGGGAGTGCACAGCCCGGTGGTGGTATTGAAGTTCTGATTCGGGGTGCGGCTTCTACCGGTGCGGGGAATGATCCGCTGTATGTGGTCGATGGTTTCCCCATAGTGAATGCCGGTGTCAATCCGGGAAGCGGTAATCAGTGGACGGCAGGAAGCAACAGCCCTTTGAGCAGTATTAACCCTAACGATATCGAATCCATAGAGATTTTGAAGGACGCTTCGGCAACTGCCATTTATGGTGCGCGGGGTGCTAATGGAGTTGTTCTGATTACGACAAAAAGAGGTACTCAGGATACGAAAGTAGAGTATAACATGAATATGTCGTTTCAGACTATAAATAAACGACCGGAATTATTGACGGCCGGAGAGTTAATGACTACTCAGAACAGTTACTATAAAGAACAGTATTTAATGCAGAATCTGGTATATCCTTATGGGAATACAGATCCGGGTGCTGTCAGCCCTTATGTGCCTATGTACACGGATGAAGAAATAGCAAAAGCCGGAAAAGGGACCAACTGGTATGATATGATTACCCGTACAGGTCTTATCCAGCAACATAACCTCACAGTGACTTATGGTAATGAAAAGATGAGATCATTGATTTCGCTGAACTACTTCGATCAGAAAGGAGTGGTGAAAACATCCGGTTATAAACGCTATAGCTTCCGTTATAATCTGGACCATAAAATAACGAAATGGTGGGATTATGGTATTTCTGCCACAGCCTCTTATGTAGTCGATCAGAATGCGACACTGGGGGGAGGATATGACAGTACGGCAGGTATTATTGAATCGGCGTTAAGTTATAGTCCGACAGTGAAGGCGGAACGAGACCCGACGACCGGCAAATGGATGGAAGATCCTAAGCAGGCATTGCTCAATCATCCTTTGTCTTATCTCGACATTGAGGATGAGACAAAGACCAAGCGTTTTCTGGCAACAGCATTCACTAATTTCTATTTTATAAAAGATGTGTTCTGGTTGAAACTGTCTGCCGGTGCGGATATCCGCGACGGGTCCCGCCATAGCTACTATCCGATGACTACGAAATATGGAAGTAGTGTGAATGGAGATGCGAATATCAATTCCGCCAACCGTGAAGACTATGTGGCAGATATGGTTTTCAATTTTCAGAAGACTTTCAAGGAGAGACATAAACTTCTTGCATTACTGGGATATTCGTATCAGGTGCAGAATGATGACGGAGCGTATGCACGTGCTATGGGATTTATGTCTGATGCGTTGATGTATTATAAACTACAGGCAGGTGAAACGCGTCCGGTGGTCAGTTCTTATAAAAATAAACACGTGTTGGCTTCTTATTTTGGTCGTGCCCAATACTCTTTCAAAGACAAGTATCTGTTTACTTTTACTGCCCGTATCGATGGTAGCGACCGTTTTGGAAAGAACAACCGTTATGCTTTCTTTCCTTCGGGAGCATTTGCGTGGAGAATGAATCAGGAAGATTTTCTGAAAGATGTCAACTGGCTCTCCGATGCCAAGTTGCGTGTCAGCATGGGACAGGTGGGTAATGAAAATCTGCCTAACGATGCTGCTTCCGAGTACTTTGCCTTTGACGGCAGAAATTATTATCTGGGAGATACAGAAAAGAGAGGAGTAAATCTGGGAAAGTTCGGTAATCCTGATTTAAAGTGGGAAACGACTACAGAAGTTAACTTCGGACTGGATTTCGGTTTCTTCCGGAATCGTATCAATGGTAGTGTAGATGTTTTCTTTAAAGAGGTAAAAGACCTGCTGAGCTGGCGTTCGCTGCCGCATACAGCTGTCACTACCGGTATATGGTCCAACATTGGAAAAACAAAAAGTACCGGTTTTGAACTGACGCTGAATACAGTGAACCTGGAAGGACCGTTACATTGGGAATCGACATTGACGTATACTTCCTATCGTGACAGATGGAAAGAACGTGATCCGAAAGTAATCCTGGCTCCTTATGTCAAAGAAAACGATCCGGTAAGTGCTATCTATACGCTGATTCCGGACGGTATAAAGCAGGCGGGTGAAGATACGCCGGCTATGCCGGACTTGTTACCGGGACAGCGCAAATATAAAGATGTGAACGGACTCGATGAGGAAGGGAATCTGACAGGAAAGCCTGATGGGAAAATAGACCAGGCAGATGTCGTATATCTGGGGACACGTGCACCGAAGTTTACTATGGGATTCTCGAATGATTTCCGGTACAAAGGATTTGATCTGAATATCTATCTTTATGCTTCGGTTGGCGGATACTCCTATCCTTACACTCAGGTAGAACACGGGGTGTATGGTGGAAACGGCATCCAGAGGCTGAAAGACAATAATAACTTTTTGGCGGATATAAAAAATCGTTGGACTTCCGACAACATGAGTTCTGCTATGCCTAGTGGCGAAGTGAACAGCTATGATAGCTACGGTGCTCCGAACTGGGAGAAGAATACATATTTACGTCTGAAGAGCGTAACGTTGGGATATGATTTGAGCAGACTGTTTAAAGCTGATAAGTTGAAAGTAAGATTTTACTTTTCCGGTCAGAATCTGCTGACGTTTACCGGATATAAAGGACTCGATCCGGAAGTTGAAAACGACCGGGCGTCATATCCTCAACAGAAGACTTTTTCATTTGGACTTGATGTGAAATTTTAAACTGGAATGTCATGAAGAAATTAGCTAAAAAACTATTATTACTATTTATAAGCATTCAGTTTGTAGCCTGTGAGGGGAGCTTGGAACCTCACTTGTATGGAGTTGTAGATACTGGAAATGCGTTTAATACTCCTGCAGACCTTTCGGCTGCAACGGTTGCCCTTTATTATGAATTACGCCAAAAAGGCTGGGGACCTTATTTGTTTTGTGATGGAAGTTCTTTTGTAATGGATGAGGTTTCAACCGAAGAATGGACTACCAAATGGTCATGGGTTGCTTTTCTGAATGGTTCGTGGACGGATGCTGACCAGATGGTGAAAGGATTCTATAACTGGACTGCTCCTAATATCACCCGTTGCACTTATACGATAGCGAAAATGGAAGAGTCTCCGGTAACCCAGTCAGTGAAAGACTTGTATATTGCGGAGGTCCGGGCGCTCAGAGCCTTTTTCATGTTCGATTTATATCGGCTTTATGGTCCTATGCCAATGATTCTGGAAGCCGACCAGGCAATCAATCCGGACCCGGATTATAAACCTTACAGACCTACGTCTGAAGAAGTCGGAACTTTCCTGACGACAGAACTGCGTGCTGCTGCCGACGCACTTCCGGTAGAACAAGCAGAATACGGACGTATCACAAAGGGAGCTGCCCTGCATTATTTACTGAAATATTATATGCATGAAAAGCAGTGGCAGAATGCTCTCGAAACGGCAAATGAGATTATTGGTCTGAATTACTATGAACTGGAGAAGGATTATGCAAGTATATTTTCAGCTCAGAACGAAGGTAATAAAGAACTGATGTTTGTTGTGAGAGCTGAACCACTGGCAGATTATGGTAATCATACATATGCAAATATTTTGCCGGGTGACTACGCTTCACCTTATGGAAACATCGTAGAAGGATGGTCCGGACACCGGATGCCGTGGGAATTCTATGATACGTTTGATGAAAATGACCGGCGAAGAGCTTTGGCACAGGCCGAATATACATCAAAGTCCGGTGCTACAGTTGATTTGAGGGCCAGTGGTGATGTAGGTGCTTTGCCTTTGAAATATGGGATTGATCCTGAAGCTACAGGCACATGGGCAGGCAATGACAAGGTACTCGACCGATATGCAGAAGTGTTGTTATTTAAGGCGGAAGCATTGAATGAACTGAATGGTCCTAATCAGGGGAGTGTCGATCTGATTAATGATATCCGGAAACGTGCTTTTGGCTTTGGCACCTCTCTGCCTGCAATACCCGTTTTTAAAGAGAGCTTTGACGGAGAGTTTGTTGACAATGTTATAGGGATATTCTCGATGAATAACTACGATCAGGCCGGTGGATCTGCCTGGAAGTATGATGTGGATAAAAACAACACGTTGAATAACGGAAACAGCTTACATGTGGAAGTTGAATCTTCGGGTACGGAATTCTGGACTTTGCAGATGCGAACAGAACCTTTGGTTGCAAAAGGGCGTAAGTATTCAATAAAGATGAAGTTGAAAGCCTCGAAAGACATTCAGTTTGAAATACGCGTTGAAGGACCATTGAGCCACATGGAATCCATCTCTTTGAAAGCAGGCGAAGTAAAGGAATTCTCCACACAGACAGGTAAAGCTACGGAAGATCAAAATTGTGCTCTGTTCCTTGCCTTGGGAAATTCCGGAAGCGGATATGAACTTTGGATTGATGAAATCGAGTTTACAGCAATGGAACAGGCTGCTGATGGTGGAGACGCTATCATAAAGCAATTATCCGATTTCCCGGATAAGGAGTCGTTGAGAGACTGGATTCTGAAAGAAAGAGGCTGGGAGTTCTGGTATGAAGGAAAGCGCAGGGAAGATTTGATCCGGATGGGGAAATATGTAGAAACCGGTAAGAAGTATAGTACTAATTTCTCAGAGAAGAATCTTTTGTTCCCGATTCCTACTTCGGTTATTATTGAAAATTCTCATATCGAGCAGAATCCTCATTATTGATCTTGAACAATTTATTTATCAGTTTTCAATAGGTATTTTATTAAATAATCATTGATATATGAAAAAGTTAAAGCATTCTATTCTTTCGCTCTTGTTATTGATGGGAGCGTGTATTGTCAGTTGTAGTAATGATGATGGACAGACTTCCTCCACCGATCCGGATGAAGTAGGGGGAGAAAGTTTCACGATTCCTGTATCGAGTTTGCGTTTGCGGGACCCGTTTATTCTGGTCGACAAGAAAACTTCGATGTATTATCTTCATTTCAATAATAACTTGAAAATCAGAGTTTATAAAAGTAAAGACCTGTCTACGTGGAAAGACGAAGGATATTCTTTTATAGCTAAAACTGATTTCTGGGGGCAACAGGATTTTTGGGCACCGGATGTGTATGAATATGAAGGACGTTATTATTTATTTGCTACTTTCAGTAATGCGGGAGTGAAGCGGGGAACTTCTATTCTAGTTTCCGATAGTCCGAAAGGCCCTTTCACTCCACTTGTAAACAAGGCGATTACTCCTTCCGGCTGGATGTGCCTGGATGGATCTTTGTATATTGACAAAGAAGGAAATCCCTGGCTGTTGTTCTGTCGTGAGTGGCTGGAGGCCATCGACGGTGAAATTTATGCCCAACGGCTGGCGAAAGATCTGAAAACGACAGAAGGTGATCCGTATCTGTTGTTCAAGGCTTCGGAAGCTCCCTGGGTAGGCTCTATTACAAGTTCCGGGGTGACAGGCAATGTTACGGATGCTCCTTTTATCTATCGTCTGGATGATGGAAAACTGATTATGCTATGGTCCAGTTTCCGAAAGACAGATGGAAAATATGCTATCGGGCAGGCTGTCTCGGCATCAGGTGATGTGCTTGGTCCTTGGGTGCAGGAGCCCGAAACGTTAAATAGTGACGATGGCGGACACGCGATGGTATTCAAGGATCTTAAAGGCAGGCTGATGATTTCTTATCATGCACCGAATTCGCAGACGGAACATCCGGTGATAACACCTATTTATATTAAGGATGGAAAATTTGTAGCTCTGAATTAATGTGGCTTTTTCTTTCTGAACCGTCTATTGTATATAGATTCAGTTGACAGAAATAAATAATCTATTTTGCGGGTATATGTCTCATTATTTAGAAGGAAGTGTTAACTTTGGCGAAATAGATTCTGTTGACCGATGTTGCCGTTATTGTATAGAAGGTAAAGTCAGAAAAGTAAATAAATAATTTGAAGAGCTTATGAAAATAAGAAATCTGGTGTTTGGTGCCATTTGTGGCATTATATTCTTTTCCTGTTCGGAGTCTGGTGGGGGAAAAGAGGTAGAGATGGATCGCTTTGTCACAGACCTGATGGGTAAAATGACGATCCGTGAGAAGCTGGGACAGTTGAACCTTCCTTCCGGTGGCGACTTGGTGACAGGCTCGGTGATGAATAGTGAGCTTAGTGATATGATTCGCAAAGAAGAGATCGGTGGCTTTTTCAATGTAAAAGGAATCAAAAAAATCTATGACCTGCAACGGCTGGCAGTGGAAGAAACCCGATTGAAAATTCCCTTGATAGTCGGGGCGGACGTCATACATGGTTATGAAACGATTTTCCCGATACCGTTGGCCCTCTCATGCAGTTGGGATACGTTGGCTATTCAGCGGATGGCGCGGATTTCTGCCATTGAAGCCAGTGCGGATGGCATTTGCTGGACATTCAGCCCGATGGTAGATATCTGCCGGGATGCCCGTTGGGGACGTATTGCCGAAGGAAGCGGTGAGGACCCTTATCTGGGTTCACTGTTGGCAAAGGCCTATGTGCACGGTTATCAAGGTGACAGTATGCAGGGAAAAGATGAAATCCTTTCTTGTGTAAAACATTTCGCCCTCTATGGAGCATCAGAAGCCGGTAAGGATTATAATACAGTCGACATGAGCCATCTGCGTATGTATAACGAATATTTTGCTCCTTATCGGGCGGCGGTTGAGGCTGGTGTCGGTAGTGTGATGAGTTCTTTTAATATAGTAGACGGCATACCGGCTACGGCAAATAAATGGCTGTTGACAGACGTGCTTCGTGACGAATGGGGATTTCAGGGACTTTTGGTCACAGACTACAATTCCATTGCTGAAATGTCCATTCATGGTGTGGCTCCTTTGAAGGAAGCCTCTGTCCGTGCTTTGCAGGCGGGGACGGATATGGACATGGTTTCCTGCGGCTTTCTCAATACGTTGGAAGAATCGCTGAAAGAGGGGAAAGTCACCGAAGCACAGATTGATGCAGCTTGCCGTCGTGTGCTGGAGGCTAAGTATAAACTGGGCTTGTTTGCCGATCCATATAAATATTGCGATACGTTACGTGCGGAAAAAGAACTTTATACACCTGAGCACCGTGCAGTTGCACGCGAGGTTGCGGCAGAGACGTTTGTTCTACTGAAAAATGAGAATCACCTGCTTCCGTTGGAGGAAAAAGGGAAAATTGCATTAATAGGTCCGATGGCAGATGCACGCAATAATATGTGCGGAATGTGGAGCATGACCTGTACTCCGTCCAGACATGGTACATTACTCGAAGGAATCCGGTCGGCAGTAGGAGACAAGGCTGAAATACTTTATGCCAAAGGCAGCAATGTATATTATGATGCGGAAATGGAAAAAGGAGCTGTCGGCATCCGTCCGTTGGAACGTGGTAATGATCAGCAACTGCTGGCCGAGGCATTGCGTACGGCTGCCCGTGCCGATGTGATTGTGGCTGCTGTGGGTGAATGTGCGGAAATGAGTGGTGAATCTCCTTCCCGTACTAATCTGGAAATCCCTGACGCTCAGCAGGACTTATTGAAAGCATTGGTGAAAACAGGTAAGCCTGTGGTACTGCTCCTGTTCACCGGTCGTCCTTTGATCTTGAACTGGGAAAGCGAACACATTCCTTCTATTCTGAATGTATGGTTCGGAGGTAGTGAGACAGGGGATGCCGTTGCCGATGTTCTGTTTGGCAAAGCCGTCCCGTGCGGCAAGCTGACTACTACCTTCCCTCGTTCGGTAGGGCAACTTCCTTTGTTCTACAATCATTTGAACACCGGACGTCCGGACCCGGACAACCGTGTTTTCAACCGGTATGCCAGCAACTATCTGGATGAGGGTAACGAACCTCTTTATCCTTTCGGATACGGTTTGAGTTATACCGACTTTGTATATGGCGACCTGCAGCTCAGTTCGGAAACCTTGCCGAAAAATGGAAACCTGACAGCTTCCGTTACCGTCACCAACAAAGGGAACCATGACGGCTATGAAACGGTACAAATCTATTTGCGTGATATCTATGCGGAAGTAGCGCGTCCGGTGAAAGAGCTGAAAGGCTTCGATCGTATCTTCCTGAAAAAAGGAGAAAGCCGTGAAGTGAAGTTTGTACTTACGGAAGATGACCTGAAATTTTATAATTCCGGGCTGCAATATATCTACGAACCGGGAGAGTTTGACGTGATGATAGGTACGAACAGTCGTGATGTACAGACAAAGCGCTTTATTGCGGAATAATTATTTTGAAATCTAATATATTAGTTACAACCATGAAAAAACTTACATTTTTATTATTATGTGTCTTGTGTACGCTTTCGTTGCAAGCTCAGAAGCAATTTACACTAGCCTCACCTGATGGAAATCTGAAAACGACAATAACCATTGGCGACCGGCTGACTTATGACATTACATGCAACGGCAGGCAGATTCTGACTCCTTCTCCCATATCAATGACGTTGGATAACGGGACTGTCTGGGGAGAAAATGCGAAATTATCCGGAACTTCCAGGAAGAGTGTGGACGAGATGATACCATCTCCTTTCTACCGTGCCAGCGAATTGAGAAATCATTATAATGGACTGACCTTGCGTTTCAAAAAAGACTGGAATGTAGAGTTTCGTGCATACAATGACGGTATCGCCTACCGTTTTGTGAATCAGGGGAAGAAGCCTTTTCATGTGGTGACGGAAGTATCTGATTATTGTTTTCCATCGGATATGACTGCCTCCGTGCCTTATGTAAAAAGCGGTAAAGACGGTGATTATAACTCCCAGTTTTTTAATTCTTTCGAGAATACGTATACAACGGACAAACTGTCGAAGCTGAATAAACAGCGCTTGATGTTCTTGCCGTTGGTAGTAGATGCGGGCGATGGAGTGAAAGTCTGTATCACAGAGTCCGATCTGGAAAATTATCCGGGACTTTATCTTTCTGCTTCGGAAGGCGCGAATCGTCTGAGCAGTATGCATGCTCCTTATCCGAAGCGTACGGTACAGGGTGGTCACAACCAGCTTCAGATGTTGGTGAAGGAGCATGAAGACTATATTGCCAAAGTGGATAAGCCGAGAAACTTCCCCTGGCGTATAGCCGTGGTTACTACCACCGATAAGGACCTTGCCGCTACCAATCTCAGCTACCTGTTAGGTGCGCCTTCACGTATATCCGATCTTTCATGGATTAAACCGGGAAAGGTTGCTTGGGACTGGTGGAATGACTGGAATCTGGATGGCGTTGATTTTGTGACCGGAGTAAATAATCCGACTTATAAGGCATATATAGACTTTGCTTCTGCAAACGGTATCGAGTATGTGATACTTGACGAGGGATGGGCAGTGAACTTACAGGCGGATTTGATGCAGGTTGTCAAGGAGATTGACCTGAAAGAACTGGTAGATTACGCAGCTTCCAAAAATGTAGGTATCATCCTTTGGGCCGGTTATCATGCATTCGAGCGTGATATGGAAAATGTGTGCCGTCATTATGCCGAAATGGGAGTAAAGGGTTTCAAAGTGGACTTTATGGACCGTGACGATCAGGAAATGACTGCATTCAACTATCGTGCCGCTGAAATGTGTGCTAAATACAAGCTGATTCTTGACCTGCATGGCACTCATAAGCCTGCCGGATTGAACCGTACTTATCCGAATGTGTTGAATTTCGAAGGAGTCAATGGGTTGGAGCAGATGAAATGGAGTTCACCGTCAGTAGATCAGGTGAAGTATGATGTGATGATTCCTTTCATCCGTCAGGTTTCCGGTCCGATGGATTATACGCAGGGGGCGATGAGGAATGCTTCCAAGGGTAACTATTATCCTTGTTATTCAGAACCGATGAGTCAGGGAACCCGTTGCCGCCAACTAGCCTTGTACGTGGTGTTTGAATCTCCTTTTAATATGTTGTGCGATACTCCGAGCAACTATATGCGCGAACCGGAATCAACGGCATTTATCGCAGAAATACCAACTGTATGGGATGAAAGTATCGTTCTTGACGGTAAAATGGGAGAGTATATTGTGACAGCACGCCGGAAAGGGGATGTCTGGTATGTAGGTGGAATTACAGATTGGAGTGCACGTGATATTGAAGTCGATTGTTCTTTCCTGGGTGATAAATCTTATCATGCTACTTTGTTTAAAGATGGTGTGAATGCTCATCGGGCAGGTCGTGATTATAAGTGTGAGTCCTTCCCGATAAAGAAGGACGGTAAACTGAAAGTTCATCTGGCACCGGGAGGAGGTTTTGCCCTTAAGATAAAATAATTATTTTAGAGTTGAAACTATGTTTTTTATCGTCACCCGTCACTTTTTAGAATAAAGTATTAATATATAGACCAATAGCGGTGACGGCAAATGCTGATGGCTAAGTGACGGCAAGAGTTTTACGCTTTTTGCCGTCACTTTTTGTGTTGTAAACTGATTCTTGGTCTAGCATATTATTCTCCTAGAGATAATCAGGCTCCCCACGTAATTTGAATGCGTTTTTGCTCTCATGCTCTAACAATTTGTCTGCA
>OGXN01001728.1_pt1 | contig 19319 bp, 20 predicted proteins | sample 1576281 | NCBI WGS metagenome assembly OGXN01 (sample SAMEA3541494, study PRJEB24748) | human gut metagenome | biome: human gut; feature: human-associated habitat; material: faeces | place: China | collected 2012
CGTTGCGTGATTATCCGAGCGGAAGCGTCCCCTTTACGGAATCCTTGCAGGGCAGCCGTCCGTATCCGGGACAAGGGAGCCGGGAGGACGGAACCGGGCAGTGAGGGAAGACGGCAGGGGCACGGACGGCGGCATTCACTTTTTCTGCCTGCACTTGTATATAGCTATACGATATCTTTGATGCATGCGTAAAACATTTTTCCATGACTTTTGGGACAAGATGGTGTAAAATAGGAGGGAAATGTTGTTTATGGGAAATTTATTACGGAATTGGGAAGGACTGTTGCGGAAATGAGTTTTAAAGAAGATGTTTTTGCTAAGGTAATTACCTATATTACTATCGCGGTGTTGCTGGGAGCGATGCTGGTGGAGGCGTTTGTTATTTATACGGAGCGCAGTGAAAAAAAGGATCTGGAAACAAGGCTGACGAGTACCCAGGAGACGGTAGGGAGTCTGTCTCAGCTGAATGTCAGTCTGCAGAAGGAGAATCAGGAGCTTCAGGAGTTCAAAAACAACTGGGAGAATCTGGTGATTGTGGCGGATGATGAGGTTTGTCAGGCGCTGCGTGAGGATCTTTACGCCCGGCCCGAACTGATACCGCAGGAAGCAATAGAAGATTCTTTTGCCCCGGATAAGGAAGAATTGTCTGAAGGAGGAAAGGCAGACGATACTTCTTTGGAAGAGCTTCTTGAAGAGGCGGACTTTGTTTTTCCGTCGCCTGATGAAAAAGAATGGTTCCTTCCGTTGAACCTGGGCAACAAGCCCAGTGTGGAATATCTTTTTTATGCCAGGGCGGTTGACGCGGAGAGGGATCGTTACATCGATCTTTTATATGAGGTGCCTGTAAGGGGAGAGGATGAGAAGCCCCTTACGGATGAAGACGGAGAAATTATCTGGAAATGTATGGCCTATGACGCAGGTCTTGGCTGGCAGATCGTTGCAGAGGAAGAGGAATAGATGAGAACAATCGATAAGATATTCGAAGAACTGAAGGAAATTGCAGACGGACAGAGATGGGAAGAGGTGGAGCCTTTCCTGACGGGGTGTCTGGACGAAGCACGGGAAGAGGAAAACTACGGTATTTATATAGGAACCGGGAATGAGCTTCTCCGGTTTTACCGGGAAACAGAGCAGTTTAAGAAGGCATTGGATCTGTCGGAGGATCTGTTGCTGCTGATGGAAGAGCTTCAGCTGGATGAAACGGAACATTTTGCCACAGTGATGCTCAATGTGGCGGCTGCCTGCCAGGCGGCCGGGAGGGCGGAAGAGGCCCGCCGCTATTATGTCCGTGCGCTGAAAATACTGGAGAGCAAGCCGGAAACGGAGGAGGTAAGGGCGGATATCTTTACACAGATGGCTCTGCTGTTTATGAACCAGGATAATTATGAAGAAGGGGAGGCCATGCTGAAGCAGGCGCTTCCGCTGTATGAACAGCTGGCGGATGCACAGGAAACAGATCGGGAAAGAGAAATGAACCGTCATATACATTATTCCACCGTGCTGTCAGGATTGGGAGAGGCTTCTTACCGCAGGAAGGATTATGCGGATGCCCTTTCCTATTATGAAAAAGCCGCCGCTCTAAGCCAGAAATGTTTTGGAGAATCCGAGGGGACCCGGCTCTTAAGGGAGAACTGTGCCTCCATAGCAAGGCAGTTGGGAGACGAAGAGAAATCGGCTTATTATATCGGTTTGAACCGAAAGGAGGAACCGCTTCCTTGAAACATATGTTCAGGCATGGTATAATCACGAAAGCGGATTTTTTACTCATTGCCGCAGTGCTGATCGCCGCATCTGTTATTATAGCCGTACGGACTGCCGGCAGGACGGAAGAAGGCTGGGTGGTAGTCAGCCGTGATGGTATTGAGGAAGTGAGGCTTTCTCTTAAGGAAGATACCAGGCTCCTTCTCCGGGATGAAGAAGGAAATGAAAATCTTCTCGTCATTGAAGAGGAAAGTGTATGGATAGAAGAGGCGAACTGCCCTGACGGTCTGTGTGTCAGACAGGGACATATCAGCCATTCCGGAGACAGTATCATATGTCTTCCTCACAAGCTGGTGGTTACGATTGAGGGGACGGAAAAGAATACTTCCGGACCGGACGCGATAGTTAATTAGGGATGAATCATGAAAAAAACGGCTTTACTCAGTATGCTTCTGGCATTTGCCCTGATTTTGGGTTATGTGGAAACCTTAATCCCTCTGCCCTTCGGCATGCCGGGGATGAAATTGGGTCTGCCCAATCTTGCGGTGCTGATTACGATGTACCGTTTCGGAAATAAAGAAGCTCTTACAGTCAATGCCGCGCGGGTTTTTCTCAGCGGTTTTCTGTTCGGTAATTTATCGGCCATTCTTTACAGCCTTTCGGGGGCGGCAGTCAGCTTTCTTGTGATGGCGGGCTGTAAGAAACTTTCCTTTTTTTCTGTGACAGGAGTGAGTGCGGCAGGCGGGATCGCCCATAACTGCGCCCAGCTGCTGGTAGCCATGCTGGTGGTGCAGACAAGGCAGACGGTGTATTATCTGCCCTATCTGCTGGCGGCCGGCTGTGTGACAGGCCTTTGCCTCGGACTGGTTGCAGGACAGGTACTGGAGCGGCTTCCGAATGGCGGGCATACGGCATAAGGATTTCGGGTTCAGCAGTCCGCGGAAATACGGGAAGGCGCAGTGGTCAGGCTGCGCGGATAGGAGAAGCAATGTTTGCATATTTGATCGGCAGGATCGCCGATATTTCAGAAGATAATCTTGTGCTGGAGGTAAACAACATAGGTTTTAATGTAAAAATTCCTTCCGGCATACATGGTCTTTTACCCGGTCTGGGAGAGGAAGTGAAAATACATACCTACACCTGTGTGAGGGAGGATTCCTTTCAACTGTATGGTTTTTTAACAAAGGATGATCTGGACATGTTCCGTCTCCTCATCACAGTCAATGGTATCGGTCCAAAGGGCGGGCTGGCTGTCCTGTCTGTTCTGAGCGCGGATGATATCCGTATGGCTGTGCTGTCGCAGGATGCCAAAACGATTGCCAGGGCTCCCGGAATCGGCGCCAAAACGGCGCAGAGGGTAATTCTTGATTTAAAAGACAAGGTTTCTCTGGAGGACACCTTTGTGGCGAAGGAAAGCGCCGCCTATACGGAAAGTCTTTCCGGCCTGACGGAAAGCAGAAACGAGGCGGTGGAAGCCCTGACTGCCCTGGGCTATTCTGCTACGGAAGCGCTTCGTGCCGTAAAGAAGGTCGAAAACGCGGAAAGTATGGACGTAGGGGAATTGCTGAAAGCGGCCTTAAAGCATATTTTATAGGAAGAGCCTGATCATGGAATGCCAGCTTCCAGGGAAGGTGCGGAGGAATCAGATGCCAAGAGTGATAGAAACCAATATTACGGAAGAAGATATCCGGATGGAAGGGACCCTGCGTCCTCAAAGCCTGGATGATTATATCGGTCAGGAAAAGGCGAAACAGAACCTGAAGGTTTATATAGAGGCGGCAAAACGACGGGGCGATGCCCTGGATCATGTCCTGCTTTACGGGCCTCCCGGCCTGGGAAAAACTACCCTTGCTGGCATTATAGCCAATGAGATGGGTGTGAATATGAAGGTGACAAGCGGTCCGGCAATTGAAAAGCCCGGAGAGATGGCCGCCATCCTGAATAACCTCCAGGAAGGGGATCTGTTGTTTGTAGATGAAATCCATCGTCTGAACCGTCAGGTGGAGGAAGTCCTTTATCCCGCCATGGAGGATTATGTCATTGATATTATGATCGGGAAGGGCGCTTCCGCCCGTTCCATCCGTCTCGATCTGCCTCATTTCACGCTTGTGGGGGCAACCACGAGAGCCGGGCTGCTTACGGCGCCCCTTCGTGACCGTTTCGGTGTCATCCACCGCCTGGAATTTTATACGGTGGATGAATTGAAGAAAATAGTCATTCATTCGGCCAGGATTCTGGATGTGGAAATTGATGAGGGCGGGGCCGGGGAGTTGGCCAGAAGAAGCAGGGGAACGCCCCGACTTGCAAACCGGCTTCTGAAAAGAGTGAGGGATTTTGCCCAGGTCCGTTTTGACGGAGTTATAACAAAGGATGTGGCGAATCAGGCGCTGGATCTTCTGGATGTGGATAAAATGGGGCTGGATCATGTGGATCGCAGCATGCTGGATACTATCATTTATAAATTCAGCGGCGGACCGGTGGGGCTGGATACCCTCGCGGCGGCCATCGGAGAGGATGCGGGCACAATCGAAGAGGTTATCGAACCGTATCTGCTGAAAAACGGGTTTATTAACAGGACTCCGAGGGGCAGAGTGGTGACGGAATTGACCTATCATCATTTAGGGCTTGAAATTCCGGAGTAGTTTGTCTATAATTAATTCTATATAAAATGAAAATACAATTTCCGGATATTGTATGAAGGAGCAAATGAATGGCCGTTAAGACAGATACAGAAGTGATCATAGGTGGCAAGGTATTTACTCTGAGCGGTTATGAGAGTGAGGAATATCTGCAGAAGGTGGCCTCCTACATTAATAACAAAATGTCAGAATACAGTAAGCTGGACAGCTTCCGAAGACAGCCGGTGGACAGGCAGAATGTCCTGCTTCAGCTGAATATTGCGGATGATTACTTTAAGGCCAGAAAGCAGATTGCACTTTTGGAAGAAGATATCCGGGCCAAGGAAAAGGAACTGTATGATTTAAAGCATGAGCTGATTGCCTCTCAGATCAAGCTGGAAAATTCAGAGAAGTCTCTGAAAGGCCTGCAGCGTGATTTGAATGAAAGCTCCAAGAAAATCATACGTCTGGAAACCGAACTGGCCGACAATAAGAAAAAAGGAAACGGGGATCCCAGACAGAAATAGGGACTCGTTTTTATAAGAGAATATGTTTACGGATTCATGTGTATAAAGGCTGTCTATAAAGGACAGCTTTTTTATATCCGTATCTTTGTCAGGGAAAGGAAGACAGATGGAAATAGCTACGAAAAAACCGGAATTACTGGCGCCTGCAGGAGACTATTCCTGTTTCAGGGCGGCTTTAAAGGCAGGAGCCGATGCTGTCTATATAGGGGGACAGAAATTCGGCGCCAGAGCTTTTGCGGGAAACTTCAGTGATGAGGAAGTCGTGGAAGCGCTGAAAGAAGCGCATTTCTATGGGAAAAAGCTTTATCTTACCGTAAATACACTGCTTAAGCAGGAAGAAATCAAACAGCTTCCGGATTTTATGGAGCCTTTTTATAAGGCCGGGCTGGATGGCGTTATTATACAGGATATCGGGGCTCTTTCTCTTCTTGGAAACTGTTTTCCCGGACTGGAGCTTCACGCCAGCACACAGATGACGGTTACCGATGTGAGAGGGGCCGTATTCCTTCAGAAGCTCGGGGTATCCAGAGTGGTTCCCGCAAGGGAGCTGACTCTGCCGGAGGTGGAAGCCTTATGCCGTGAAAGCGGTATGGAGGTGGAGGCCTTTATTCACGGGGCCATGTGCTACTGCTATTCCGGACAATGTCTGTTCAGCAGCCTGCTGGGCGGGCGCAGCGGCAACAGGGGAAGATGTGCCCAGCCCTGCCGCCAGCCATATCGTATCCTGACAGAAAAAGCAGGAGATGAATGCTATCCCTTAAGCCTTAAGGACATGTGTACCATACAATTTCTGCCGGAGCTGATCAAGGCCGGTATCGATTCCTTTAAAATTGAAGGCCGGATGAAAAAACCGGAATATGTGGCCGGTGTCACCAGTGTATACCGGCGCAGGATAGATTCGTTCCTGGCTGATCCGGAAAATGACAAGGGGGTTTCCGAAAAGGATATGCATATGCTTTCCTCTTTGTATATTCGGAGCGAAATCAGCGGAGGCTATTATTACCGGCATAACGGAAAAGAGATGGTGACATTAAAACAGCCCGGATATGCGGGCTGTGATGATGAGGTACTGCGTGCGGTGCAGACGGAGCTTCTGGATAAGGAGCTGTCTGTCCCGGTAGTGCTGAAGGCTTATCTGCATCCCGAAGCCTCCCTGCGTCTGGAAGCCTGGATAATGGGAGAAGCGGAGCACGAAGAAGACGGCGCTGCGGGCGGCTCTTCCGTTGCCCTGGAAGGGCAGATGGTGCAGACGGCATCCAACCGACCGCTCAGTCCGGCCGATGTACAAAAGCAGCTGGGAAAAACAGGAGGGAGCGGTTTCCGGGCGGAACGTATCCTGCTGGATATGTCGGATCAGGTTTTTCTTCCGGTAAAGGCGCTGAATGAAGCCAGGAGAGAAATACTGGAGCAATTGAAGGAAAAACAGACAGCAAAATGGGAGCGGCATGAAGAGATTTCCCGGACGCCTTCCTGCGGGAAGGAGGACAAGGAATCCGGCCGCCCGGAGGAAAGGAAACAGACACGGCTGTATGCTTCCGTTCATAATGCCGCGCAGCTGGAAGCCTGTATTCAGGAAGGGGCGGAAAGAATTTATCTTTCCCATTCCTGTCTGTACGGCATGACGGAAGATTTTCTGCGGAAGGCCGGAAAAGAACGGACAGGTTCCGAATGGTTCCTTTCCCTGCCCGTAATCCTGCGCAGAGATGACGAGGGACGGCTTGCGAAACTGGCGGATGTTTTGAAAACTGGTATTTTTGACGGCGTACAGATTTCTTCCCCGGGCGGACTGCAGTGGCTGGATGAAATCGGCTGGAAGGGGAAAGTGGCTCTGGATCACCGGGTATATGTATGGAACAGGGAAACCTATGATTTCTGGGAGAAACAAATAGATACCTATTGTGCGCCTCTTGAGCTGAACAGGAGCGCTTTGTTTGAATTACCGGGAGAAAAACAGGAAATCCTTGTATATGGGAATATACCCATGATGGTTACTGCAAACTGTATCAGGAAAACTGCCGGCGGCTGTCTGAAGGAAAAGGGAAAACGGGCGGCTTCGGAAAACATGGTCCGGCTGCTGGACAGGTACAGGACAGAATTCCCCGTGGAGACTGACTGCGGCTATTGTTATAATATTATCTATAATTCCGTCCCGATTTCCCTTCATGCTTATCTGGGAGAAATTGCGGAAAAGAGAGTGGGCGCGGTCCGGATGGATTTCCTGGAGGAGGATGCGGCGGCTGTCCGGGAAAGGATTGCTGTTTTCCGCATGCTTCTGAACCGGAAAAAGGGGAATGAGGAACCGCTGCCGGATATTAACTGGAAGTTTACTACAGGACATTATAAAAAAGGAGCCAAATGACAGGCATGGAGCAGTATATTATTGTCTATTCCAAGTACATAATCACTCTGTTTATGCTCTTGTATTGCGTTCTGGCTTTTTGTCGGACCTTTTCTGCAGGATGGCGGGGCCATAAGCTGGATAATATACAGGGTATTCTCATTTTTCTGATTCAGTTTATCGCTTTTTTGACTATCTGTGTAGAAAAAGGGGATGTGGATTATCTGTTTTTCTATGCCATATCACAGATCGTCATTTTTTCCTCCATGATGATATTCTCCATGGCATATACGGGCATCAACAGGCTGCTGGTAAATAATATGTGCCTGCTTCTGGGCACCGGATTTATCATCCTGACCAGGCTTGATATCGCTAAAGCAGGCAAACAGCTGCTGATTGCGGCGGCGTCCCTGGCTGTCAGTATGGTGGTGCCGCTGTTTATCCGCCGGATCCGGTTCTGGAAGGATCTCACATGGGTTTATGCAGGTGTCGGCATTACGGCGCTTGGCGTCGTGCTGATTCTGGGACAGGTTACTCATGGCTCAAAGCTGTCCTTCTCTTTGGGAGGGATTACCTTCCAACCTTCGGAATTTGTAAAAATCCTGTTTCTGTTCTGCATAGCCGCTATACTCTGGAAGGATTCCTCCTTAAAAAATATAGTTATCAGTGGAGCGGTGGCAGCCGCCCATGTGCTCATCCTCGTTCTGTCAAAGGATTTGGGGAGCGCTTTGATATTCTTCGCGGCGTATGTATTCCTGGTGTTTTTTGCAACGGGTAAAATCATATACCTGCTGGCAGGGGGAGCCGCCGGGTGCGCGGCCTCCTATCTGGCCTTCCTTTTGTTTTCCCATGTTAAGGTAAGGGTGCAGGCCTGGCAGGATCCCTGGAGCGTAATCGACAACCAGGGCTATCAGATTACCCAGTCTCTTTTTGCCATGTCCCGGGGAAGCTGGTTCGGGCTTGGAATAGGGCAGGGGACTCCTAAGGATATTCCCTTCGTGGAAACGGATTTTATTTTTGCCGCCATTACGGAAGAACTGGGAATTGTATTCGCCATAGGGATTATCCTCATATGCATATCCTGCTTTTTCATGATCCTTAAAATTGCGGGTGCTTCATCGGATCCGTTTTTCCGTCTTGTGGCCTCCGGTTTTGGAGTAATGTATATTTTCCAGATTTTCTTAACCATCGGCGGAGGTACCAAATTCATACCTCTGACAGGCGTGACCCTACCCTTGATCAGTTATGGAGGAAGCAGTGTTATGACAACCCTTATCCTGTTCTCCATCATTCAGGGAATCTGGCTTCGGGAACGGGATACAGAGGAAAAGGAAGAACGAAGGCGGCTGAAAACGTCAGGATATTATGAACCATATGAGGATGATGTGCCGGAAGAGGGAGAATTTGAAGAAGACGGGGACGGGAATGAGTATGAAGAAGAATACGACGACGACCTTGAATAAAGCAGCGGCTGCGAACCATAAAAAGAAATCGTCCGGAATGGGGAAAAGAAAGCAGAATAATTCAGGAAAACAAAGAGTTTCCGGAAAGCAGAGGTCTTCAAAAAAGCAAAGCCCTTCTAAGAAAAAAAGGATTCAGGACGAGAATTTTTCTGAGGAAGAAGATAAAATTTATGATTTCCGGAAAGGAAACAGGAATCTGATTGGAAGCGCCGTATTTTTCTGCTGCCTTTTTGCGGGCCTCATCACCTATTTATGCGTATATGTATCTTCCAATTCAGAAGCATTGTTTAACAACAGTTATAACAGCAGGCAGAGCGTACTGGCAACGAAAAATACCAGAGGGACAATTTATTCCTCCGATGGCGATATTCTGGCGCAGACGGTGAAGGACGAGGGCGGAAAAGAAGTGAGGAACTATCCTTATGATAATATGTTCGCCCATATAGTCGGCTATTCCACAAAGGGGAAAACAGGCCTGGAAAGCCTTGCCAATTATTATCTGATCAATACCTCTGCCACAGTGGCCCAGCAGGCGGAAAATTCAGCTGCGGGCCGGAAAAATCCGGGAAATAATCTGTATACCACGCTGGATATGAATCTTCAGCAGACGGCCTATAATGCCATGGGCATTTATAAGGGAGCGATCGTGGTCATGGAGGTGGATACGGGAAAAATTCTGGCCATGGTATCCAAGCCTGATTTTAATCCTAATGAAATCGCAGATATCTGGGACAGTGTGACTTCTGATAAAGAGAATTCCAGTCTGCTGAACAGGGCTTCCCAGGGAGTATATCCGCCCGGTTCCACCTTTAAAATCGTGACGGCGCTGGAATATATCAAAGAAAATCCCGATACGTGGAGAAGCTACAGCTATCAATGCAGCGGCAGTTTCACACATGGGGATAATACCATCCGCTGTTATCATGGCAGCAAACATGGACAGGTCAGCTTTGAGCGTTCTTTTGCAAAATCCTGTAATTCTTCTTTTGCCAATATAGGTATGTCCCTGGATAAAGCGGAATTCATAGATACGATGCAGAGCCTGCTGTTTAACCAGGAGCTTCCCATCGATATTCCCTATTCCCAAAGCCATGTCCAGCTGACGCAGGACAGCGATGATGAGGATATGATCCAGACGGTTATCGGCCAGGGCAAGACGCAGATCACGCCCCTGCATCTGTGTATGATCACTTCGGCTATTGCCAATGACGGGATTCTCATGCGTCCTTATGAAATGGAACGCATTGAAAGTGCGGATGGAAAAATAATCAGGCAGTTCCAGGCCGAGGAATACGGAAGTCTGATGTCACCCGAAGAAGCTGCCGTCCTTCAGGAATTAATGGCGGACGTAGTGGAGGAAGGAACCGCATCCAAGCTTTCCGGGTTATCCTATACAGCCGCGGGAAAGACGGGATCTGCGGAATTTAATGCGGTAAAAGCGGATTCCCATGCATGGTTTACCGGCTTCGCGCCTGCGGAACATCCAGAAATAGCCATAACAGTAATTATAGAAGGAATAGGGTCCGGCGGCGACTATGCCGTACCTATTGCCAAAAGAGTTTTGGACGCTTATTTTGATCCCGGGTTTTAAGGAGGCCCCTTCTCTGTCCAAATTTATGCTTGCCTTACCTAATCTTTTGGGATATACTTGAACTAGTTTATCATGTATATGCTGTCGCAGGACAGCATTCACACCTAACAGGAGGAATTGCAATGATAGAAGCAACTAGCTGTGGCGGTGTGGTTATTTTCCGTGGGAAAATATTGCTTTTGTACAAGAATTTCAAGAACAAGTATGAAGGCTGGGTATTGCCCAAGGGAACGGTAGAGGCAGGAGAGGAATACAAGGATACAGCGCTCAGAGAGGTCCTTGAAGAAAGCGGTGCCAGGGCATCGATTATAAAGTATATCGGAAAGAGCGAGTATACCTTCAATGTGCCGGAGGATACTGTGGACAAGGAGGTTCACTGGTATTTAATGATGGCCGACAGTTATTACAGTAAACCACAGCGTGAGGAGTATTTTGTTGACTCAGGATTTTACAAGTATCATGAAGCTTACCATCTGCTGAAATTTGCAAATGAGAAGCAGATTCTGGAAAAAGCGTACCATGAATATCTGGAACTGAAAAAGAAAAATTTATGGGGAAACAAAAAGTATTTTTGAGATTTCCCGGTTTTTGCCGGGAATCTGTTCAAAAGGGAAGGTGAGGCGGAATGGACGAATATTCCATGCCGCCTTTTTATTCCCGCGGGCAACGCGGCATCAGGTGTTTGCGCAGATTTTGATTAATAAAAACGGTTAAATGGCTCTTAAATGAATAAAACAGGCAAAATCAGGCAAATTTTAAGATAACGGTTCCATATGGGCTGCCTGAGGAAAGAAAGTGATAGGCACAATGAAGTTCTACAGACATCTGTATGTCAGCGACAGTATCCGCAATCTGGAAAAGGTAAAGTGGAAGCTGCGCCATAATGCCGGACAGATTACTATCTATATTATTGCATTGGCAAAATCCGACGATCAGCTGGATATTTTTCACTGTTCTCTTTTGCAGCAGAGATTTTATGACAAAAAGGATCTTTTTGTGGTAGGTCTTGCCTCCGGCTATGGAGAAGCGATTGATATGGTAGTGGCTTTGACGGAAAAGGTGGCGGCCGAAACGGGCGGAGCGGATATTAAAAAATATATCCTGGATCACAGGTAACAGGAGCTGGACAGCCTATGGGAGTAGTAATAAGCATTTTAAAAATACTGGGCATTATCCTGCTCGTCATACTGGCCGTTCTGATTCTGGCCCTTCTTGTTGTCCTTTTTGTCCCTGTCAGATACCGGGCGAAGGGGGCGGTGCCGGCGGAGGGCAACCCGCACGGCATAGTAAGGGTGACATGGCTTCTGCATCTTGCCAGCTTCCGTCTGGAATATGATTCCGGTAAATACGAAAATTCTTTTCACTGGGATTTCAGAATTCTGGGAATCCCATTCCGTCTGAAACAAAAGGCGGCAGTACCTAAAAAGAAAACGGAAACGGCAGAAGAAGAGGCGGAGACAGCGGTAAAAGAAAAAACGGAAGGAAAAGAAAAACCGGAAGGAAAAGAAAAGCCGGCGGTTCCCGTACAAACCCCGAAGGAAGAGCCGCAGGTTTCCGGACAAAAGCGGCCGGATGAGGCCGGTACGGTTCCCGGCAGGGAATCCCGGACGGAGAAGACAAAGGATTCCGGAGGGCGGGAAAAAGAAAAAGCATCTTTTTTCACCCGAAGCTGTAATAAAATCCATGTCTTTTTCGATAATCTTAAGAAATCATTTCAGAATATCAGGTACACAATTACCCGGCTGTGTGATAAAATAAAGCGGATCCTGGATAATCTGGAATATTACAGGGATATTTTAAGCCGGAAGGACAGCCTTCTGGTGATGGGCAAAGTAAAAGGACAGGCAGGAAGGCTTCTTAAGCATGCGCTGCCTCAGAAAACAAATGTGAATTTTATCGTGGGAACGGGTGATCCGGCATCCACGGCCCAGATTCTTGCCGTACATGGAATATTATATCCTGTGATTGGCGAGACTGTTCATATCAGTCCTGATTTTGAAGAGGCCCGCCTGGAAGGGGATTTTGATATCAGGGGAAGAGTGCGGATCGCCGTGGTGCTTGATGTAGTGCTCCGCATTATATTGGATAAAAAGACCTGGAGATTTATCAGGCAGCTTAAAAAGGAGGAAATGACAAATGGCAGATAATAATAACGGTATCAATTCGGTGATGGAGTCTCTTTTGAAGGGCGCAAATGCATTGATGTCGACAAAGACGGTGGTGGGAGAGGCGACAAAAATTGATGATACCATTATTGTTCCACTTGTTGATGTGAGCTTTGGCGTAGGGGCTGGTGCAAGCCGCAACGGAGGCAAGGACGGGGGAGCCGGCGGGCTTTCCGGAAAAATGACGCCGAGCGCCGTCCTTCTTATTAAAAACGGACAGACAAAGCTGGTGAATATCAAGAACCAGGACAGCGTAACCAAGATTCTTGATATGATTCCGGATCTGGTAGATAAATTTACCACAAAAGAAGAGCCTATGATGAGTGACGAGGATGCCGAGAAAGCGGCGTTCCCGGACGAAGATGAAGATATCGTGGACTGAGTCTAACGTCGGAAAGGGCTGCCTGATTTGTACAGCAGAGTGAGTGTTGTACGAATCGGACAGCCCTTTCCTGCATATGATAATAGTAAAGCCGGCAGGAGTAAGCAGATGCGTGACATGTGGAAATTAGTGGGAATTGTTGTATTCAGCATCGCCTTTGGTATGATCCTTACGGTTCTTATTTCCAACAGGCTTGCCAGCCTGATTGTGGCAATTATCCTGCTGCTGGTAAGCTATAATGTTATTTTCTGTGAAAAATAGGATAGCAGAGGAAATGTTCCCGTAAAAAGGGTACAAAAAAAGACTGTCTGTAAATTCATAATGAATTCCGGCAGTCTTATCTTTGTGTTAACCAATACAGCTGAAGATAAATCACAGAACATTCTCCCTGATTATACTCTTTCAACTCTGCCGGACTTCAGACAGTTGGTACATACATGTAATTTCTTGGATGCGCCGTTAACCTTGCATTTTACGCTTTTAACGTTTGAATTCCAGATACGATTGGATCTTCTATGGGAATGGCTTACGTTGTTTCCAAAATGAGCACCCTTACCGCAAATATCACATTTTGCCATCTTCGCACCTCCTAAACCAGTAAAATTTTCAGACCACAACATGTGTATAATACCAGAAAAGTAATAGTTTGGCAAGCAAAATTTGCATCCGGGGCACAACTTTATTTTTGGACTGGCTTTTTACAGCGCCAGGCCCGTTTATGCCGCGACGGCTGAAATTGAAATAAGACTTCCATTTTTTTTGGAAAGCGGTTATAATAATCTTATATTTTTCGGTAAGAAAGAAGGAGGTACTACATGAAGGGCTCTTCTATGAACACCCATATGGGCAATATAACCATCGATAAAGAAGTTATTGCACAGTATGCGGGTACCGTTGCTACGGAATGCTTCGGTATTGTCGGCATGGGAATCACTGTGAAGGACGTAGTGAAGCTTTTAAGAAAAGATAATCTGTCGAAGGGAATAACCGTTACGATTAATAATAATAAACTGACGCTGGACTTCCATGTCATTGTTTCCTACGGTGTAAGCATTCTGGCTGTTTCGGACAACCTGATAGATAACGTGAAGTATAAGGTGGAAGCATTCACCGGAATGGAAATTGAAAAAATCAACATCTTTGTAGAAGGTGTGCGAGTGATTGATTAAGGAGGACTTTAGTTGTGAGTTTAAATACGATAGACGCTAAGGTATTTGCAAAGATGTTCTTAGCGGGCGCCAAGAATCTTGAGAGTAAAAAAGAATGGATTAATGAATTGAACGTATTTCCGGTTCCTGACGGAGATACGGGTACCAATATGACCCTTACCATCATGTCTGCCGCCAAAGAAGTGGCTGCTATGAAAGAACCCGACATGATGACTCTTGCAAAGGCAATTTCTTCCGGTTCCCTCCGCGGTGCGAGAGGGAATTCTGGTGTTATCCTTTCCCAGCTTTTCCGCGGATTTACCAAAGGGATCCGGGAAAATGAAGAAATTACCATTCCCATTCTTGCCGCCGCGGGAGAAAAAGCGGTGGAAACCGCTTATAAAGCGGTAATGAAGCCTAAAGAGGGTACGATTCTTACCGTTGCAAAGGGCGCTTCCATGAAAGCAAGGGAGCTGGCCGACGCAGGGGAAACCGATATGGCTTCTTTCATTAAAGAAGTGATTGCGCATGCGGAATATGTGCTCAGCCAGACGCCTGAAATGCTTCCTGTGTTAAAGCAGGCGGGCGTAGTGGATTCCGGCGGACAGGGACTGATAGAGGTTCTGCACGGCGCGTATGACGCTTTTATGGGTAAAGAGATCGATTTTTCCATCACCGAGCCCGCTCAGGGAGCGTCCCGTCAGGCATCTGTGAATGCCAGCCTGGACGTTCAGGCTAATATGGAAATCAAGTTCGGTTATTGCACCGAATTTATTATCATGCTGAGCAAAACCTTCAATATTAAACAGGAAATGGATTTCAAGGCTTATCTGGAATCAATAGGTGATTCTATTGTGGTGGTTGCGGATGAAGATGTGGTCAAGGTACATGTACATACCAATGACCCTGGTCTTGCAATCCAGAAGGCATTGAAGTATGGTGCACTTTCCAATCTGAAAATTGACAATATGCGGCTGGAGCATCAGGAGAAGCTTTTCAGGATGTCGGAAGATGCTGCGGATACACCGGATGCTGCCAAAGAGGAAGAAGTGCCTGCTGAACGTAAAGAGACAGGGTTTATAGCTGTTTCCGTGGGCGAAGGCATCGATGAGATCTTCAAGGGCCTGGGTGTAGACTATATTATAGCAGGCGGACAGACTATGAATCCCAGCACGGAAGACGTGGTAAACGCTATTAACCAGGTAAACGCGGATACGGTTTTTGTTCTTCCCAACAACAAAAATATCATTCTTGCCGCTAACCAGGCGAAATATCTGGTAGAGGACAAGAAAGTGGTGGTAATCCCCACCAAGACAATTCCCCAGGGAATTACCGCTGTAATCAACTATGTTCCCGACATGGGAGCTGAAGAAAATGAAGCGGCCATGTCTGAGGAAATCGGTCAGGTGAAGACCGGTGAGGTCACCTATGCCGTAAGGGATACGGTGATTGACGACAAGGAAATCAAACAGGGCGACTATATGGGCATCGGCGATGCCGGCATCCTGTCCGTAGGGGCGGATATCGAAAAGGTTACTTTCGATATGGTGGATTCCATGATGGAGGAAGACCTTGAGTTAATCAGTATTTATTACGGAGCTGAGACCACAGAAGAGTCCGCACAGAAGTTGAAGGCCAGGATCGAAGAAAAATATCCTTCCTGTGATATTGAACTGCAGTATGGCGGACAGCCTATTTACTATTATATTATTTCGGCCGAATAACATGGATATTAATACAAATTTAACTGCGATAAAAGGAATTGGAGAAAAGACGGCTGGTCTTTTCTCCAAACTTCATATCGGGACAGTGGGGCAGCTGCTGGAACACTATCCCCGTGATTATGAAAGGATGGAATCTGCGGTAACGGTTTCCGCTTTGAGTCCCGGGAAAGTTTGTGCGGTAAAGGCGTCAGTTATCGGAATGCCTTCCACCAAGCGGGTACGGAATCTGTTGATCACTGCTGTTCAGGCCGGGGATGCGACCGGCCTTTTTCGTATTACTTTTTTTGGCATGCCCTATCTGAAAAACATGCTCAAGCCCGGAATGACCTATGTTTTCCGGGGAGTCTGCCAGTATGGGACTCCCCTGCGGATGGAGCAGCCCAGGCTGTTCCGGGTGGAGGAATACACGGCGCTTCAGAATACGCTTCAGCCAAGATATGCTCTCACGCAGGGCCTGACCAATAATGGTGTGAGCAAGGCTGTGCGGAAGGCGCTGGACAGTGTCCTGTCAGAGGGGAACCGGCTGGAAATTCTTCCGGAGGAAATCAGAAATGAATTTCAGCTGATTCCCCTGGGAGAAGCCCTGGAGAAAATACATTTTCCGGAGAACACGCAGGATCTGATTGCCGCCCGCAGAAGGCTCGCCTTTGATGAATTTCTCCTGTTTTTTCTTGCGCTGCGAAAGGTTAAGGAGGAGAACCAGATCCGGAAGGTGGAGGAGCTTTTGGAAAAGGTGCCGGATACGGACAGACTTCTCGACAGCCTGCCCTACCGGCTTACAGGCGCACAGCAGCGTGTCTGGTCGGAGATAGAAGCGGATCTGCAGAAAGAAAATGCCATGAACCGCCTTGTCCAGGGGGATGTGGGCAGCGGAAAAACCATTCTGGCATTCCTGGCTCTGCTGATGTGTGCCGCAAACGGCAGGCAGGGCTGTCTCATGGCGCCTACGGAGGTTTTGGCCAGACAGCATTATGAAGCATTGCTTCAGATGAGCGGGGAGTATGATTTGTGTATACGTCCTGTTTTGCTCACCGGTTCCCAGACAGCGAAGGAAAAGAGGGAAATTTATGCCCGGATTGCGGATGGGGATGCAAATGTCATCATAGGAACCCATGCGCTCATCCAGGAAAAGGTGATTTACCGTCGGCTGTCTCTGGTGATTACAGATGAGCAGCACCGTTTCGGAGTCAGACAGAGGGAGCTTCTTGCGGATAAGGGGAAGGGTACCCATGTCCTGGTCATGAGCGCTACTCCTATTCCAAGAACCCTAGCCATAGTGGTATATGGGGATCTGCACGTATCCGTACTGGATGAAATGCCCGCGGGACGAAAACCCATCAAAAACTGTGTGGTCAATACCTCCTACCGGCAGACGGCCTATTCCTTTATCCGAAAACAGGCGGAGGAAGGACATCAGGTATATGTGATCTGTCCTATGGTGGAGGAGGGGGAAATGGATGGCCTGGAAAATGTCATGGACTATACGGACAAGCTGAAGGCCGTTCTTCCTGACAGCATCCGTGTGGCTGCCCTTCATGGAAAAATGAAACCGGCAGAAAAAAACAATATTATGGAAGCTTTTTCAAATAAAGAAATCGATGTGCTGGTTTCCACCACAGTCATCGAGGTGGGAATCAATGTTCCGAACGCTACGGTTATGATGGTTGAAAATGCAGAACGTTTCGGCCTGGCCCAGCTGCATCAGCTGCGCGGACGGGTAGGGAGAGGCGACAGCCAGAGCTACTGTATCTTTATCAGCGGAAATGATAACGAACAGACAATGAAACGGCTGAACATACTTAACACCTCCAACGACGGATTCCATATAGCAAACGAAGACCTGAAGCTTCGCGGTCCCGGAGATCTTTTCGGAATACGGCAGAGCGGCCTGCTGGATTTCAAGGTGGGGGATATTTATCAGGACTCCGATCTGCTTCTCATAGCAAGCAGCTTGGCTGAGAGAATAGCCGTACAGGATCCGGACGAAGAGCTGGAGCAATACAGCCTGTTATATGAGAGAATGAAACAGGATGGGAATTCCATTGACTTTAAGACTATCTGACGGTAGAATGATTTTATTGATCTTTGAAGGGAAACAAAAGAGGACAGTTACAAAAACAGACGTTCAGAAGGAGCATAATTATGTCAAAGGTTGCAATTGTAACGGACAGTAACAGCGGCATCACCCAACAGCAGGCGGAGGAACTGGGTATCAGCGTGCTTCCCATGCCTTTTATGATAGAGGGGAAAACCTATTTTGAAGGGATTAGCCTGACCCAGGAGGAATTTTATCAAAGGCTGAAAACCGGTGCTGCCATTTCCACCTCCCAGCCATCTCCGGAAAATATTTTGCAGCTGTGGAATGAGCTTCTGAAAAGCTATGATGAGATCGTACATATTCCTATGAGCAGCGGCCTGAGCGGCGCCTGCCAGACGGCGCTTATGCTTGCACAGGATTATGAAGGAAAAATACAGGTGGTGAATAACCAGCGTATATCCGTTACCCAGCGCCGTTCTGTACTGGATGCCATACATCTGGCGGATCAGGGAATGGACGCAGCACAAATTAAAGATTTTCTGGAGAAGGATAAGTACAATTCCAGTATTTATATTATGGTGGATACTCTGGTTTACTTGAAACGGGGAGGAAGGATCACCCCGGCGGCCGCCGCTCTGGGTACTATCCTTAAAATCAAGCCAGTGCTGCAGATACAGGGAGAGAAGCTGGATGCCTTTGCTAAAGCGAGAACAACGGCACAGGGAAAGCAGATCATGATTAATGCCATTAAAAACGATTTGATAAAGCGCTTTGACAGGCCTTTGGATAACGCGGATATGTGGCTGGATGTTGCACACACGAATAATGATGAAGCGGCGGCCGTCTTCCGGGATGAGGTGCTTCAGACCTTCCCGGGAAACGAAAGCTATATGGATCATCTTTCTCTGAGTGTTGCCTGCCATATCGGCCCGGGGGCTCTGGCCGTTACCTGTACTACCAAAAACCATTAGTAAAGCGTACAGGATTGTTCTTTTGCAGATATTCTTTCAGATAAAACTATAGTACATGATATGGAAAAGGCAGAGGGGAAAGTTCCATATCATGTATTTTTTGCCTTTTCTTACCCAAACATTTGTGCTACAATAGCACCTGGGACAGGCTTCCAACCTGTTTTTTATTTTTGTTTTTTATTATTTATAAGTTCATAATGCCGCCGGGCGGCAGAATGCGAGGTTTACATGACTAAAAACAACAGTAATTATGACGCTTCCAGTATAACTGTGCTGGAGGGACTGGAAGCGGTGCGGAAAAGACCTGGTATGTACATCGGCAGTGTTTCTACCAAGGGATTGAATCATTTGATATATGAAATCGTGGATAATGCGGTGGATGAGCATCTGGCAGGTTACTGCGACAGAATTAAGGTCACGCTGGAAGCCGACGGCTCGGCTACGGTGGATGATAACGGGAGAGGTATTCCGGTAGGGATGCATGAAAAAGGCGTGAGCGCCGAACGTCTTGTATTCACCACTCTGCATGCCGGCGGTAAATTTGACAATTCGGCCTATAAGACAAGCGGCGGCCTGCACGGTGTGGGTTCTTCCGTAGTGAATGCCCTGTCCACCCGATTGACTGTACGGGTCAGGAACGGCGGGCTGATATA
>OGXN01001732.1_pt1 | contig 19264 bp, 23 predicted proteins | sample 1576281 | NCBI WGS metagenome assembly OGXN01 (sample SAMEA3541494, study PRJEB24748) | human gut metagenome | biome: human gut; feature: human-associated habitat; material: faeces | place: China | collected 2012
GTGGATTGCGGAGTCGATATTCTTAGTTTCGGCGGAACGAAGAACGGACTGATGAGGGGGCGGCGATTGCCACCGTGGCCTCTCAGATTCTGGCAGGGATTTTGTCCATGATTTTTTTTGTGAAGAAATGCAGAGCAATTCCCATTTGCCTGAAAGGCTTCCGTCCAGACAAAACCATGCTGTGGAAAATTTATACCGTGGGAATTCCCTCGGCTATTATGATGTCCCTGCCGTCCCTGTTGGTTGCGGCGTTAAATTCCGTGCTGGCGGCTTTTTCCGCCACGGCGATTGCAGTGTTCGGCCTGTATATTAAAATCCAGACCTTTGTGTACATGCCGGCTAATGGGGTCATACAGGGTATGCGTCCCATTATGAGCTATAATTACGGGGCCAAAAACCGTAAGAGAATGAAAGAGACGTTAAAGGCCAGCCTGGAGGCTACGGGGGTCATTATGGCCATGGGAACCGTGCTGTTTCTGGTCTTTCCACAGGTGATTATGAGGCTGTTTGACGCCAATGGAGAAATGATGAAAATCGGTGTTCCCATGCTGCGTATCATCGCAGCAGGATTTCTGATTTCCACAGTGGGCTGCGTCCTGTCCGGGGCTTTTGAAGCTCTTGGAAAAGGGGTACAGTCTTTGGCGGTCTCCCTTTTGCGGCAGCTTGTAATCATTATTCCTTTGTCCATAGTGCTGTCTGGGACGCTGGGACTTTACGGCGTGTGGCTGACTTTCCCTGTGGCAGAATTGATTGCTGCCGCGGCAGGCTGTGTGCTGTACAGAAACTTTATGAAAAAACTGAATTTATAGGCAGGAGGAAGAAAAATGGGCAAGCACAAAGAAAAAGAAATTAAGACAAATGCCATGCGGATTCTGGATAAAAATAAAATTCCCTATGAAGTGCTGCAGTATGAATGTGATGAATTTATCGACGGTCTGCACACAGCCCGGAAGACAGGGGCGCCGGTGGAACAGTCTTTCAAAACGCTGGTGGTGCAGGGGAAAAGCCGGGAATATTATGTGCTGGTGATTCCCATTGCCGAGGAAGTGGACTTTAAAACAGCAGCAAAGACAGTGGGGGAAAAATCCGTAGAAATGATTCATGTGAAAGACATTAACAAAGTGACGGGTTATATCCGGGGCGGCTGCAGCCCTCTGGGCATGAAAAAGCAGTTTCCTACCGTGATTCATGAGAGCGCACAGGAATTTAGAGAAATCTATGTAAGCGGAGGAAGGATTGGAACCACTCTGAAACTGTCTCCCCAGAAATTGGCAGAGGTAACAGGGGGGAAGTTTGCTGCAATTACGGCAGAGAAAAAATAGAAGAAAACAAGCACTTGTATCCGGAAAACAGGGAGAGTATAATAACCTGTAGCAAAGTATTACAGCAATAAAGGAGTTTTCTTATGGAAACAAAAAACCGTTTTTTTTCGAATGCTGATTTGCGGAAGTTGATTGTACCGTTGATTATTGACCAGTTTCTGCAGGCATTTGTGGGACTGGCAGATTCTATTATGGTAGCCAGCGTGGGAGAGGCGGCTGTATCGGGAGTTTCTCTCATTGACACGGTCATGGTGCTGATTCTGAATATTTTCACGGCTCTTGCAACCGGAGGCGCGGTGATTGCCGGGCAGTTTTTGGGGAAGAAGCGGGAAGAAATGGCCTGTAAAGCGACAAATCAGCTTCTTTCGTTTACCTTAAAAGCCTCTCTGGGCGTGATGCTGGTGTGTTATCTGGGACGGGACTTTATCACACATGTAGTGTTTGGCAAAATCGATGCGGATGTCATGTATAACTGCAATGTGTATCTGATGATTGTCTTTGCCTCTATTCCCATGACCGCTCTTTATAATGCAGGGGCGTCTGTTTTCCGGGCTATGGGAAATTCAGCCGTGGCTATGAAAACATCCTTTCTGATGAATGCCATTAAGGTCTACGGCGATGCTCTTTTGATTTTCGGTTTTCACAGAGGCGTGGAAGGCGTTGCCATCCCCACTCTGGTTTCCAGAACTGTGGCCTGTGTCGTGATGTTAGTGCTTTTGAATAATCAGAAACATGTGCTGCATATTTATCATCCGTTTTCTTTTAAGACAGATATCAGCCTGCTGAAGAAGATTCTCTATATCGGGATTCCAAACGGTCTGGAAAACAGTATGTTCCAACTGGGGAAAATTTTGGTGCTGAGTATTGTAACGGGATTCGGAACGGCCTCCATTGCGGCAAATGCGGTGTCAAACAATGTGGCGACTTTTGCAGTGCTGCCGGGTATGTCCATCGGTTTTGCCATGCTGACTGTGACGGCTCAGTGCGTAGGAGCGGGAGATTTTGAACAGGTGCATTATTATACGAAAAAACTGATGAAGACAGCGTATGCGGCTTTGGCCGCCATGAATATTCTGGTTGTGCTGGCCATTCCGTTTATTATTAAAATATATGGGTTGTCGGCAGAAGCCAGTGAATACGCGTATTGGATTCTGATTTACCATTCTGCCTGTGTGGTTACCATATGGCCCTTGTCTTTCTCTCTGCCAAATACCTTAAGGGCTGCGGCTGATGTGAAGTTTGCCATGATTTTATCGATTATTTCTATGTGGATTTTCCGCATTGGTTTCAGCGTTGTTCTGGGTGTGTATCTGCACTGGGGCGTGTTCGGCGTGTGGGTGGCCATGACCATAGACTGGCTGTTCCGCGCGGTAAGCTTTACCATTCGATACGCAAGAGGAAAGTGGAAACGGGAAGCGCTGGTTTAGCGAGGATAGGAAAATGAAGAAAAGAGGATTGAAAGAACCCTCTCTCCCGAAAGAATTGTTTCCGGTAAAACTGGGAAAGGAATTTCTGGAAGAGGCCAAGGAACAGGAAACGGAAGTTGTAAGGAGAAAAATCGAAAAAGTATATCTGACAAAATTTGACGGCAGCGGAATGTCTTTTTGGCAGACGGTGTTTCAAAACTGTCGGTTTGAGGGCTGTGATTTTCACAAAGCTTTCTTTCAGGATGTAAAGTTTGTCAACTGCAGCTTTTGCCATTCCAGTTTCTGCGATGCAAACTTTAAATCCTGTATCTTTGAGTCCTGCAAGGGTCGGGGCGCAGATTTTTACGGAAGCAGTCTGTACCATGTGCAGTTTCAGGACTGCGATATGGGAGAAGCGGTGTTTGACGCAGCAAGATTCAGTTCTGTCAAGGGACAGAATACCGATTTTTCAAAGGCGGGGTTCAGCAAATGCAGAATGTCCAACACGGTGTGGGAACAAGTCTGTTTTCGTGAGGCGAACTTTTTCAAAACCGTGCTGAAAGACCAGGATTTTACAAAGAGCTCTATTGAGGGGATTGTATTGTCTGATGAAAGGGGAGAACTGGAAGGCGCGGTGGTGAATACATTTCAGGCGTTAGGTCTGGCAAAGCGGTTAGGCCTGGTTATTCAGGACTCCGGAGAAAATTTTTAGAAAAAGCAAAGGAAAACATTGACAAATCCCGTTGTTTCACATAAAATAACAGAAACTTAGATTGTTTGTGCAAAATGAATATGGCTGAGCAGGCAGCGGAAATTTGGCATGCCGGGTCGCAGAATGCGGCAGCAGATGAAAATAAACATCTGCGGGACAGTACGAATATTGTCTCGCAGATGCTTTTTATTTTGCCGGAATTCATGTTGCATACAATTAAATTGTATGAAAAAGAAAGGAATAAGGTATGAAAAAGCAAAACGAAGCATCTACACCGGAGGAACAAAACAGAAAGACGGCTATGCGGGTATCGGCGGTGAGCATTGCCTGGAATGTGATTTTGTCCCTGTTTAAACTGATCGCGGGTATTGTGGGACATTCCGGTGCTATGATTTCAGACGCTGTGCATTCTGCCTCAGATGTGTTCAGCACCATTGTAGTCATTCTGGGAGTCAACATTGCCAGCCGCCAGTCTGATGAAGACCACCAGTACGGGCACGACCGCCTGGAATGCGTGGCAGCTATTATTCTGGCCGTGGTGTTATTCGCCACAGGTCTTGGAATTGGAATCGGGGGAGTAAATAAGATTATCGAAGGCAGTGCCGGAAGTATGGAAGTACCGGGAATGATTGCCCTTATTGCAGCGGTGGTCTCCATTAGCATTAAGGAGTGGATGTTCTGGTATACCAGAGGCGCGGCAAAAAAGATAAACTCCGGGGCCCTGATGGCAGACGCATGGCATCACCGTTCCGATGCCCTGTCTTCGGTGGGGGCGTTTGTGGGTATTTTGGGAGCCAGACTGGGATTTCCGGTTTTAGACCCTTTAGCCAGTGTGATTATCTGCATTTTTATCGTAAAAGCGGCTTATGACATTTTTAAAGATGCCATAGACAAGATGGTAGATAAATCCTGTGACGAAGAAACGGAAAAGGCTATGCAGGAACTGATTCTGTGTCAGAAAGGTGTGAAAAACATTGATATGCTTCATACCAGACTGTTTGGGGCAAGGATTTATGTGGATATCGAAATTGCCGCAGACGGGAACATGACCCTGCGGGAAGGACATGAAATTGCCCAGCAGGTGCATGACAGAATAGAGGAAAAGTTCCCTCTGGTGAAGCACTGCATGGTGCATGTAAACCCGGTTTAAAAGGCATGAGTGAAGATTTGCGAAAATTTGGCAGTTTTCACAAGTATTTTGCTCTTGTAAATTTGAGGGCAATAATCTATAATTATTTCTATATATTTTCTCTTAGAAAACTATTCATTATAAAGAACAGGAGGACATTTCTTTGAAAAGAGAAACCGTTATTGTACTTGATTTCGGAGGACAGTATAATCAGTTAATTGCAAGACGTGTGCGCGAATGTAATGTGTACTGTGAAATCTATTCTTATAAAACAGATATTGAAAAAATTAAGGCTATTGGGCCAAAGGGAATTATTTTTACCGGGGGACCGAACAGCGTTTACCTGGAGGATTCTCCTACCTATACGAAGGAAATCTTTGAACTGGGCGTTCCGATTCTGGGAATCTGCTACGGCTCCCAGCTTATGATGCATCTGCTGGGCGGCAAAGTAGAAAAGGCTCCGGTAAGAGAATATGGAAAAATCGAAGTAACGGTGAATCAGAAGTCCAAACTTTTTGAAAACGTATCTGAAAAGACTATCTGCTGGATGAGTCACAACGATTACATCTCCCAGGCAGCGCCGGGATTTGAAATCAGTGCGCATACCTCTGACTGTCCGGTAGCAGCAGTGGAAAACGTGGAAAAAGGTCTGTATGCCACACAGTTCCATCCGGAAGTTCTGCACACCCAGGAAGGAAAGAAAATGCTTTCCAACTTTGTCTACAATGTGTGCCAGTGTTCCGGTGACTGGAAAATGGATTCTTTTGTGGAAGAGTCCATCAAAGCCATTCGTGAAAAGGTGGGCGACGGAAAAGTGCTCTGCGCCCTGTCCGGCGGTGTGGATTCTTCCGTGGCGGCTGTTATGCTGTCCAAAGCAGTCGGAAATCAGCTTACCTGCGTATTCGTAGACCACGGTCTTCTTCGTAAAAATGAGGGAGATGAGGTTGAGGCAGTCTTTGGACCGGAAGGTCACTATGATTTGAACTTTATCCGTGTCAATGCCCAGGAACGTTTCTATGAGAAATTAAAAGGCGTGGAAGAGCCGGAAAGAAAACGTAAGATTATCGGCGAAGAATTTATCCGTGTCTTTGAAGAAGAGGCAAAGAAAATCGGCGCTGTGGACTTCCTGGTACAGGGAACCATCTACCCGGACGTTGTGGAAAGCGGTGTAGGCGGTGAGTCCACTGTTATCAAATCCCACCACAACGTAGGAGGTTTGCCGGATTACGTAGACTTTAAGGAAATTATCGAGCCTCTGCGCGATTTGTTTAAAGACGAAGTCCGGAAAGCAGGTCTGGAACTGGGCATTCCGGAATATCTGGTGTTCAGACAGCCATTCCCGGGACCGGGACTTGGAATCCGTATCATCGGAGAGGTTACGGCTGAGAAAGTCAAGATGGTGCAGGAAGCAGACGCTATCTGGAGAGAAGAGATTGCAAAAGCCGGAATCGACAGAGAGATTGGCCAGTATTTCGCGGCATTGACAAATATGCGGTCTGTAGGGGTTATGGGAGACGAGAGAACCTATGACTATGCCATTGCGCTTAGAGCAGTGACGACTACCGACTTTATGACAGCAGAGAGCGCGGAGATTCCGTGGGAGGTTATTGGGAAGACCACCAGCAGGATTGTGAATGAAGTGAAGCATATTAACCGAGTTATGTATGACTGCACGGGGAAACCGCCGGCTACGATTGAATTCGAGTAATAAAAATTTTCTGAAATCCCTTATAAACAGGGCATTTCGGAGCAAATAAAGTTCTATTTGATAACAAAATGATAACACGAGGAATTTTGATATTATTTATTTGAAATCTTGTGGTTATCAGGTAATATGTGTGAAACCAACAAAAAGGTCTTACTGAATTGAGTGAAATCAATTTGGTAAGGCCTTTTTCGTTGGTTTTTTATTTGTCGTTTTTCGGATAATTATACCGCCACTGATCATATTCTTCCTGAGTGATTTCTCCGGATTTCAGCTTTTCTGCCTGCTCCTGCCATGCATGGAACATATCAAACATAGAAAGGTAGGTGGTTCCTTTGGATTTGTCCAGCCGGAGACAGAGTTCTCCGTCAATCTCACCAATATGAAGTCCGTAAAGGTCTTCTAATGCAAATAAGGTATGCATAAGTCCTACATAGCTGTCAATATCCGGGACAGCCAGTGCATGCGGAGAGACATCAAAAATATCAGCCAGTGCATTCAGATAGTTTTCTTTAGGACTGCGGGCACCTTTTTCATACTGTGCAATACGGACATCAGCCTGTGATTCGCTGAATCCGAGTTGTTGCCCTAAATATTTCTGCGTGAATCCACGCAGAAGTCGAAAATGGTGGATTCTTTCTCCTATTGCCATAGTTTTACATCTCCTGTCTTTTTCTTGATAGGTTGAGTATAGCATATCTGTATAGTACAGACAAGAAAAACCATACAAAAAAGTATAGAATTATACGCTGAAAACGCTTGACCAATACAAAAAAGTATAGTATCATACGAGCTATACAGAAATGTATAGTGACAAACAAAGGAGGGATTTACAATGAGTAAAATGTTTATGAATGTAAAAGAGGTCATGGAAGTCCTCGAAGTGTCAGAATCCTACGCCTATAAGTTGATGAAGCGACTCAACAGGGAATTACAGGCAATGGGATGTCAGACAATCGCTGGAAAAGTTGACCGCAAATATTTTTACGAACAGTTCTACGGAACCAGATCAAATGATGGGAGGAATTAGGAATGGCAATTTACAAGAACAACAATGGCACCTGGTATGTAATGATCCGCTATCAGGACTGGACAGGTGCAAGAAAGCAAAAATGTAAAAGAGGATTTGCTACAAGAAAAGAGGCAGCGGACTGGGAATTACAGTTTAAGCTGCAGAAAAAAGCAAGTCTGGATATGACAATGGAAAGTTTCTGTGCTTTGTATGAAGAGGATGTCAGACCGTCTCTGAAACAGAGTACTTGGCTTACCAAAGAAAATATTATCCAGAAAAAGATTCTGCCTTATCTGGGACAGCGTAAAGTGTCGGAAATCACAGCAAAAGATGTGATGGACTGGCATAACCAGATGAGAAAACTGAAAACAAAGACAGGAAAACTTTTGTCTCCAACGTATCTGAAAACGATACATGGACAGTTAAGTACCATTTTTAATCATGCAGTGAAATATTATGATCTCAGTACCAATCCAGCGAGAAAAGCTGGAGCATTAGGAACAGAGGAAGGAAAGGAAATGCTGTTCTGGACAAAAGAAGAATATAAACTTTTTGCAGAAGAAATGATGGATAAGCCTCTTTCATACTATGCGTTTCAGCTACTCTACTGGTGCGGAATACGTTCGGGAGAACTTCTGGCTTTGACTCCGGCGGATTTTAATTTTAAAAAGAAAACGCTGCGAATCAATAAGTCCTATCAGCGGTTACAGGGAAAAGATGTAATCACGACACCGAAAACGAAAAATAGTATCAGGACAGTTGTGATGCCACAGTTTCTATGTGATGAAATGCAGGATTGCCTGAAATTATATTACAGTTTGAAACCTGATGACCGTATTTTTCCTGTGACAAAATATTACCTGAACCATGAGATGGAAAGAGGATGCAAAGCATGCGGTGTCAAGAAAATCCGTGTTCATGATCTTAGGCACAGTCACGTATCTTTACTGATCAATATGGGATATACAGCTCTGGCAATTGGAAAAAGAGTTGGTCATTCAGCAGAAAAGATCACTTACCGTTATGCACACCTGTTTCCATCGGTACAGTTGGATATGGCAGAGCAATTAGATGCGGAAAATATGAAGGAAGAACCGAATGAAATGGGAGGAGGACTTGCAAATGTCAGCTAAATGCCTGGATCAACAGGGACGTTGGAGAAATAAAGTTGTAGCGTTCCGAATGTCACCAGAGGAAGATGAACTTCTGGAAACAGCAGTCCGCTTATCAGGATTGACGAAACAAGAGTATATTATCCGGAGATTACAGGAAAAAGAGGTTGTAGTAACCGGGAACCCGAGAGTGTACAAGGCATTGAAAAATGAACTCGCAAAGGTACTGAATGAATTGAAGAGTCTGAAAAAAGGAGAAAATGTGTCAGAAGATTTACTGGAAGTAATTCGGTTGATTACAGTAACGATGGATGGAATGAAAGATGAATAAAAATGCCTTTAAGTGTCGGCAAACACCTAAAGGCAGGGATTTGGTAGAATACTCTTCCAAAATGTTTCTATGAGTATTCTATCAAAATCCATTCTTTCTTTCAACGGGAAAATATGGAGGAACTGATGGAAAACAAAGTAACAGAAGCAAAGAAAACAGTACAGAAAAGAATGGAGCCGGAATTGAAGCTTATCAACATGGATAAGGTAGAAGTTGAACAGATTGAATGGCTGCTCTATCCATTTATCCCATATGGGAAAGTAACGATTATCCAAGGAGATCCGGGAGAAGGAAAGACTACAATGGTACTTCAGATCATTGCAAAACTGACCAGAGGAGAAGCAATTCTTCCGACAGTTTCATTAACTGATGATAAAGAAAATGCAGAAGTGCCTGTAAATGTGATTTACCAGACAGCAGAGGATGGTTTAGGAGATACCATAAAACCCAGATTGCTTGCTGCAGGTGCAGACTGCTCCAAGGTGCTGGTTATTGATGATACAGACCAGCCATTGACAATGGCAGATATCCGGCTGGAGGAGGCAATTATACAGACAAAAGCAAGAATGGTTGTATTTGATCCAATTCAGGGATTCTTGGGAGCAGAAGTAGATATGCACCGTGCAAATGAGATTCGTCCGCTGATGAAGCGCATCGCAGTACTGGCAGAAAAATATCACTGTGCGATTATCTTAATCGGACATATGAACAAAAACAGTAACGGAAAATCTTCCTACCGTGGACTTGGCTCCATTGACTTTCAGGCAGCAGCAAGAAGCGTCCTGATTGTTGGCAGAATCAAGGAAGAACCAGAAACGAGGGTGGTGTGCCATACGAAAAGTTCTTTAGCACCGGAAGGAAAATCCATTGCTTTTCGATTAGATAAGGATAATGGATTTGAGTGGATTGGAGAATATGATATCAGTGCAGACGAGCTGCTTAATGGAGATGGCAAGGGACAGAAAAGTCGGAAAGCGAAGGAATTTCTGCTTGAGATACTGGCAGATGGTAGTATGTCACAGAAGAAAATATTAGAAGAAGCTGCGAAGCGTGGAATCAAAGGAAAAACGCTGAGAAATGCGAAGTCAGAACTGGAAGTAGATTCGGTAAAACGGGGAAATCAGTGGTACTGGGTGCTGCCCGAATAGAAAAGGAAGATGGCAAGGTGACCATATCTTAAGAAAAGGGCATCTTGCCACCTTGAAAGGAGATAGGATGAAAAACAGAAATGTGCAGATTCCATACGAGTTGTTCTTTCAACTTTTGCAATATTTTCTGATGGAAAACTATGAAAGCGAAGAAATAATTCGGCAGAGATTGGAAAAAAAGTTGGATACAATGGTCAACCGAGAATTATACAGCAAATATAAAACTGCACCAACCGAGGAAGAACGGGAAAAATCCCGGCAGGAATATCTGGACAGGCAGGGAATACCAGAGAACTTTCGATGGTAAAGATTTTCTCTGATTGCCTTATTACAGGAGCGTGTCACGCACCTGTAGATAGCAGACAAAGGAGAGGGATGATAAGGCGCAGACGGAACGTTATGAATATATTGACAATTTGTTTGGCGCTGAAAAATTGTAAAGGGGGCCCTGAAACAGGGCGTCCTTATGGAAAACGATAAGTGGAAGGAAGAATGTAACAATGAAAGAAGGAAGATTAGGATACAACAGTTATAACAAAAGATATGGATTATTATCATCAGATTTATGGATTGATACGGGATTTCACTGTGGAGAATGTCTGGAAGTGTTGCTTGATGATGAATGGGTTCAGACCAGGATGGAAATGAATCCTGCAAGAGAATGGTATCTTGTAGGAACACCGTATTGTGGTGACCTGGAATATATCCGGGCAAGGATACCGGGATAAGTCAGTCATACAAGTAACGCAGGAGTGAACCGACCAACGGGAGGAATAGCCCCCGGCAGGGCGCAAGGGTACTTTTGATGGACGGAACGGATGTCGAAAGTGCTTTTGCGTTACTTTTGACAAAAGTAACAAAACCGCCGTATCCAGCGAAGATTTCTTTTTATGCCATTGTTGGCAAATATACAAATTTATGTGCCATATCTGGCACTGATTTTAGAAAATGGGGTGAGGAAGATGACGATGAAACGAACAATCAGCGGTATGATCGGGACTGGTTCTCTGGCTCATAACAGACGAGATTTTATAGCAGAAAATGTTGATCCAGACAGAGTACAACTAAATATTTGTTACCAGAATGAGAATCTGAAAGACGTCTATGAAGGACTATTTGATGAAGCTGTAGAACGGTATAATGTCGGGAAGAGAAAAGATCGGCAGATCACGAATTATTATGAAAAGATTCGTCAGGGGAAACAGGAAAAGTTGTTCCATGAAGTGATTTTCCAGATTGGAAACCGAGAAGATACGGCTGTTGGAACAGAAGAGGGAGATTTGGCTGTAAAGGTACTGAATGAGTATGTGAAAGATTTCCAGAAACGAAATCCGACACTTCGGGTATTTAGTTGCTATCTGCATCAGGATGAAGCTACTCCACATTTGCATATCGATTTCATTCCTTATGTAACTGGCTGGAAAGGAAAAGGAATGGACACCAGGGTTTCATTGAAACAGGCATTAAAAAGTCTGGGATTTCAAGGTGGAAATAAGCATGATACGGAGATGAATCAGTGGATAAATCATGAAAAGGAAGTTCTGGCTGAGATTGCAAAGCAACATGGAATTGAATGGGAACAGAAAGGTACTCATGAGGAACATTTGGACGTTTACAATTTCAAAAAGAAAGAACGGAAAAAGGAAGTACAGGCGCTAGAACAGGAAAAAGAATACTTGACAGCAGAGAACGAAGGATTGGTTTTACAAATCGTAGAATCCAGGAAAGACGTACAGTTTTTAAAGGAAAGTAAAGAACAGGCGCTTAGAGATAAAAAAGCAGCAGAAAAGCGTGCAGAAACAGCAGAAAATCAATTAAAAAGCCTGGAAGAACGCAGGGAACAGTTACAGCCGATTATGGATAATGTGAGTAAGGAAATAAAAGAATATGGAACAGTTAAAATGTTGTTACCGGAAGCTGGCACGTTGGAACGGGCAGCGACCTACCGGGACAAAAAAATCAAACCGCTGTTTCTTCAGATAAAAAATAAGGTTGGGGCAATGGCTGCGCAGGTTAAAGAACTTACAAAAGAGGTGGAAAATTGGAAGAGTAAATATCAAAAGCTGAAACAAAAATATAACGGTATTCAGAAGGAGTTGGATGATATGCGTAAAGAAAATCATAAATTATCAGAAGAAAAGAATATAATGCAAGGCGTTTCTGATAGGTATGACCGTGTTGTGCGTGTTCTGGGATTAGAAACTGTAGAGGCGGCAATACAGCAAGATATTCGCAACGAGAAAGCTCTGGAAGAAAAGCAACGGATGGAACAGATGACGAAGGGAAGTATTCATAAAAGATTAGCCTGGGGAGTAAAAAAGAGTGAGATGGAGAATCAGCAGCGTAAGAAAAATAAATCAAAAAATAGAGAAATGGAGAGATAAAATCATGGAAAAACACATTTGTGATGAGAAGAACGGATTAAGCTATACTTTGTGTGGAGATTATTATTTGCCGGATCTGGTATTAAATGAAGAAGAACCGACATATGGAAAATATGGAATGTTACGGAAACAGTTTTTGAAAGAGCATAGACCAATACGGTATCAAAACTTGTTATTATCTGGCAAGCTGACAGCACATCTGAATCAGATTGACCAGGAAGTAAGAGGGCAGGTAGAAGTGTTAATGAAACAGATGGCAGAAAAACAGGGCGTGAATGAAAACTTAAAGAGGCAGGACCAGATGAGGTGGGTTAGATTGATGAATAATATTAAGGTTTGTGCAGAAGAAATTGTGTTGAAAGATTTTGTATATAGATAAGTGGAAAGGGCGGCCGAAAGGCTGCTCTTTTTGAAAAAGATTTTGATTTAATGAATTGCAGATAAATTTTTAATGTTTTGAAAAAAGAATGTGTGTTCGTAAAACTCACTATTTCGTGAGAAAATCTTGATATAAATTAATTACAATGTTATACTAAGTTGAACTCAGAGAATAACTGCTATTGGAGATTAGAAATGTCAGTATGTTATGATAAACTTTGGAAGATTTTAGTAGATAAACGGATGAATAGAACAGAATTAAAAGATAAAGCTGGAATAAGCTTTAATGTACTTGCCAAAATGGGAAAAGGAGAACCTGTTTCACTAGAAAGTTTATATAAAATTTGTAAATCGTTAAATTGCAATATTGGTGATATAATAGAGTTTTCTGACGAAGTAATTAAGTAGTAAAGAGGAAAAGAAAATGGACATATATGAAAAAATTAAAAATCTTGCAGATAAATATGCGTCGGATCTTAAAAATCAAGTGGATGCTCGAATCGAGGAAATGAAAAGTGATGACACATCTCACTATTTACTTTATAGAGTATTGGGAGTTACTAACGAAGAAGGAAATCTTATTGATTTATATCAGAACAAAGGTCGTTTTTTATATAAATACGCTGGTGCATTTTTAGAAGAGGCTGCTTGTATGTGTATTAAACATAAATATCCTGAAGCAGCTAAAGTGAGAATACCAAATACTTTAGGAAATAGACCAAAGACTTTTGAAATAGATTGCTTGATCGATAAATTGGCACATGAAATAAAATGGAGAGATGCAACAACAGATGGAGATCATATAACAAAAGAGCATACACGAGTTAAAGTTATAAAAGAAAAAGGGCTTACACCGATAAGAGTTATGTTTTATTATCCTCAGCGGTCACAGGCTAAAAAAGTTCAAGAAACCTTGGAAACGCTGTATAAGGGAATTGGTGGTCAATATTATTATGGAGATTCTGCATGGAAATACATAAAAGAATTAACGAATATTGATTTGTTAGCTATTTTGGAGAAAATTGCAGATTCAAGGGAGTGATATTGGAATGATAATAAATGAGGATTGCTTGGAAGTAGTACAACATATGGAAAGTTCATCTGTTGATATGATTTATTTAGATCCACCATTTTTTACACAAAAAGTGCAAGCTTTAAAAGATGTGCAGGGAAAAGAATAATCTTTTGAAGCTGTATGGAGTAATAGGAATGAGTATTTAGAATATATTAGGGTACGGATAGTTGAATTTAAACGTATATTGAAAGATACGGGGAGTCTTTTTTTACATTGTGATGCTAAAGCATCTCATTATTTGCGAATAATTCTGGATGATGTATTTGGCGAAGAAAATTTTAGAAGTGAAATTATATGGAATTATAAAAGATGGTCTAACTCTAAAAAAGGTTTATTGCCAGGACATCAGACAATATTTTTTTATTCAAAAACAAATAAATATAAATTTAATGTAATTTATACAGAATATTCACCAACTACCAATGTGGATCAAATCCTTCAAGAGAGGGTAAGAGATAGCAGAGGAAAAGCAACTTATAAGATTGGCAATAATGGGGAAGTTGTTTTGGCTAAAGAGAAAAAAGGTGTACCAATGTCAGATGTTTGGGATATTCCATTTTTAAATCCAAAAGCTAAGGAAAGAGTTGGGTATCCAACGCAAAAACCTATTGAATTATTAGAGAGAATTATTCGTATTAGCACAGATGAGGGGGATACTGTATTAGACCCATTTTGCGGTAGTGGAACAACATTGGTAGCAGCAGAATTAACTAATAGAAAAGGAATTGGAATTGATATTAGTTATGAAGCTGTAGAATTAACGAAAAGACGATTGGAAAATCCTTATAAAACAGAATCTCGATTGCTGAAAGTTGGTGGAGAATCATATAGAACTAAAAGTAACTTTGAAAAGACAATATTAGAACAACTTGATTGTGAAATTGTGCAAAGAAATAAAGGAATAGATGGATTCTTAAAAAAATATTATCAAGATGCTCCTGTAGCAGTGAAGATTCAGAAACAAACAGAAAGCTTTCAAGATGCGGTAGAATTGTTATGTAATGCGGGAAGAAAAAAGAAGTGTGCTGCAACAGTTTTGATACGCACAAAAGAGGAGAATAGGATTGGTCATGTTAATATTCCATTCAATATGATTGTTATTGATGAATATAAGATGCAACTTCAACATGAGTTAGAAAATATACTCCAAGAGAAAATTGTATCAATTATGTAAGGCGGAAGAAAAAGCACTGAAAATTTGAAAAGGAAAATAGTAATGAAATTTATAGAAATATTACTGAAAAATGTTAAAAGTATTGGTAAAACAGCTTTGGCATTCTCAAGTGCATCGTTTTCTGTCCTCTCTATAATCTTATCATTCATTACATGGGAAGAGATGGGTGTGGCGAACATTTTTGTGAAAATGTTAATTTTCGTTCTCATTATTATAATGGCTTTAATTGGAAGTACTTTGTGGATAAGTGTTTTTAAAAGAAAAAGATTATTATGGACTACAGGAGATGGAAGGGTAACGGTTTGTTATTCTGATATTATGAAGTTAAGTTTTCCTAAAAAGAAAACTGTTAAAAAAATAGTAGTTATTCCTGTGAATACATGTTTTGATACAATAGTTGATGAAAATATATCTTTATATGATAAGCCGCTTGTGTCGCCTACAACAGTTCATGGATTATGGATAAAGAACATGGTAAAGCATGGATTTAATATAAATGATATTGATATTGCAATAGACAAATCTATTTCACTTAGAGGAATAAATCCTGTTAAAGAGTTGAGTCGACAGGAAAAGAAACGAGGAAAATTAAAATGCTATGAAAATGGAACTATAGCTGTTGTTGAAGGGAAGAATAATGTTGAATTTTATCTGTTGGCTTTATCAGAATTTGATGAAAACAATAAAGCACAATCCTCAAAAGATGAGGTTATTAAGAGCCTTAGGAGTTTACTGGAATTTTATGATGTAAATGGCCAAGGATATCAGATGTATATAACGCTTATGGGAACTGGCAGATCGAGAGCTGGTTTGACTCATCATGATTCTCTTCAGACAATAACGTCGCTTTTTTCATTATATAGTGAAAAAATACATGGGGACATTAACATAGTGATATATAAAAAGGATAGAGATAAAGTATCTATTTTTGACTAGTAGAGGAAGGAGAATAAGTATGTATTATAGAACAAGAACGTATATTGCAGCCGATTGGTCCGGAGATTATGATGCAGTAGAACAACTGCATAAATGGAATAGCAGTAGATACTGGAGTTTATCTTTTACAGATGCCCACGATTTGATGCAAGCGCGTGATAATAGTTTGAATTGTAGTATTAAAGCTTCATTAAGTAAAAGATTAGATGCATCAAAGACATTTATTTTAATTGTTGGTAATAGTACGAAAACAGTGCGAAGTGGAAGTTGCCAGTATTGTAAAAACTATAAAACTTATACATATACTTGTGCTCGTGGATATAGCGTGGATTATCGAAGTTACATCGAATATGAGTGCGAAAAAGCAGTCAGAGATGGATTAAGGATTATTGTATTATATAATGCAGCAACAGTGAACAAGACAAAATGTCCGGATATTGTTAAGAATATTGGAACTCATGTTGCCATGTGTTATTACGAAAATGGTCAGTATTATTGGGACTATCAAGCGGTTAAAAATGCTATTGGATAAATATAGATCGCCTGGGAAAAAGGGAATGTCGATTATAAAGACAACTATGATAAGGACCTATATTGCGATAAAAAATAATGTTGACTGGTCCTCAGTAATGTTGTATTATATATTTGTCTTGAGAGGAGGGAGAGAATGGAAAACGAACCAAAAGTCACACATTATGGAACTTGGGTGTTAGATAAAGAAAAAGATATTAAAATTGAATGTTATGTAATGGATAATGAGGAAAGAGTTTTATCATTACGAGGAGCAGCAAGAACAATTGGACTTACTGGTAATGGAAGCCAGGCACTTGCAAGAAATTTAAATGCTCAATGGATAGCACCTTATCTAAGCGATAAATTAAAAAATTGGTTAGAAAAAGCAAATCGAAATGAGTTGCCTACATATAAAGGAGTTCGAGGACGTAAATTTTTACCTTTTGAAGCCTCATTATTTGTGGATTTATGTACTGCATATATAGACGCTATGCACGATGGAGTGCTTCAAACGGAGAAACAAGTGCAGACGGCTAAAAGATTATATGCAATTATGACTGCATTTGCTAAAACGGGCCTTGTGGCAGTTATTGATGAGGTTACAGGATATCAGGCTGACAGGGATAGAGATGCACTTCAGAAAGTACTAGAAGCTTATATAAGTGAAGAGTTATTGCCATGGGCCAAAAGATTCCCAGATGAGTTTTATAAACAAATGTTCAGATTGAAAGGATGGGAGTATAAAGGTAAAGCGAAGACACCATATGCAGGTAAACTTACTAATGATTATATTTATCATTACTTACCCCAAGGCGTATTAGAAGAATTGAAAAGCAAAACACCAAAAAGTCGTGCTGGAAATAGAACTAATAGATTTCATCAACATTTAACAGAAGATACGGGTCTTCCTAATCTGGATAAGCAATTGCAACAAACTATTGCGTTGATGAAAGCGTCAGATACATGGGATGAATTTGATAAATTATTTAAGAAGGCAATGGGTGAACCGGTGCAATTAGAGTTAGATATTGCAGAAGATAAATAGTGATAACACAATCATGATAACAAATTGATAACACCGTTCAGTACAGTTTGTGGACTTTGGACAGTGGAACACATATTAAACCAGATAGAACCATAATTCCTATACAAAAGTGTATAGTGACAAGATTTTATTTGCGAATTCGAATAACGGACAGAACCCCGGAAATGCTGATATAATGGGCATTTCCGGGGTTGTTTTATGTCCTTTGGATCTAAAATGGATCTAATTTTTTCAGTGTGTAGCTTGACAAAAAATAGTGGTGTGGGTATTCCAAGGCACACTCCACTATCCTGACAAGGGCAAAGTTGGATAACCTGAAAAAAGAATAGAAACATAAAAAGAACGACCTTAGACAAGGCAGAAAAGCCAGTGTCAGGTCGTTCTTTTTATGTTCAGAAAATCCTCAGAAAAAGTACAAGAAACCTTATAAACAGGGCATTTCAGGGAGATAATCAGGAAAAAATATCAGAGGTTATCATCAGGAAATAGTCGGGAAAATATCAGAGAAAAAACAGGGGCGGAAAAGGGAAGAGAGAATACTCGATTTTGCCCTTTGAAGAATAAAGGGAATTGCCCTTTGACAGGACAGAAGCCCGGAAATGCTGATAAAATGGGCATTTCCGGGGTTGTTTTATGTCCTTTGGATCTAAAATGGCTCTAATTTTTTAGGAATATTGAATTACACTTCTTGAATCTCAATAGCGTCAATGATAATAGTTTCTTCTTTCGTAGAGTGGTACTTAGGGTTACTTAACAGTGTATCACGCAAGGATTCTTTTAACTTATCACAACAAGGCTTAAATGATAAATATGTAATACCACCGCCTATTACGCCTCCAACAACGGGAATCGCTTTTTTGAAGAAGCCAGCAAATACCTGTTTTGTCATATTAACACCAAACCATTTTGAAACACTTTTTACAATTGGGTAGATTGTTCCCTTTGTAAGAGCGGCATTCATCAATTTCTTTTCCACGCCTTTTCCTAAGGCGGTTGCCATTGCTTTAAGGGCTGTATTTGTTCCCTGAACACCATACATGACTCCGAGGCAGATAATTAGCAAATTCATAGTTTCGGAATCAAATTTGTACTCCTTTTCGGTTGTGTCGATTTCTGGAAAACCGTATAAGTACATAAGTTTCTGAGCAGCACGAAGCATATAGCCATAGTATTGAACTAAGTCAGCGGGGATAGTGGCAACCATTGCAACACCGCCGGGTACTCCCAGTGCAGCGGAAATTCCAGAAACGCAGTTTCGCTCAAATTTTATTACTTCATCTGCGATTTTGTCAATTTCACAAGCCGGTATCTGAGTGTAAGCTGGATTATGTGTAATAGCCGATTCAATCACGTCTGGAGGATAATTTTTCATTAGTTCTCGCTGCAAAAAATCTGCTCGGTTGACTTTAATTCCGGGAGTTTGTAAGCCGATAATAATGAAATCCTCAATACCAATTTCTCCATTTCCATTTGTGTCAATCGTTTTCAGAATAGAATCTTTAGATTTTGTAAGAGCTGTTTTAGCTTTTTCGGTTGTAGAAGAAGCCGCTGTTCCTACATTTTTGACTGCTTGATTTAAGGCTTCTTTAAAGTTTTTTGTGTCTATTGAATTATGTTCTATGTTCTTTTTCATCATTCCCCTTTCCAGAACAGTACATGTAATTTTAGTGAATAGTGTCTTATTCGGAATATACTTTGACTGATATTCCAGAAGTTCCTTTTTTTACAACTCTGTTTGTATCAACTAAATGCTGTTTGATTTGTTCGCACGTTTCGTTTATCTGCTCTAACTCATGCTGAAAAGCCTCTTCACTTGGAAAAGCATCTTTGGAAGCAATCAGATTTTGCTGTTATTTTTTTGCTTTAGCGAATTTGGCAAGCC
>OGXN01001778.1_pt1 | contig 18653 bp, 19 predicted proteins | sample 1576281 | NCBI WGS metagenome assembly OGXN01 (sample SAMEA3541494, study PRJEB24748) | human gut metagenome | biome: human gut; feature: human-associated habitat; material: faeces | place: China | collected 2012
TTTTTCCCCCAAGAGCCCTAAAGTGTAAATAGTCTGCGAAATAACTCCATCTTTCTTTGATCCGCTATCATACGTTCTATTATTCATTGTAAACTGTTGGGTAGCAACAGTCCATGTATTCTTATCTTCTTTCAGGCTGTACGACTCTGCTATTCCAAGTAAATCAACCAATGCCGGCATACGGGCATTAATCAATCCTTTCACATGAGCTACGATATTAAACTGATGCACCTTGCGCAAAGGAGCTAACCCGACAAGAGCTTCAATGACCTCTTTCATCGGTTGGTTTATCATCTCTCCATTCGAATAATAATGAGAATAACTGATCATTTCATTAGTTACCTCAAAATTATAAACTAACACCGATGCCATAATATCCGGTTCATATACATACGAATTGCCATTACTCCGGTTGGTTGCATTAGGATTAGGAATAGCATACGCTTCGAGAGTAGAAAAATTTTCATATCCCCGGATACCTACTCCCTTAATCTGCCCCCGAAGTTCATTGAATATCACAACAGTATATTTACCGGCAGGTACACTTACGTATGTCTGAATACGTTTTGGAGTATTCTCAAACCGATGTTCCAATACCAATCTTCCATCATCCTGACTATAAAACAGAGCAGTAACATTCTGTGGTTCTATGTCAGACTTTGTCCATACAGTTCCTATCGGAATAAGAGCTGTGTCTTCATATAGTTCTTCCAGAGGACGGCGGTGACAGGAAAAGAGCAATAGCAATACACTCCAAACCACAATATTGTATTTTAAATATAAGAGTTTCATTACTTCATTTCTTGCTTTTTATTATACTTCTGATTAATCATCCATATCAAAGACACCTTTAGGCGGGTAGGACCTATCCATGTAGACCTTCCACTTTTCTGCTTAATCAAATGCCATTCACCGTCATATTCACTTAGATGAGGAACATATTCCCTGTACTTATTGGTCAGATAGCCCACACCTAGAGAATATTCCAATCTCCAGTTCTTTGAAATCTTATGTGCAAAACCTCCGGACAATCCAAACGGAATTATAAATTCCCCTTGGTAACCTTTTGTTTTCCATTCCACATCATATAGTCCGGCACCACTGTAAGCTCCTATATACCATCCGGTCATCAAATTGCCCTTCATATGGTTACCCCACCAATAGCGTAGCTCTAAATTTCCATTCAGGACTTCCAATGCATATTGTTTTTTTTCCCACAGCCACCAGGGGAATATCCATTCGCCTGCCAATGAGAAATGCTTGCCAATGGGTACTTCAACTTCCACATTGAGGCCTGATAACAGGTCGAATAGAAGATTAGTCTTCAGTGCAAAAAGAGGTTTGTACATCTTTTGTTGAGGTATTACTACCGGAGGAACAATTTCCGGGAACTGTTCAGGCTCAGCTGTTATTTCTTCAACTTCCTCAACCACCACAGGCAAAGAGTCATTTTGTTCTTTAATGATTTCCGGCTCCTTTATTTCTTCTTGCTTCTCCTTTATACGGAAAATTACACTTGTCGCCGTACGCATATATTTCGCAAAGTTTTTAGTCAGATAAGCATCCGTATTACCACTACCCAATTGCTTTATTTGGGTAACCTTTACTTCATTATCAACAGAAGAGTTCAATATCCTTAAAGCTTCTTCTCTGTTAGGAACCAACGGATCATTCTGAATCAAACCTATTAAAACATCCCAATTAAAAACGGATGGTAAAACGTTAATCCGATCATTATAAACTCCGGGATGCTTCCATCTGATATATGTTCTCAACGCCCATGCACGTTCATAAGCAAGACGCGAGTTGACTTGAAAACTCCCTATAAGAGATGCACTACCATAAATTAAAATTGAATCTACTTTGGTTATATAATCAAGCTCATTCAACATCTTGTCTAGTTTTTCAAGAGCAACCTGATTGGTATAATAATCACGCATAAGCAGCGAGCTATTATTGGAAAAATAAAAAATAAAATGCGGTGGCGGCTCCGATCCACCATTAGAGGATGCTGAAGCATGCCCTCGAAGTGATATACCGAAAAGAAATATCATGATAAAAGATATTACAAGCAATCGAAATTCTAGTTTCAGTCTAGGCATAATACTTATTTTATTAAAATTCAGTGGCTAATAAAATTTCGGGTTGCAAAACTAAGCGACTTTATTCGACTAATAATGTATATACAGACATATAGATTGTATATATAGACATTTTTAGGACTAAAACTTACTTTAGCCGTATTTTCCATCATAAGCCTACTATAAAGAGAGCTAAAAAATCCACCTAATTCACTAATTTGCAGTCTAATAGATATTTTTTCAATAGCTACCCGGTTAGAGCTATTTAATTTTCCGTAATAAGGTTCGGTTTTATCATACATGGCTTTTGTTTTTATATGGTTACTACTCTACCATTATTCACAATCACCTCTCATATTGAATTCAATGAAACTTCAAAGAATGCTATACTTATTCTGAAAATCATTTTCATAAATAGAGTACTACCGGATAACAAGTTATCATACGCATGCTCCAATAAACAGAAACGAAAAGAATATTGATATTTTTGGATAGAACATATAGTGCCATGAATTTGTTTGTTGAAGCACACGCCTGCCTTTTTAGATTTTAGTGTCGTAGTCAAGTCTTTTATGAGGAAATATGGCCTCTATATCGTTCAAAGGCACAATGTCCATAACCGCTCATTCAGTGAACAGCTTGGAACTGATTAATATATATTAGTATATATGAATAGTTATCAGTACCATAATTACATAGGTCTGACTTATTGAAGATAATGATATTATCTATGATGATAACAATATATTAAGATTGAGATTACTTAGTAGATCGACGGTTTACTGTTACACCTCTATTTTTCAGGAATCTGTAAACAGAGCTATTGCTTCTGAAACCAATTTCTTCTTTTATATCTTTAATGCTTGCTCCATTATTATACATGCTGACACACCGATTCTCTCTATCCTCCTTGCTATTTTGAAAAGAAGATTTCTTTTTGGTTTTGACTGCTCTGATACGTGCCGCTGCAATTTTTGACGCTTGAATATCACCAGGAAATGCTCCTATTGCGTCAATCAATTGAGAAATTGAGGATGGAAACATTTCATCCCAGGAATCGAATTTATCTTTCAGAGAAATAATGCGTATCCTTTTCACCCGGCATATTTCAAAGAAAGAGACAAGTTGGACAAGTCCCCTGACTGCATTACTAAGCCGAAGAATAACTATTTCATCATTTCTCTTAACCTCACTGAGCATATTTTTCCACTGGGGGCGTTTTTCCTCATCCTCAAATTTGTCAATAAAAATCCTATCGCATCCAACTATTTGCAGTCTGTTGACATCATCATCTTTGGATTCTGGCAAGGAGCTAAGCATGAAGTATCCTAATCTCATAGTAATCTCATTTAATAAACTTTGGCAAAGTTACAATTTAAAATTCAAAAACAAAAATTCATACTTAAATTTATAAAATTTTATTTTGCAACATTGGTTTTACATGTAAAATATAATCCGTAATCAAATGAGAACAATTTCCAATATATAATAATTCATCTATCTATATATCAATATCATACAATTTACAATTAGATAAAACATTTGACTGCATATTTCCTGCAATAAAAAGAGTAGCAGAGAGAATATTGCCATATTCTTATATACAATCTACCGCTATCAAACAAATACAAACAACACAGTTATAATCAATATATAATATATAATTAACTATCACAATTTTACTATTACATGACTATATATGATATATACCTTTCTTATTTGTATGATAAATAGCACTTCTACATGTATGATACCATAATTTTAATTAAAGCATTTATGTCCAATATTATAAAATAGATCAGAATCAATACATTTGTACATAAAAAGATAGCGTTATCCGATAATGAATAAAAAAAAGTATTATTAATAGCGGATCAAGCATGCATTATATTCCTACTTCACAGCATATTATCAATACAACAAGGCACTTTAAAGAAAGGCCTTGTAAACCTTACAGACTCTTCTTTGGCATAAGAATTCCTCAAAAAGAGTTGCCAATATCATACATATAGAATCATAGCATTACTTTTCATACATTCAATTCTAAATTAAGACATTGTTGTTCATTCTATATAGCAGCAACTCTTTAAATCAAATAATATGAACCTAACCTTCAATGCGATGCCATGAAATCAACGGATAATTTACCAAGCCACTTGAGAAAAATAAAAGGATCGATGCTTTAATAAAGAATACCATTACTGTCCTCAATTCTCATTATCCAAAATATAATATCAATTTAAAAAAAGAGAATCTTAAGGTTTTGAAAATGCACTATAACGATGTTAGAGAAAGCATAGAAATGCCGTAGAGATTCTTTCTATTAATAATTTAAATAAATACATTATGACATTAAAAAGAGTGAAATTCGAAAATTATGCAAAACAGACAGTGCCGGAATTCTTCAGGGCGGTAAATGTTAAAGAGACAGAGATTCTTGACGTCTGGGAAAAGTATGAATACCATCTTGATGTACCATTAACACTAAACCGGGTTCTGGATATCTTAGAGCAACAGAATGATATGTTCATTCTATATAACCTTATCCCCTCCAAGGCGGTTTTATGCAACCGTACCTGTTGCGGTTTATCCATACCGGGAACAGAACACATGATGAAAATATCCACTGAGACAAATGACTATGGACTTTGTGAAATAATCCACGTAACTATTTTCAATTCATCGGTAACGATGATAGGTGAAATATTATGTGAGAAAAAACGAATAATGAGTCGCTATAATTTTAACTTCGAAGAAAACTATTGTAATTTTTTAGCTTTGATAGTATAAGAATTTATCTTCTCAAAGGTATCCAAGCACAGCTTTTCTATAATTGGATATCCCATCTTTAAAAACTAAAGAAGCGGCAGGAGCCTCTCACTTTTCAAACTCCCACCGCTTCACTCCTACAAAAACAATCTTTTCCTTATTTTATTGAGATCTTCTATGTATGATGTTTATTTTACATTAACCGTTACGTAATAATTCTCGCTGAATGCACGCACCTCATATTGATTAGTTTTCGCTATAATAGTACTAATTACATCCGTAGAGACTATTTTCTTGTTGGGATCAAAAGTCAACACGCGCAACTTACCCTTTTGTCCGTTCAAGGCTTTTACATAAACGTTCAGACTCCCTTTTAATGCATTAGGCCATGTCGTATTGTAGCCACCATCGCTATCGGAAGACAGTGCATTCCCATTCTGATCTACGACTTGATAGTCTGTCCCGCAAACCTGTTGCGGATCCGCATTTGGAACCGATGATGTATAGTATTTAACCTCCGGACTATACGAACGTTTGTACACACTGAAAAATAAGTAGGAACCTCTACTGTCCCTCCTTGGGTCATATCATACTGTAGTTCATTTTCACCAGGATAATTCACATTACCCAAACCATAGTAATAAATATGCTCCATTGCCGGATTGTCGTTACCCCAATCATCATCACAACAAGCAGTGAATAAGCTGCAGGTAACAACCAGTGTTAACATTATCATTAATTGTTTCATAATCTTTCTTTGTTTATATCACTAATTATTAGCATTTCCCCAATTCGGATTCTGTTTGATGTTTCCGCTGGAAGTACTGATCTCATAAGTTGGAACCGGATAGAGATAATCTTTGGTTGGATCAAAGCTACGTGAGCCTGATTCTTCAATAACAAAGATATTACCCTCATCATACAGTTTCTCTCCATTATAGAATCCATTGGCATCTGCCATCCGTCCTCCAAGTTCATTTTCAGATACATTTGTTGTATTCGGAAATTCAATTACTATAGCAAGAAGCATATTGACGCTGCTTTTGCCAAATACGAATTTGATACAGAACTAATTGAATGGTATACGCCGGAAGATATAGTTGAAAAATATGGTATGACTCGCAGTGCTATCCGAAGTCAAGTTTATCGGAATAACATTCCCTCCAAAAAAGAACATGGGAAGATATTCTATTCTAAATATCATTTCGATTTATCTAAATCGGAAGGTCTATGTAAAGAAAAACATTACTATACCGTACAAGAAGCTATGGCAAAGTTCCATTTGACAAGAGATGCAGTTTATGGAATTCTACGTTTCCATGGCATTGAAAGAATAAAAAGCGGAAAGTTTGTAAAGTTTCTAAAAGTTGATTTTGATAAGATTATGGGAGAGGTTCAAAAGGAATAAAAAAACTGTTTGAGATGATATAGAACTTATTTTCAAATGATTGTTTTCAGCAAAACATCATTCAAAATCTTTGCAACAACTATCAAGTACTAACTATAAAAATCAAGAAATCATGTTCGAATGTAAAACTGTAACACTTAGAACTCGTCCGATCAAACATGGGCAATTGTCTTTCTACCTGGACTATTATCCAGGCTATAGAGATAAGGAAACAATGAAAGTAATCCGTCATGAATCTTTAGGCATCTACATCTATGAGAAGCCCAAGAATCGCAGAGAACGTGACTTCAACGAACAAATGACTGAAAAAGCAGAAGCTATTCGTTGTCGCCGATTCGAAGCAATAGTCAACGAACGATATGACTTTCTCGATAAGAGTAAACTTAAAGGTGACTCTTTAGAATACTATCTGCACCAGTTACGCAAGCATGATCAGAAGTGGAAATTTGTCTATACCCACTTCAGCAATTTTGTGGATGGTAAATGCATCTTTGAGGAAATTGACATCGATCTTTGCAATAAATTCCGAGAATACCTGCTTACCGCCAAAAAGCTGAAGAGCAACAAAGATAGGATCTCCCAAAATTCCGCTGCCGATTATTGGTCCACATTCCGAGGATTTCTCCAAGACCTATATCGTGCCAAATTAATACGTAACAACATTAACGACTTCTTGGATAAAATTGAAACGGAAGATACTGACAAAGATTTCCTGACACAACAGGAATTATGCAAATTGGCTGAAACGCCATACGATATACCCATTTAAAAACAGCTTCGCTATTTGCCTGTCTTACCAGTCTGCGCATCAGTGACATTTTGGCTTTACGATGGGAAATATTCAGGACTACTATGATGGTGGCAAGTTTGTGAAACTTATCACACAGAAAACGAAATCCATTGATACTATCCCTATCAGCAAAGAAGCATTGGAACTTATCGGAAACACTGGTGAAGGGATTATTTTCAAAGGACTTAAACGTAGTATGACACAAGTACCAATGAAGAAATGGATAAAGTCTGCTGGAATAACTAAAAACATTACGTTCCATAGCTACCGTAGAACTTTTGCGACTTTACAAGCAACAGCCGGAACAGATATTGTCACTATAGCCAGTATTATGACACACAAAAGTATTTCTACCCCCCAACCCTATACCAAAACCGTTGATACCAACAAGTGTAAAGCCTCTTCAAAAATTACCCTCAAACGCCAAGAAGAGTAACGAACATAAAAACAAATCAAGACAGATATTCCAAGTATGATTATAGGTATGATTTATCGAAAAACCATTTAATTTGTGTAAAGATTCTGTTGTTATTGAGAAGTAATAAGCAATAATTGGAAGTGTGCAGATAATTTTGTCTGACCATTTTTAATCCAATTACTTACAGTTATGAATATCAAAACAACAGAATTAGCACTACTTTGGCTCATGCCAAGTATTGCATTTGGGAGTATCGCATTATTAGCATCTTATGAGATTGGTGCCGATTTTAATCATCACTGGTTGATTGAATCGGGTATCTTTCTCATTGACTTCTTTTATTGCTAGCCATTTATGGATTGCAACAAACAACTCTTTCGGACATTTTCTTTTCGAAAGCAAACCTTCCTCTTCCTTCCATTTCAACAGACAATCCATCAGTGCCATCCCCCTTCAAGACATTAAAATACAGACAAGCACAAACGCAATCTCTGAAATGGTCTCCCCTACCGATGAATTTGTCAGCACCTGTCTGCATAAATCAGCCTTGATAGAAAGCGACAAACGACAAAAAGCAGAGCTGGATAAACAGAGGAGAACACTGATTCTTGTGGAATATACCAATGCAGTCCTAACCAACCACATGAAAAAAATTCACTTGGAAATCATTCTGAAAAATCTCGAGTTATTTACTGTATCACCCGAAGCCGATTTCACCCCTATTGAGACGGATGGGTCTCTTGGCACTGCCGATCTTCACCACTTCGCATGGAACATCGGTAAAAGATTAGGCTATGAACGAATGACACAAGCTAAATTCATCAAACAATGTTTTCCAAAGGAATTTATGAATTGCGAACTACCTACTATCATCCGTAACCTGTCGGATGAAGTTAAATCCATTATAAAAATAGACAAACCGGACAAAGGAAGCTATGACTTTCATTGGGAAGCGATAGGGCTTGTCAATCCGTTGGAGATATCTTCTGAGAGTTCTCCAAAGAAGGCAACCTAAACTTACTTGAAAATGATTCCATGCTTATTCTAATCTTTGGGTATCAGCATAAGGTCATTAACTTCCTTTGTAGCGTTTACAAAAATAAATTATAATGAAGAACGAATTAACATTCAACGACCTTCCAATGGTTGTAAAGGAACTCTGCAACAAGGTTGAGAGTTTAGAAGAGACGCTGTTAAAACAAGTAACAAGCCGGCCTACCCCTATTTATGAAAACCACCACACTCCAATGACTTCGGAAGAAGCTCACGAGTATCTAAAGATGCCAAAATCTACTTTTTACTTCAAAGTAGGTAATGGTGAAATACCGGCTGTCAAGCAGGGTAAACGTTACTATCTCTACAAAGACGAATTGAGTCAGTGGCTGGAAACTGGAAGAAAGAATTCTCCAGCACTATCTGCCGAAGAGATAAATGCAGCAATCTTGGCTTCTCACAAACGAAAACCTAACACAACAAACTATTGATGTATATGGAATACGGAAGGGAAAGAAAGCCAATGAAACAGGAAAATGTCTGGCAACTATGGCAACAGTCCATTCTTAGCATTACTAGCAATTATGAAAAGGCTCCGGAAGTATTAAAAATAGATGATATAGTAATCGGTACATTAGGCAATTTCAGTGCATCTATTGGCAAAGCCAAAAGTAAAAAGACATTCAATGTATCAGCAATTGTAGCTGCCGCATTAAAAAATGATAAGGTACTGAATTATTCAGCCGCGTTTCCTGCTGACAAGTCAAATGTCATCTATATCGATACAGAACAAAGTCCCTGTCACTGTCTAAAGGTAATGAAACGAATATTTCAATTGGCAGGACTTTCTACAGAAGATAACCATCCTTGTTTGCAATTTCTGGCATTACGCAAAAATACACCGGAAGAACGAATAGCCATCATAAATGAAGCAATTTACGGAACAAACGATGTAGGATTAGTCATCATAGACGGCATCAGGGACTTAGTCTACGATATTAATACTCCCAGTGAATCAACCTATATAATATCCAAGCTCATGCAATGGACTGACGAAAAGCAGATTCATCTTCATACCATTCTTCATCAGAATAAAGGTGATGAGAATGCGCGAGGCCATATCGGAACAGAACTAAGCAATAAAACTGAAACTATTCTTCAAGTAGAGAAAGACAAAGTGGATTCAAATATCAGTAAAGTAGAAGTTGTTCACATTCGGGCAATGGACTTCAAACCGTTTGCTTTCCGCATCAACGAGCAAGCGTTACCAGAAATTGTAGATGGTTATGTAGTGGAAGACCTCAAAGTTGGCCGTCCTTCCAAAGAAGCATTTGAACCGTATAAAGAGATTACGTCAGAACAACATGAGAAAGCAAAACTTACGGTTATGAAGAGTTACAAGAGACTTTAGTTGAAGCATACAATCATGTAAACTATCCTATTGGCCGTAACAAAGCCACCAAAGTCATCACATTCCTCAGGAACAAGCGGATGATTCTACAAGAAAATGGAAAGAAGTATTCGCTCAACCCCAATAGGCATTACTAAGTCTAACCACTTTACTTTATTCTCGGTGCCTATATATTAAGATTAGCTAAAGCACTATCTTTGAATATGGATAGAACTCCCAATTAGAGGATTCTATCCATAAGCCTTTTAAGCCAACTATACACACAGCTTGCTGCCACTTTAGCACCTTTTCCCTTTGCAAATTTTGCAAATGGGGTATTAAGCTACCCCATTGATAAATCAGTGTGCCATTGGGCAAGCCCAATATATTTCACTTGACCAGCTAAAATATCATTCCTCATTGCCAAGAGTGTCTAACCTATTCGTTTGGTCGCAAAAGTAACACATTTTTTCGACTAACGCGAAGAAAGCATGTTCACTTTACTTTATTGCCGTACTCTATATATACGATATATTAAAGCAAAGGTAGGGAAGAAAGACAAAGAATCATTTCTCTTCCCTACCTTTAAAACCAAAGTCTTACGAAGTATAAATATACACGTGATAGCATCCACTACCTAAGCGATATCAGTGGCGAAACTTCTACCTCAAGAGACACCAATCCATTAATAAAAGACAAAACAGTTAAAAGTGAACGTTTTAGTACATAGAAACAAGAACATTTTCAAGCTTTCTATCATTTAAAGACTAAAACATTGATTACCTCAAAGTGCAAAAGTACAAAGTGCAAAAGTGCAACGACAAATCAGATACATAAACAACCTAAGGAACTCGCTGGATTTACTCAATATAAACCAAGACGTAATGCTTATGAATTTACACATAACGGAGAGGATCGTCGCTTTTATATTCCAAGCGAAGTGGCTGATCTTTTCAACGAAGAGTTTGATTACAATGTTGTATCCAATTGGAAAGAACTTACTGAAATGGCAGTGGCAATCTGTGTAGGACTTATCGGTGGTGATGAAATAGCCGTTACTGGTGGAGGTGTGGAACCAAGAGCGACCTTCCTTGGAGAGATAAGAATGAGGATTACCTTAATTGGGCACGTCGTTGCGCACGTATGGCAAGCCACAAGTTAGGCATTAATAGTAAAACAGGATTAAAACGATAAGATTATGGAAAAAAGAGTAACCCTTTCTAAACTGGAACCAGAGATAGTAAAAATCGAGAACAATACTAACGACTCTAAAGCGCTGACTGACGAGGAGTTGAGAGCCCTAATGAATATATTGGGTAAAATCAATGGCAATCTCATGTACCTCATAACTTTAAACAACAACGTAACAGTTACAAATGATAGTTTGAACACGTATCTTGATACAATACCATTTCTTCATGACTGCGTTGAGCTTGATGCCAAAGAAAAGGCAGAAAAGTGAGTCACCAAGTATATGGAAACGACATTGGCTAGTTTTATTCATGCCATAGAAGAAAAGATTAAGGAAGCAGAAGAGTGCATCCGCAATATCAAAGGGTACATAGCGATACCTGCGCAAGCCGTTTATGTCTCTTTGGTCTGCATGGTATCCTTGGCCACCTTCATGCTCTGCATCCTAGTACTCAATCTCCAATTTTGGCACTCAAGCCTGATTTGGAAATGCTTATGCATAACCATAGGAATAGCAGTCATTGGTGTTGCTATGATGCACTACATCCCTAAATGGATTGATAAGTTTCAGAAACCTTAGAAAAATAAAGCCCCCAACTGGCAACTACTAACCGGTTGGGGATATTGTTATGAATTCTAATTATCTTTTCAATAAATTTTTAAGTGAAATTGTTGAGATACCTAAAATCTTGCATTTAAGTTGCAAACCATTGTCAGAAGTAAGCATAATTGGATTATTACCTTTGTATTTCAGTGCTACAGAAACAATCATATTGTCTGGTGATCGCTTGTCAAAGTCATCGGGCAAGAGAGTTGTGTCAGCGAACTCATAAATTATATCATGCAGGGTTTCGTTATTAAGGTTCCGCAGTGCCTTTTCTGCATTTCGTTTTCTTTCATCATTCAACTTTATCTTCATCTTGTCGAGTTCATCCGTTACCTTTGCGGATAGAATAATTGGATATTTCTTATCAATTTTACTGATGATGTCTGGACAATCAACAAATACATTGGTATCAATAATATAGTAGTTTTTCTTGTCCGAACTAAGTTCCTTTTTTTTGGCTCAAACTTTGAAAGGTCAATCTTGCCGACAATCTTTACGCCTATAGCAGAACTTGTCGTTGTAGGTGTAATCGAAAACTCGGATGGTCGTACAGATTCTATAACAGGAATAGTATTGAGCCAATCATTTGTGATTACCATTTCATTACCATCGTACTTATCGCAGTTATCTACAAATTGAATTACCGTGGGGGAAACTGTATGGAACTCACTCAAAGGGATGTCTGAGATGATGAGTGTTGTACTAAGTGAACGGCTGGTAGCCACATTGAAACGACGATCTTCAAGAGCAAATCCTGGATTTCGACCAGGGATATAAAGTATGACATAATCAACCGTCATACCTTGGATTCGATCGATTGTTTCTATCGTTATGTCCAATTCTAAATCAGAGGTGTAGCCGTCATGTTTTTCTGTTGCCCCGACTATACGGGCAATATCCAAGCCTACAGAGGACTTTTCACTCAATATTGCGATCATAATTTGCTTTTTTATTAAAAGCCGTTCCCCATATCATGGAAGAATGGGAAACGGCAGGTTAGTGAATTACTATCTGGCAGCAGGCTGTATGCCTACGATTTCAAGTAAGGGAGAATCTCCTTTACGAACCAATTGAAGGGTGGCATCCATTACCACATCTACGCCGAGTAAAACAAGGCTTAGGGGAATAGCATTCGTCTTTTCTCCACTTAGCAAGGTATCAAGTTCTCCCGACAGTTCCAGTTCGTCTTTCAGGATTCCGATTCCGGAGAGTTCATCCCAGTTCACATCTTCCGCCTTGAAAGGCATATTCTTATCGTTCGCTGTTTCCATACGTCTTTTTCAATAAATTGTATTTACAAATTGATTATTCTTTCTTGGCCGATATATATTATTCACAAACGCAACTCTATCTTTTAATTTTAAAAAATTAAAAATAATTTGTAATTCTCCTAGTGTCAATTGATGTAAAATCACCCATATAGGAATTGACGTATGATTTTTCTTATAGTGTTGATACAAATAATTATTCACATTTAGTTTCTTTTGACCTAACATGATGACTTTCTCAACAACTTCCCTATTCTTTTGCATGACTAACTTATTTCCTTTGATGATCTTTGTATTTTGATAGCGATGGTATATATCCAACATATCTAATTGATTTTCTTGCTCTGTCAATAATTCTTGAAATAACGAATAATCATTACAATATGCATTTCCAAGTTTTACCATCTTATCACTTAGCGTTGTCGCAAGATAAGCTGTCAACGCTTGTTCGAAACATTTTATGTAAATGTTTAAACGTGTTGAGATGAAATCATCAATTTCAATGAATTTTTTAAAGTATTTAAAATCAAGATTATTAGGATACACTCGATGCACATCACCTTTTTCCAAGCATAAGTAATCTTTATATGGGTTGATGATGGAAACATACGTGCGTTCTTTGAATATCTTTTCTTTTAGTGTATGTACATTGATATTCTTATCCTCTTTCAACATTTCTATTAAATCTGAAAATGGTACATATTGTTTCTCATAGCTCATTTAATCGCCTCTTTCTTTTTTTTGAATTATGTTTGAATAGTGTAACTATAATCTGTTTACCCATAGATGTCAACGACTTTTTTACATTGTTTTATAGAGCTATAAAAGTAATGTTTTATGAATTTTCACTTTATGTTAAATTTTTGGTGTTTTTTTTGCGTTTTATATGAATATTTTAGGTAACCTAAATGAAAAAAACTGCCTTTTATTTGGCAGTTCTTCATTATTCAAATAAGCTTACTTCTTCAAAATCTTCCGTTTCTTCATCAGATAGATCATCACTTGTCATTTCCACCTGCTGTAGCTTTTCAAGTGGCTTCATCACATAGAAATCACCTGTATGTTTAAATGGTGTAGAGAATGTTGCATCTTTACTCATTAAGGAGATATCTTTCGCAAAGAAACGATGATAAGCATCATTGCTGATGATAATTTCATCATTGATATCATAGATACCAATATATGCGATTTGATAAGGCTTAGATTTTACTTTCTTACAAATCATATTTCCCTTTACAGGGCGCCCTGTGATATCGATTTCGCTTAATTTCAAACGTTTCATCGCAAGTGTATCACTAAACACAACAAGCTGATTGCCTGCTTCTCGATGTACAATCGCACTCGCAATATCATCATTAACGAGATTCATTGCCTTTACGCCCTTACTTCTTGGAGAAGTAATAGGAATCAAGGAAATCGGATAGCGTGTCACAAATCCATTGCGACTTGCTAATAAGATTTCATCACCATCATAAGCAACATAGGTACCAATAACTTCATCGCCTTCCAACAGCTTCATATTGCTCATTGTTTTATTGTTTCGGCTGACTTCATAATCTGATACTTTTGTACGCTTGATCAAACCTTTTTTGGTTACAGAAATCATATACGCATTGGTTTTGAAATTTGAAACGACATAGGCATCTGTGATCTTTTCATCACTGGATATTTTTAAAGTATTATTTAAATGACTTCCAATATCTTTCCATTTGGCTTCCTCTACTTCATAAACCGGTGTATATCCATAGGTCCCCTGGTTTGTAAAGAAAATCACATGATCCAATGTATTAACTTCACCCCAGCCGACCAAACGATCTTCCTCTTTTAAGCCTGTCATTGCATTATTGGCAGCACCATAGCTACGCATAGATACACGTTTAAAGTATCCATCTCTTGATACGGTAAACATCACCTGCTCACTATTGATCATGGCGACTTTATCAATAACGATTTCTTCGATTTCTTCTTCAATTTTTGTCAGACGTTCTACTGGGAACGCTTTTTTGACTTCTTTTAATTCAGAAATCATAACTTTTCTTAAAACTTTTGGATCATTCAGAATACTTTGCAGTTGGGCAATTTCTTTCAATAAAGATGCATGTTCTTCCTGTAATTGGCAGATATCTGTATTACTTAAACGATATAAGCGCATCGTGACGATAGCTTCTGCCTGTTCCTCTGTAAAGTTGAAAGCTTCTATGATTCTGCGTTTAGAATCTGCTTTATCTTTGGATGAGCGAATAAGTGCGATGATTTCATCCAGAATGCTGATAGCTTTGATCAATCCCTCTAATATATGACAGCGCTGCTGTTTTTTGTCTAAATCATAACGGCTGCGTTTTAAGATAACTTCATTACGATGTTCAATAAAGGCATCCAGCATTTGTGCCAGACCCATTTGCACTGGGCGCTTGTTGACAATTGCCACAACGTTGTAGTTGTAAGACACCTGTAAATCAGTATTTTTATATAAGTAGTTTAAAATCAGATTGGCATCCATATCTTTTTTGATATCCACAACCACACGCAATCCTTTACGATCACTTTCATCACGAACATCTAAGATTCCATCGATTTTTTTATTTAAGCGAATATCGTCAATCTTTTTCACATATTGCTTTTGACGACTTCATATGGTATTTCGTGTACAACGATTTGTTGAACAGTTTTTGCTTGTTCAATACTAACTTTACTGCGCACCATGATTTTTCCACGTCCAGTTTTAAATGCTTCACGGATTCCATCAATTCCCTGTACAATTCCACCTGTTGGAAAATCTGGTCCTTTCACAAACTGCATCAAATCATCTAAAGAACAATCTGGATGCTGGATACGATAGATGGTCGCATCAATTGCTTCACATAAGTTATGTGGTGGAATATTGGTCGCATATCCTGCGGCAATACCTGTGATACCATTGACTAACAGATTGGGATAACGTGCTGGTAAAACAGTTGGTTCCCATGCCGTATCGTCAAAGTTAGGTGCCCATTGCACGGTATCTTTCTCAATATCCTTTAACAGATATTCACTGATTTTTCCAAGTCTTGCTTCGGTATAACGCATGGCAGCGGCAGGGTCATCATCGATAGATCCATTGTTTCCCTGCATATCGATTTGTGGAGAACGGATTTTCCATTCCTGGGACATACGTACCATGGCATCATATACGCTGGAATCTCCATGTGGATGATAATTACCAATGACCAAACCGACTGTCTTTGCGGATTTACGATAGCCTTTATCCCACAAGTTGCCATCTTCATACATGGCGTATAGAATTCTTCGCTGTACTGGTTTTAAACCATCTCGTGCATCTGGAAGGGCACGTTCTTGAATGATGTATTTTGAATATCGTCCAAATCGATCCCCCATGATTTCTTCAAGTGGTGAGGTAATCACGTTTGCATGTGTTTCGATTGGTTCTTCAATTTTCTTTTTCATGAATTATCTCACCTCCAGATTATAATCATCTTCTAATGTGAAGGATACATTTTCTTCAATCCAATCACGACGTAGGTTGGCTTTATCTCCCATCAACACAGAAACACGTTTTTCTGCGATCACAGCATCATCAATGCTGACCTGAATCAGGGTTCTTGTTTCAGGACACATCGTGGTATCCCATAACTGATCGGCATTCATTTCACCCAAACCTTTGTAACGCTGTAAGTTGTAGCCTTTTGGGAATGTTTTACGCAAGTGGTCTAATTCTTCATCTGTCCAAGCATAAGCGATTTCTTTTCCCTTTTGTAATTTATATAAAGGTGGCAGTGCAATATATACCATGCCTTTTTCAATTAATTCACGCATATAGCGATAAAAGAATGTCAGTAATAAGATCTGAATATGTGCACCATCGGTATCGGCATCGGTCATGATAATGACTTTGTGATAATTGGAATCCTCCGCATGGAAGTTAGCGCCAACACCAGCACCAAGTGCATGGATGATCGTATTCAATTCTTCATTCTTTTCAATATTGGTGATACTTGCTTTTTCGGTATTTAACACCTTACCTCGAAGTGGCAATATCGCCTGATATTTACTATCTCGGCCCTGTTTTGCACTACCGCCGGCAGAATCCCCTTCGACAAGATACAATTCTTTTTTTCTGGCATCTTTTGATTGGGCACTGGCAAGTTTTCCAGATAAGATTTTTTCTGTTTTGCCTTTGCTTTTGCCTTTTCTGGCATCTTCTCTTGCTTTACGAGCTGCCTCACGTGCAGTACTTGCGCGCTGCATCTTTTTGATCAATGTCATTGCCAGTTCTTTATTTTCTTCTAAGAAGAAATTCAATTTTTCTGAAATCAATGCCTCTACGGCTGGTTTTGCTTCCGGAGTACCAAGTTTGCCTTTGGTCTGGCCTTCAAATTGAAGAAGGTGTTCAGGAATTCCAACCGATAAAATAATCGTTAGTCCTTCACGTACATCGCTTCCTTCAAAGTTCTTATCTTTATCTTTTAAGATACCATTTCTTCTTGCGTAATCATTAAATACTTTTGTGAATGCATTCTTTGCGCCGGTTTCATGTGTTCCACCATCTTTGGTACGCACGATATTGACAAAGCTAAAGATATTTTCCTGATATTCATCCGTATACTGGAAACAACAGTCTACCTTGATATCATTGGATACACCAGAAAACGATACTGGTTTATGGAATGTCTGTTTGTCTTCATGTAAATAATCCATGAATGCCACAAGACCTTCTTCATAATGATAGATTTCTTCTCGCTCTTTATCTTTACGTTCATCTTTTACACATAGTTTTAAACCTTTGATTAAGAAAGCATCTTCTCTTGCACGTTCCGCAATCTGATGAAAGGAAAACTTAGTCGTAGAAAACATGGTCTTATCTGGCATAAAACGCACCTTGCTGCCGGTCTTGTTTGTTTTTCCAATCACTTGCAACTCGGATACACGTTTACCACCATCATGGAATGTCATCTGATAAATCTTATTATCACGATAAACACTTACTTCTACCCATTCACACAAGGCATTGACAACGCTGGCACCAACCCCATGCAGACCACCGGAAGTTTTATATCCACCAGCTTCAGAGAATTTACCTCCTGCATGCAGTACTGTAAAGATAACCTGTAATGCCGGCACACCGCTGGCATGCATATCGACTGGCATTCCACGACCTTCATCTTCTACGCAGATACTTCCGCCTTCTTCAATCGTGATATGGATACAATTACCATGACCATTGAGTGCCTCATCAATAGAGTTATCAACGATCTCCCACACCAGGTGATGAAGTCCCCTTGCATCTGTACTTCCGATATACATACCCGGTCTTTTACGTACAGCATCAAGGCCTTCCAGAATCTGTATACTGCTTCCATCGTAAGCTTTTTCTGCCATACAATCACTCTCCTTACTTTTTATATTTACGTATATGAATCCTACGTATCATTTGACAACCCATAAATTATACCCTAGATTTTGAAAAAAGGAAGATTATTTTTTTAACTTTTTACTGTTTTCCCTCGATTTTCTTCCCTATTCGACAAAATAATGCTAAAATAATGGAGTTGATATATATGAGGTGAAGTGTATGGATGTAAATTGGATTTGGTATCTTGGACTTGGCTATCTACTAGGAAGTATTCCTTTTGCGTTAGTCATCGGAAAAGTCTTTTATAAAACAGATGTTAGAAATTTTGGCAGTGGCAACTTAGGCGGCACCAATGCTGGTCGTGTACTCGGAAAAAAAGCAGGTATTT
>OGXN01001781.1_pt1 | contig 18644 bp, 11 predicted proteins | sample 1576281 | NCBI WGS metagenome assembly OGXN01 (sample SAMEA3541494, study PRJEB24748) | human gut metagenome | biome: human gut; feature: human-associated habitat; material: faeces | place: China | collected 2012
CCCCGCTACATCCGGCAAAATCAAGGCCGTGATGCAGGAAGGCGCCAACAGAGGAACCACAGCGGAACAGTCGTTTCGTGATGTGTTCGACAGCGTGAACCTGAAACGCCACAAGTACACTGAGGAGTCCCGGTACAAGACCCACAAGCTGATTGCCGACTCCTACTATGACGCCACACTCAAAGGGCAAGGCGTAGAGCGGCACAAGTCTGTCATTGCGGAAGGGGTACGGGACTTTCAAGACATGGGCTATGATTGTCTTGATGCTTTCCTTGCTACGGGGGCTGAAAAACTCTCTGTGCTACGGGATGCCTCCAAGTTCATCACACAGTTTCGCACTGTTGTTCATGGTCTGGTGAATGAAGGGAGCGAACTAGGCGCGGCGGTAAAAGCTGGAACGGCTACCGATGCGGAGAAGTACATGCTTTCCCGCCTTGCCGACCTGAACCAAGAGTTCGGACGCCTCACCAAGGACATGCAGACCAGTGCCGCCCGTGCCACATCGTCAGGGCAGATCACCATCAAGGACAGCCTCGTTGACTGGATGTTCGGCAAGAACGGCCTCAGAAACAAGCTGGATGAGGAAGCCCGCACCATGACCACACATGAGATGTGGGCGGATATGGCAAAACGCGGCTGGAATGAAGACACACTCAAGAAATACGCGGCTGACATGGAGATGATGAAGGGTGACGTAAAGCAGGCGGCGCGCCACATGAACACCTTCAACACGGCTTCTTACCTTGGCGTCCTGAATGAATCCCGCATCAACGGTATCCTCTTCTCTCCCGTTTCATGGGTAGCCGATGCTGTAGGCTCCGCCATCAAGACCGCATGGTTGCCGATTGACCAGATGGTTGGGGGTGCCGTTTCTTTGGACATGCACCAAGTCAGACAGGGGGCAAGGACATTTGGGGCATTGTTCAGCTACCTTAGCGATTCCTTCCGTATGGCGGGGAAGGCTTTCAAGACGGGGGACAACCTTCTCGACCGTGGGGGCAACTTCATGGCGGGTGAAGGGATGCGCCACCAGATTACCTATGAAAACCTCAAGGCCCTCCGAAACAAAACGCTCGGCAAGGCCCCTGATGCGGAACTGTCCGCTGTTGAAGAACTCCTGTGCCGTCAAGCTGGTTGGGTAGGCACTGTGTTGCGCTTCCCCTCCCGCGTCCTCCTGACGACTGAGGAGTTCTTCAAGCAAGTCAACTTCCGGGCCTCGCTTCATGCTCAGTTGTATGATATGGCCTTTGAACAGGGCATGAAGGACGACAAGAACATAGCCGCATTCATCGCCAACGGGTTGAAGGAGTGCCTTGACGCACAGACAGGGGCGGCGGTCGTCACACCGAACAGCATAGCGAAAAAGGCCCTTGAATACGCCCGGAAAGCCACATGGACACAGCCCTTGGAGCAAGGAAGCTATGCGGCTGACTTCCAGACCTTTGCCAACAAACACCCCGGAATGAGACTTGTGGTGCCGTTCATCAAGACCCCTGCCAACATCTTGCGGGACTTCACGGCGCACACCCCCGGCCTCAATCTGGTATCTTCCCGCTACCGTGAAGCCCTCGCTAAAGGCGGGGAAGAGGCGGCACGGGCAACAGGCCAAATGGCTACCGGGTGCCTCCTGTGGGCATCGGCTGGAATGCTGGCCTACAATGGCATCATCACCGGCAGCGCACCTAAAGACCCCAAGCTGAGAAAGGCTCTTGAGGCAACAGGCTGGCAACCCTACAGCATCAAGGTAGGCAACTCCTATGTCTCCTATCGTCGCTATGACCCCATCGGTATGTTCCTTGGCATGGCGGCAGACTTCAACGTCATTGCTTCCGAATCCAACGAACGCGACGCGGGGCAAATCGCCTCAGCAATGGCGGCAGCGTTGACGAACAACCTTTCAAGCAAGACCTACCTACAGGGCCTTGCCGAAACGCTGGAAGTTCTTCAAGACCCCTCAAGGCATGGGGAACGCTATGCCGGGAATATGCTGTCCTCTTTTATCCCCATGACCTCCCTGTTGCGCTTCACCCGCCAGAACATGACGGATGACGCCATGAGGGAAACGCGGGACATTATGGACTATGTGATGAACGGTCTTCCCGGTTTTTCGGATACCCTCCCCGCCCGCCATAGCTGGATTACCGGGGAAGCCGTGAACTACCAGATGTTCCCCAAGGCGTCGGACAACATGGTCTTACGGGAACTCGCAAACATGGCGGACAGAGGCGTCATTGGCACACCTTCCAAGAACATGCGGGGGGTCGAACTGACTACCACCCAACTGTCCCGCCTGAATGAGATCCACGGTACGGTAAGGGTTCAGGGAAAGACCATGCAGGAAGCCCTTGAACGCCTTTTCTTGAGCCCTTCCTATGACCTCAGTAGAAAGGCATACCTTGACCCTCCCAAGGGTGGAGATCTCACCGGGGAAAATATCTCCCCCCTTCAAGGCAAGCGGGCGTATGAAATCAATAAGGTCATTCGGAAGTACCGAAAGGCCGCACAAAACCAGCTTATGAAGGAGGATACCGAATTGTCCCGCATGGTCGCCTTACGGAATCGTAACGTGAAGCTGGCACGGGATGGAAAGACTGACGGCGAAGATGGTGGAGGCGGTGGAGAAAGGTCGCCGTTCAGGAGCCTGTTGGAATACTACTAGCCTCATCCAATCGTAACACGGCTTGAAAACCAAAACCGGACATACGGGAATGTGTGTGCATACATGGCAAAAAGGTGCCTCGTACAAGCATGTTCCCGCATGTCCGGTTTTTTTCGCTTATTGCAAATGAATTCGCAATAATTTATTACTTATTGGTAACTATATCTATTGGGTGTTTTATTTTTCTATAGTTATTTTCATTTGCGGATTCTTTTCATTTTCTTTGATTTCAACAGAATATTGAATTTTACCCTTTGTATTGGTTGCTATGTCCTTTTTAAGGACTTCAATCAAAATTGGTAAAACATTCCTAAAATCGCTAGAAGTTCCACGACTTGTTATTTGTGTTTCCCATACTTGTTTACCTAGCTTTTTACTTTTATGGTCAACACTAAATGCTTTTAATATAACCCATCTATTATAAGTTGTCCAATACTCTGTCCTTTGAGAGTATCCAGTTACCCCATAAATTGGATTATGATATGTAGATCCTGAAAACTGACCAGTCATAGAATTATATGTTCCATACGTATTAGATGATGAATATCCGGTAACTCCAAATTGTGGAATATCGTAATCTACCGAGTGTTCTTTTTCATCGCCAATACCATAATTTATAAACACAACATAATCTGACTTATATATATCATCAACAAGTATCATTTTATTTTCAGCAAATGCTTTTCCAATCTCAGCTACAACCTCTTGAAAGTATAAGTTATCAGATTTTATATTTTTATCGTCAGGAAGTATAAAATATTTTTTATATTCTTCATTTGAAAAACCATTTGTACAGATCGAGTCTACATTAACATTATAGCTTAATGTATTTGCACAACCAGACAATAATAACAACATAATGATATAAATAGAGAACAAAATTCTATTCATGTATTTCCCCCTTTCCATGATATTTGAAAACTGATAGCAAAGAACGGCCACCAAGGGAAGAGGGAGTTTCTCTATCCAATCAAAATAGAGGGAAATCTACATGAAGAAAATGTATTTTTTTACAAAAAATACCCCTGCTTATCAATATATTACATTAGGCATGGTTTTATCGTGCACTATTCTAATTGAGGTTATAGCATTACCGTTTTCATATAGCGTATCATATAACATACCATATAAATATCAAAATATCATTAGCATACTATCTTCAATCTCAACAGGATATATTATAACATATTTCTATTTCATCATTATAACTTACGCAGAAAAAAAGGAAAAAGAAAGAATAGTTATTTCGTATTTTATCTCTTTACTTCAAAACATTTACAATCAAAACGAAGGAATAAAGAAAATAAAAGAAGAAAAAATATTAGCTATACGCAAAAACACATTTCAAGACATTCATCTATCAACAATACATTGTATAGAATCAATAAAAACAATATCTATGTATTACGATATTCTTTATTATATTCATGAAGAAATAACACAAACAGAGCAAGAAATAACCAACATACATAATAAAGCAACGACAGAATCAAACCTTGACACATGCATTACACTTATTACCTTAAATTCTGAACGTATAAAATTTATGTATGAAAAAATTATATCCTTATTTAGCGACAGAGACGAGCTTTCAAAATCAATCATTCTTCCTGTATGGACATCTATAACAGCATCTAGTTTTATAAAAGCTCTTATGGAATACAAAAGATAATCTAAATACTAAAGGACTACACCAGCTATGGACTTTACTATTTCGGAAGAAATATTGAAAATAGCCTTCCCTGCCCTTTGTGGTATCGGGGGCGTAGTCGTCGGGGCAGTGCTGAAAAGCTGGTTTGATTGGAAATTGGAAAGCAAGAAAGCTGAACAGCAAAGAAAGCTAGCTAGCTATGCAAAACAACGAGAGGTTATTGAGAGTATTTGCTGTTTTCTATATGATACAATTTTTACACTCATGCACATATCACAAAATATAAATATATATAAAGAAGATAGAAAAAATCTAAGAAAAAATACTATAGAAACATTAAATAATATTTTGATAGATGGGCCTAAACTGATCCATAAAAATATTATTTATTTACCGGGAACACTTGAAAGGCACCTATATGATATAATGTTCGATCTTACCATGATAGCAGAAAAAATAATTCCTTTAATTGAACACACAAAAGAGCGTGACTTTGAAAGAAGAGAATTGAGGGTGATAAGAAGACTGATTGAAACATTAAGTTCAAATATAGGAATAGTTTATAAGATATCGTGTCTATTAGTAGGTTGGTCTGATGCGGAACTACGAAAGATGGAAAAATTAGTTATCAAAATAAAGCAGAAAGAAACTGAAAAACTTCAAAAGGAATAATTATCTACCCCTTGACATTTCCCGGCCTTTCCCCGATTTTTGAACCCCCTAATCTTCGAAGGCGTGACCGACGCCTCCCCCCGCCCCCAAGCGGGAAGGAAAGAACGGTTTCTTGTTTCAGCAGCCACCAACGCGCTACAGGTGCATCCTGTGGACGTGGTTACATATTGGCGGAAACAACGTCCTGATGTTCGTGAGACTCAGGCGGCTTTCGAAGAGCCGGGGAGCGTTGTTCCGCCTTTTCTTTTGCCTATACGGTAAATCACCGTAATTGAAATCATTTGGAAATTTCTAAAAACTTTCAACACAGGAGAGAACCACCGCCGCCGCTCAATCCCCTCGCATCACCACGACAACGCATCCCGGACATATAGGGCCGTGCCTCTCAATCCCTGAATCCCCCAAATCTTCGAGGCCCCCATGATCAATCTTTTCCGTTTTCTTCATTCGTCACGTTGGCTAAGGCTCCGGTATCACGTCCTCCGTTCTTTACATTCCTTCATCTCCCTCGCCGCTTGCCGTTGGCTTCCCGCCGCCGTCGCGGTCGTCTTCCTTGGTGCCTTGCTGGTGTTACCTGCCCTCTACATTGCGCAAGGGGGGATTCACTAATGACCGCCACCACCACACAGTACGCCAGCCCCGCCCCCGCATCATCCAGCGGAGGGTCTACGGCAACCTTCCGCACCATACGCCGGACGTTCTGGACAGATCCCTACATCGAATCCATGCCGCCCGCCCGGAAGCTCCTGTACATCTACCTGTTCACGTCTCCGCACACGAACAACCTTGGAGTCCTGAACACGACCACCCGCCGCATCGCCTTTGAAACGGGCATGACTGAGGATGAGGTCAAGGAACACCTAAACGTCCTTGAACAGCAAGACGGTAAGGTTGCCCTTGATGATGGTAGCTGTGGCGGCGGCCTCTCCATCCTCGTGGTCAACTTCATCAAGCACCAGTGCACGACCTCCCCCAAGCTGGTCATGTCCCTCCGCGCCTTGTTCAGGGGCGTTGAATCCGAAAAAATCAGGGCGGTCTTGATAGCCAAGAATCCCCACCTGTTAGACGGTATGGATACGGTATCCGGTACCCTATCCATACGTTCCGGGGAAATAGATCAAGATCAAATACAAGAGAATAAGAAAAGAGAAGAGATCAGATCTGTTCCTTGCAGTGGTGGTGATGAAGAGAGGGGGAAGAGGGGAAGACAGGGAAAGGGGGACGATATTGTCGCACCCCTTCTGCCGCCGCAGCTCCTCAACACGGACACCCCGAAGCAGGACAGGAAAGGGTACGTACAGTATACGCCCCCTTCCGCCTCCCCCTTCCCCCTTGCCGTTGCGGTGGAGGTTGACGACCGCCTCCAAGACATCCCTCTCGACCTCTTGGAAGCCTTGCAACGGGACTATCCAACCATCGACGTTTCAAAGGAGATTGATAGGGCTAGGGAATGGGCTAGGAACCATACGTCACCCGAGAAGCCTTTTCGTAACTGAGGCACAACTATGTTCTTATGGGGCCAATCAAATTCTTTTTTCACGATAATATAGCGCAAATAAAGGATTATATGTCCAATAGCATTCATGAGGACATATGGACATCAAAGATTAATTGGGGTATTTGTGGGGGTATCTTGAAGCAAATAAAAAGGGGTACCCCAATGGCACTGACCGATACCGCTATTCGCGCGGCCAAGGCGGAAGACAAGGCTCGAAAGCTGTTTGACGGTGACGGCCTGTTTTTGTTTGTCACGCCCACGGGCACCAAAAGCTGGCGGCTGAAATATCGTTACATGAACAAGGAAAAGCTGCTCGCCCTTGGGCTGTACCCCCAAGTGTCCTTGAAAGACGCGCGGGAACGCGCCGCAGCAGCTCGCAAGCTCGTGGCGAACGACATAGACCCTTCGGTTGAACGCAAGCAATCAAAGGTGCTCATGCAGAACACCTTTGAGTTGGTGGCCTTGGAGTGGCACGAAAAGCAAACTCCAGCGTGGAGTGAGCGGTATGCAGCGGATGTTTTGAAGCGGATGCGGCGAAACATTTTTCCAGTTCTTGGCTCTCGTCCAGTGGCGGCTGTTTCCGCACCGGAGCTGCTGGCACTGATACGAAAAATCGAAGCGCGGGGTACTATTGAGGTCGCCCATATCGTGCGTACCATCTGTTCCAGCGTCTTTCGCTACGCCATTGCCACGGGCCGGGCAGAACGCGACCCGGCGGCTGACCTGAAAGGGGCGTTGAGCCCTCGCATCAGAAAGAGTCACCCCGCCATAACTTCGCCGGATACTGTAGGTATTCTGATGAACGCCATAGACAATTACCCTGGGACGTTGGTAGTGCGCAGTGCCCTGAAATTGATGGCGCTGACCTTTTGCAGATCGGGGGAAATTCGTAACGCGGAGTGGAAAGAATTTGACTTGGCAGATAGCCTGTGGCGCATTCCTGCGGAGAGAATGAAGATGTCCCGTGACCACCTTGTGCCCCTCAGCAGGCAGGCAATGGCGGTTCTGGAGCGGCTGCGCCAATACTCCGGCAATGACCAGTACGTTTTCCCCAGCTACAACACGGAAACAAAAAGCATGGGACGGGAAACACTACGCTCTGCCTTGAGGCGACTGGGCTTTGAAAAGGACGAAATGTGCCCTCACGGTTTCCGCTCTATGGCTTCAACCCTGCTGAATGAAATGAATTTTAACGCCGACTGGATAGAGCGCCAACTGGCCCATGTGCCCCGCGAGCACATTCGCGGAATATACAATCGTGCGGAATATTTGCCGGAGCGCAGAAAAATGATGCAGGCTTGGGCCGACTATCTGGACGAATTACGGGCAAAATCTGTAGGATAGAGCGGGAGTCGCAATGGTTGACGAACATAGTGCGCGAGTTGACCAGAGTAACGTCTTTTGACACTATGCTGCTAGGCAGACTGGCTTGTAATCACAGGCAGTTGGTTTCCATCTTGACACGCGCAACGTCAGGATATACTGTTCCAGTAACAGTCCGCGCTGCGCTTAGCCTTTTCTCCTTGCGAGAGAAGTGATGCGAATTACAGCGCGGCTTTTTTTATGCAAAACTACACATTCCCAGCCCTTGCACCTGAAGCCCTAATCGAGCGTTGGCGTTCGCAGGGCTTGGCTGTTCCTGACATCTCCCGCGCCATACGGCATTTGAAAGCGGTTGGCTACCATCGCTTGAACCGCTATGCCCGTTTTTTCCGCGCAACGCCGGGCAGTTTCAAAGCTGGGGTCAGCTATGACGACATTTGGATAGCCTACGTCTTTGATCGCAAGCTACGCCTGCTTACCCTGGATGCAGTTGAGCGCATAGAAGTGGCGGTGAGAACCGCCATGTCGGATAGCCTGAGCCTGCGGCACGGCCCGCATTGGTTCATGGATGCCACGCTGTTTCGGCATACAGGCTATGCCATCACTTTTCAGACTGTAATCGCAGAGGCCACACGCAAAGCGCGACCGCCACACCAGACGCCGGAAGCCTCGTGGTACTATCGGAATTATGCCGCGCCATCACTACCTCCTTCATGGATTGTGATGGAGCACCTTTCTATGGGTGAATGGAGCAAGGCTTTGCCCATGCTGGTGCGGTACGAACAAAAGTGTATCGCTACAGCCTTTGGCCTGCCTCCCAATCTGCTGACTTCGTGGGTATCCTCGTTGGCGCTGGTGCGTAATGTATGCGCTCATCACGGGATGCTCTGGAATCGCGTGAATACGCGCCTTCCTGAATTGCAGAAAAAGCCTCCACGCTTTTGCCCCGACTTTTCTTTAGCTGCGGGAGATTATTACGCTACTGCATGTATTCTACAGTATTTCTTAAAGCGCGTTGTTCGCGCCTCCACATGGAGTAGGCGACTCAAGGAGCTACTGAGCGGTTTTTCTGCGGACTATGCAAAGAGCTTAGGCTTTCCAAATGACTGGGATAAGAATGATTTTTGGAACTATCTCGAACCACGCCAGTGAAATAATTATTGGAATTTACACTTTATGAAATTGACAATAATTACTTGGTAACGGCTCATACGATAATGTGTATGAATCTTCCTCTATGCTGGCTTTAAACAACTGTATTTTATCGTACATTGGATTCCTTTGTATTTGACATGCAAGTTTTTCCCAAGAGCATCTACACCCAAAGGTCACAGATTTTATGAGATCAATTTTAATAGGGGTACATCCTTTTATGCTTCCATCCAAAAAAACTTCATGATCAAGTCCATATATAATTCGTACTTCGTCCTCATACTTCCAGTCATTGTGTTTTTTACAGTACACTTCTGTAGGATTAAATATTAAATCTGTAAGGTATTTTTTAGGCATTTCAGTACTATAATTAACTTTTTGCAAAGTGCCAAATACATTTTCTAGTCCATGCGGCGCATTAAATAGTGGATGACTTGCGTTAAACTCAACCATAAATCCCGTATGCTTAACTCCATAGTGTTCCCACATAACCGTACTTTTATTATTGCTCGTAGCAGAAAATATGCCAAAATGTGGTCTTCTTTTTCTCAACTCATCATAAAACATTTTTCCATATGTGTTCAGTGCAATTTTAATGTTTTGCTCAGGCAGATTGCTAACAAGGTCAATAACATTGGATAGTCCATCTATATGTCTGACATCTTTTAAACGCATAAGATCGTGCTTATCCCGTGCCACCCCTAACAGATCAACTTTTCCTTCATGTGGATCGTTTGTCTCTGTTATCGGGGTAAATCGTATTGTACCTGTTCCTTTTTCGGGAAATAGATAATCCCATTCGTGAGGTCTAAAGTATCTGTATATGGGTTCCATGACTTATTACCAAATTATAGGATTAGATTATTACAAATCTGTCAGCAACAATTGCCCCTCAACAGTGTCCTTATGCTTTATTTTTGCAAAATCGAGCATTTCCTTCGTGTTTGCGCCATTTGCTCTGTATGTTTGGAACAGTGAGTCACTCAAGATGACATAGTGCCATGCACAATCCATGCGGTCAGCGTCTTTCAGTTCGTTAATTTTGCGAACGAAAGTGAGAGCTGAACGTTTTTTTGACAGTACATTGCTGTTATCTGTATCTTTTTCAGCCTTTGTTTCTACAAGGTATATGTCCTTATCAAGCTTCACCATAAAGTCTGGGAAATATCTTGCTATAATACCATCTTTGCGTATGTAATTAATATAGGCAAAATTGTGGATGTTCTCTCGAATCTTGATAAACCGTTGCACAATAGAATCTGCGTCTACAAACTCCATAAATTCTTTCTCAAAAATTCCCTTATTGCTGGGATACGGAAGCTTTGGATAGATGGATTTTACTACGTCAATGCAATAGTTTTCACGCATTTTCATGTTTTCTATGCTTGAAAAGTAGTACTGTTGGACAATGGCTTCATTGACATGAACATTGTTTTGCATATCATAAATAGCTTGGCTCATTTCCCTAATGATGTGCTCCACTATTCCAGATTCTTTCAAAAGCAGCACGCGCCAATTATCATCTTCAAATGGTTCAAACACCTGCCCAAAAAGGTTGTGCCTAATGAACTCGTCCAGAGTTTTGGCAAGATTGGCCGTATTGATTTGCATAAAGGGGAACTGTTCTTTTCTACGCAAGCCCGTGCGTACCAAGGCATTGCCAAGGGATGCAAGAATGCGAGCGATAAATTCATTGTAGCTTGTAGCGGTAAAGGCTTCTTCATGAACCTTATAGTCACCAAATTTTGTGTTTACTGTTACTTCGTGTGAATAGAAGATATTTCCAGAATTGCTGGTAATTTTTTTAAGCTTTGCCAGCGAAAATTGCGTATAGGCGGTAAGCTTTTCTGGCGTAATGGCCTCATCAAGTAACAGCTCTTCTTTATCTTGTATGATAACGGGGAAAAACAAGTCATACTCTGCGTAATCATCTTTCAGGCCGACTTCAATAATATCCCCTGTGACCTTTTCTTTTTCGCCTGTGTCTTCGACAATAAGTTCTTTGAACAGATTGTCATAAAAATCCATAAAAGCCGGGTGTTCGATGATGCTCAATATGTCCAGATAGCTTGTTGGCTCCTGCTTTTTTTTGAACATCAGCTCACGGTCGTGGGCCTTGGTTTCCGCATACACTTCTTCGCGCCACATGAGGCGTAGCCCGCGCCCCACCGTTTGCTCCAACAAAATAGGGGCTTGGCTGGAACGCAAAGGCACAATGACGCAAATATTGTTTACGTCGAAACCTTCACGCAGCATAAGAACAGAAACAACCACCTTGGGGCTGGCAAGGGCATCTATTCCAAAGAGTTTACGTTTGAGGGTAAGCCACTCGTCAGGCTTGATTTCGCCCTTTTTATTGGAGTCAATCTGAATAACATCGCCTTCGCTCAAGCCTTGCAGCAACAGGTAGTCCACCACAAGAGGCGAAACCTCTGTATCCTCGCACATAACAAGCATTTTGGGGTATTTTTGCTGCGTGTCGTGGGCAGTATGCGAAACAAAGCCCTTTTCTAAAAGGCGTAACTTACTTAACCCTGCATTGAGCATCACTTTTTGCCCTTCAGACAGGGCAAGGGCTTTTCCATCCGGGCCACGTTCCACCTTAAAGTCAAGCGCAGCAAGGTCTTGCGATGCAAGTTCTTTGCGCTTGTCTATGGCGATGGCCTTTACAAGTCCCTGATGAATAGCGGTTTTCAAGTCAAAATCTGTAACAACATGCGGAAAGTAATGCTTAATTTGGTTTTGGTTGCTGCCAGTGACGTTGTAAGGTGTGGCAGAGAAGTCAACCTGTATGAAGCATTTGCCTTTGGTGCTGGCAATACGCTCAAGGCTCTTTTGCCATTCTACTTCCGTAACCATGCCGTCTTTTTTTATTTCATGAATATGGTGCGCTTCATCATTAAAAACAACAATATCAGCGAGCTTTGTCAAAAATTCCAACTCTGTGCCACTGAAATAACGCCTGTCGAGCGCGTTGAGGTCATGCCCTGCTGTTTTGCCCGGTAAAATGGGCACCATGTCTTTGACAATGGCGGCAGGGTTGGCAAAGGGGTCAATATCGTCGTCTTCGCATTCCACGTCCACAGTTTCTTCCGCAAGCACATGCCAGTTGGTGACGGCAATAAAGCCGTCGCCGTGCGCTTTGCCAATGTCATCTTTTTTCATGACATTGTTTTGCACAAAGCCAAAAACTTCTTGTCGATAGCTGTCAGGCAAAAAAAGGTCTTGGAAGCGGTGCAAGTCAGACGTGGAAAAGTCGCGCAGGCCCTCATCTTGGTCGCCTGCCTGACTTGCTGCCTGCTCCTTGCCAAGATAAGCGTCAAGCAGACGCTCATAGACAATAAGCCCAGGGGCAACAATCAGGAAGTTTTTGGAATAGGAGCCGCTTACCACATCTTCATGTTTGGCATTGAGGTACTGCCAAACAAGCAGCGCGTGCATAACCCATGTTTTGCCAGTGCCCGTTGCCATTTTTAAGCAATATTTGGGGTACTCATATTTTGCCCCCTGAATATGGGCAAGCCCCATTTCGGCGAGCAAGTGCTCATCCACGGCGTTGTAGGTGTCAAACACACTTTGGGAGTGCAGCACCTCATGCACAAAGATGGTATTGAGAATGGCCTGTTTCTGCCCGGCGTGAAAATTGACGTGCCGGGCGTCCGTGAAGGTGGGGGAAAACCAATAGCGCAATAAATCCCTGGTAGTAGGGGTGACTTTTTCAAGCATTGCCCCACTTTCAAAAGCTGCATTGACAAGAGCCGTGAGTTTTTCTGCCAGCTCCAACGGCTTTTCGCCTGTGCCCTTGGCGGAGGGGGAACTCTTTTTACGCGCCATGTTATGCCTCCACCACGCTCATGCTTTCAAAGCCAAAAATGTCCACTGCCTTGACGCACACAGTACGTTTGCCGTCTTTCTTTGGGCAGGTGATGGCAGCCGTGTGGATAACCTTGAACGGGTCGCTATCGTTTTCTGTGTTTTCACGGTAATCTTGCCAGCGGCTCACAAAGGTTTCGCCGTCATAATCGGGATCAACGCTCCAGTATTCGATTAGAGAAAGCGGGTCTTTGGCCACAATGCCGCGCACTACTTCTTTATCCTTGTCTTCAAGGGGGATGGCATCTGGTGTGAGCAGCACATAGTTATCCAGCGTGACAAATATCTTGTCTTCTGTGGGGCTGACATCAAGCACCTTGACGGGCTTGAGCGTGAGGTATTGCAGACTGGCAAAACGTATTTTGCCTTCTTTAATCAGCTTGTCATAGCTGGATTTTTTGGTCAGCTTTTCCAGAACATCTGGGGGAATAACCTGCACTTCAATCCTGCCGTCCTTTGCCTTGAGGTCGTGCAACACGCGCCCTATATCAAAGGTGAAGTTCCAACCCAGCACAATGACCTTATCCCAGCCACCAAGATAGGTTTCTCGCAGTTCAATGGCCTTTTTCAGGCTGGCCTCTCCGGTCAGCTTGTTGGGGGAATCTACCACCACAAGGGTTTTACTCCCCTTGATATAGCCCGCATTGCGCAGGGGGCATTGGTCTCTATCAAAGGCTATGGCGCCAAACATGCCCAGTATCACAGCGGCAAGGTCGCATACACGCTTGTAGGCTTTGTTGGAGGCAAAAACCTCCTTGGAGTAATCGCCAACGGCCTGATAGAAAAAGGCCTTGGCTTCCATGTCCGTATGGGGTTTGCGCATGACCATATCCACAAGGCGTTTACGCATAACCATGCAGGCCGGCTTGCCAAGGTCTGAGGTAATCCACTTACGCCCCAGGCGTTCCGCGACAGCAGCGGTGGTGCCTGAGCCGCCGAAGAAGTCCGCGACAATAGAGCTTTCGTTGGACGAGGCTTTTATGATGCGTTCGAGAAGGGCTTCTGGTTTTTGGGTGGGGTAATTCACTCGCTCATAAGACGATGTTGCAAGCATTCCTATATCTGTCCAGTAGTCCTTTGTATTCACAAGCGTATATGAACCCTTTTCGTCTTCATAGTAAGTTTGAGCGGGATTTTTTCCCGACCACGGCATCATGTAAGACTTCTCTTTTATTTGATTAAATATGTATGAATCATTTCTTGAGTATAAAAATAAATTGTCGTGTTTTTTTGCAAATCCACGATCTCCTGCGCCACCAGACTTATAGCACCAAATAATTTCGTTGATAAAATTTTCTTTCCCAAAAATCTCATCCATTATCACCTTAACATAATGCCCTGCGTGCCAATCGCAATGCACATAAATACTGCCACGTTCTGAAAGCAATTCCTTCATCAAGGCAAGGCGCGGATAGAGCATTTTTAAATAGCTCACTGTGCCGTCCTGCCATGTATCCGCATAGGCAAACTGCTCTATGACAGAGGGCTTTTGTTCTATATCACCGCTGGGCAACTTTATCTTGGTTCGGTAATCTGCCTTGCTGTCAAAGGGCGGGTCAATGTAAATGAGGTCTATTTTGCCGCGCATGGAAGATAATCCGCTGGGTTCATCACCCGCCAGCAAGGCTTGCATAACAAGCAGATTATCACCGTAGATGAGCCTGTTATGCCAATCTTGCGTTTCGTTTTGCCTGCTACCGTCAAGAAGCGAAAGAGTACTTTTGTCCTTGGCGGGCATGATATACTCATTGGTCTGCAAGCCAAGACGGTAGGGAGAAGACAGCCGCTCCAAAATACTTTCTGTTTCTTTGCGACCTTCGGCAACTATTCTGGGCAGTTCTTCTATCAGGCTACGGGCCATGCTGGCATCCCCCTTTTGCGGTGTTGTACAAGAAATACACTACAATAGAGTTGGATGAGAGTCAAATTTGACGGTTGGCAAAGGTCTGGGCTTCGGCAAAACCCTCGATAGAAGATAGTCTTGGCTTAACAGCCCGTTGAAAAAGTCGTTTTGAGTCTGTTTTTTAGTACACAACCTACTGATTTTACATGCCGTTAAATCTGCGTAAGTGACTTTTTCAACGGGCTGTTAAGGGATATATACTTGTACAGGGGGAAGGGCAAAATCAGAAGTAGCTTTGGTATTCGCCATGCGATATACAGGAATATTTTGCATTTTCCCAATGCTGAGAAGCTCATCCGCGTGATGATCCTGACAACGTGATCCAATATAAATTTTCTGCGGGGTTGCTGGGATATAGTATGGTTGTCTTCCGTCAAAATCAACAGGGAGGCACGTTGTGTATCTGAACTCATTTTCATACTTCCAAGAAATGTGCTTTATGTTAACCAAAAGGTTAGATATGAGAGGCAATGTCTCATCATGAATCATGATTTTTTTCTGACCATTCATCATGGTATTTTCTTTTTCATGAATAAGATTTCCAATCTGGTCTTGCATTATTTTTGTAAAATCAAACCTATGCTCTCTATACTCGATTGGAAAAGTAGACGAACACAACATAACGTTATCTTTTGTAGTCATGTCGTATGCAACACAAAAACCACGATGACTATTCGCATAATGAGCCCACATTGGCATAGAGTTCATTCCGCAGCCCGTCAATGAAGTAAGGCGGATATTAGAAAGCAAAACCTCAAAGAAACTATCATTCTTTGTGCCGAGATTAGTGAAAAATCCTTTGCCTTCAAATGGGTCATTTAATTCTGGATAGGATGCCAGGTACAGTTGTTTTTTGCTCAATGTTTGAAACTTTTTATTATTCAAGATTAAAGACTTTTCATTCTCATCATCTTCGGTAAGTGAATAATATTTATATAGTTGCTGAGGAATGTAGCGTCGTATTATATTATAAATACATTCATACATTTCAAGCTGATACCCGGATGGATAATTAATGATGGCTTCTGCCATTTTGTTGTAATCTATTGGGTTGTCATTACGCCATTGGACAATATCACAATCTGTATCCATATTCTTGCCTCTCTTGGGACTGCGTTAACATCTATTATGTCTGATAGTTGTTGCATTGTCAAAAATTTGTTGTTTAAATATCAGTAAGTTATTTTTTTTGTGACCTAGGATTGCATTCGCATAAGCAGCATTGTCTGCTTAGTGGCATCCTCCCCCTCAATCTTGCGCCAGTGCTCAAAATGCTTCTCGTTCCGTGCCAAGGCCACATCTCCGGCCACGCCAAAGGAATAGGCCGCTGTGCGCTCGGCGTAGCGTTGCCAGTTACGGGTTTCGCGCTTGGGGCCGCTCTGGCGGATGGTGGGGGCGCATTGGAGGAGAGCTTCGGCAATGGCCTCCTGGCTATGTCCAGTGGCCCGCAGGCGCACGGCGATCATGGCATCTACTCGTGAGAGGTCTTCAGCGGTCAGATGCCTGCGGATGTCCTCATAGTGGGCGTAGTAGGCCGAAGCTGTGCTGCCGGGGTGTGGTGTCTGTGGTGTGGGGCGCGGGGGTTGCATTTGCTGCCGTTTGGTTTCGGCTGCGGCGCACTCACGCTCTATGCGGCGTGACAATTCCAGAGCCTTGGTGCATTCCTTCTTTTCGGCATGACGCAAGTTGGCCCTGGGGTACTTATCGCCTTCACGCCGATGCTGCGGCTTGAAATTGGCGAAACCCGGCGCACGGTGCGGGTGGATGCAACCGGAGAGCTTCGGGTCGCCGTACTGCTTGTTGAGCTGCTCTGTAAGGCGGTTGCCCACTTCGCGGTTGTGCGAGCTTTGCAGCTTGGGAATGGTGAGCACACACTGATAGTTGCCCGGTGAGCTTTCCAGCACCATGGCAGGCCGGAAGCCGTCAGCATAGAGCTTTTCCACCGTCTCCCGTGTCATGTCATCAATGAGGATGTGGTGCTTCCCCTCGGAAAGCGGCGTGTAGTAGATATTTTCGCCTCGCCGCTGAAGCCGTAGCATTTCGGGCAGGTGAGCGCGCAACTCTTCTGGCGTGAAGCCTTTACTCATGCCGCCCTGCTTATCAAGAATGAATGCCTTGCGGCTGCCGTCTTCCATCATGCGCAGGCAGGTCACGCGCACGCGATCTGCATTCACGGCGGCGAGGTATTTTTCAAGCTGTTGCACTTCTGTGCGGTCGGGCGGAATAACCGACAGAGGGGGCGTGGGAGTTGGGGCGGAGGGCTGGAGCTTTTCTAAACGTCCACGGTGCCGCCAGCGGTTGGCCTGCACATGCAGGCCACGGTCGCGCAACCAAGTTTCAAAGCGAGGCTTGCGGATGGGTGGCACGGGTCGCGCTGCCTGCCGTGCCTGCTGCAATTCTTCTCGCTGCTTCAGCTTCAAAAAATGACGGGCAATATTGAGGATGTGCAGGCCGTGTTTTGCCAGAGTGGGCAAGATGCGCTTGCGCTCCTCACGCTGTCGCTGCTTGAGGGCTTCCATAAGGCTCGGCTGCGCTGGCTGCTGGGCTGTACTTTTTTCTTCCTGATACTGCTGCCATTCCTCAAGGTTGACCGCACTCACGGGTTCGGGCGGCAGAGGGGGCGGGGGTGTGTCTGCATTTTCTGCTGCTGGAGCGGGTACGAAATCACCCAGCCGCTTGCACAACTTGCTCATGCCGAAAGCCCTGTCCACTGACGACGCCTTTACCGCAATCTCCCCCACAAAAATGATGGCACCAGAGCCTTTTTTCTCAAAGCGCAAACCCTTTTCTGCAAGTTGCTGATGCAGTTCCGGCCACGAAGTCGCATTTTTGATGACGCTGTGGCCGCGCTCCTGGGCGATACGCTGGGCGGATTTTTCACCTGTGGCGCGTTCAAAGTCTTGCGCTTCCGGGCGGGGCTGGATTTTTGGCTCGCGCCGGGCGCGGGTCACTTCGCCGTTTTCCAAAACCGTGTAGCGCGAATTTTCTTCGCTGCTCCAGCCCTGCCTGTGCTCCACCAAGGCAACAACTCTGTGTGCCGCTTCAATGTCAAAGCCGTTGTTAGGCCGCACCACTTTGAGCGTGTGAGGATGCATCCGATTGACGGCAATGTGAACGTGAAAATTGTTCGTGTTCAGATGCAGGCCGTAAACGGCCTGATGCTCTTTCAGGCCCATGTGCTCCAGAAAAATGTCCACCAGTTCGTCCACCTGCTGGCGGCTTGGCTGCTCGTTTTCTTTGAAGGAAAACACCCAATGCGAAACAGGCATGGTGCTGTGGACGCTCTCCTCCGCGAGCGCAATCATTTCCACTTTCTGCCCGTTGTGTGTGCCGGAGAGAAAGTTTTTGCCGCCGGCGTGTGCAATCTTCTCGTGCGCATTGGCCTTCTGCGGATTGCGGATGTAGTCCACAAGGTCGCCGATTTGCCATGTTTTGGGCTTGTCGGACTTTTCGCGCTTGATTTTCTTAACGATCATGCGGCGCTGCCATGAATTTGCGTGAGATTGTCTCGATACTGCGCGAGAGCAGACGCAGGGTGTCGCTCATTTGCGCAGATATGCCCTCGCCCAAACCTGCCTGCCGTACCGTCTCAAAATGATGTTTGAGCAATCCGCCCACGCGCCGAAGCTCACGCAACATGGCCGCGTCTGCTGCCGCCACAACGGGCCGCCCGCCGAAGACGGTTCGGCGCATGTACTCGGAGACAGACAGCCCGGCCAGGGCGGCCTGTTCTTCCACGCGCTGTTTCTCTTCCGCACTCACGCGGAGCGTGAGCCACTGGCGGGCTTGGGAAAGGCCCGCGCCGGATTGTGCCTTTTCTGCCTTCATGTCTTTCTGCCCCCTGCCTTTTGCGCGTGAGAAGCGAAGCGCCGAATGCGCTGCCTTGGGAGTCCAGAGGGCGCAGGCCCTTTGG
>OGXN01001793.1_pt1 | contig 18532 bp, 16 predicted proteins | sample 1576281 | NCBI WGS metagenome assembly OGXN01 (sample SAMEA3541494, study PRJEB24748) | human gut metagenome | biome: human gut; feature: human-associated habitat; material: faeces | place: China | collected 2012
GGAGGATATAAGGCAAATACACGGAGTGGTTCGGATTGTCCTGTATGTACTTGCGAAGTGGACGAGAGCTATCGTATAGACTTGTTTATCTCTCCTAATACGGTAGATTTAGGTAAGGATTATACAATGACTGTAATGAATGCTTCTACTGGCAAGGCGACAATCACCCGTATTGAATATAATATAATATAATATAATAGACCTTCGTGATAATTCATCTATTATGTTGGTGACGAGTACGAGTTTATCCAGAATCATACGTGCTTATGCTCCAGGTCATTGGGGACTTCAGGCTATAGCAACATATTCTAATGGTCGTGTGGTGAAAAGCGATTGTCAGACGATTACTATTCAGAATCCTTTATATTCTGAAATTATGACTGATCCATCCGTTGTAGCTAAGATGGAATCTCTTTGGGAAGCAGCGGTTCGGGAGGCCGAAGGCTATTCTTATAAGGAGAAAGGGTGTAAAATCTTGTTTAATACGACCAATAATACTTATGAATTCGAAGATGTTCCAGATTCAGAAGAATTTGAATGTCAGGATATGATTGAAATCAATTTTGAATATTCAACTACTATTGGTTATCCTGATAGAGGAGGGACGTATTTTGTAGGAACTTTCCATACCCATCCGGCAAGAACGCCCTGTGATAATACAGCAAAATATTGGGTTGGACCTTCTCCTGTGGATAATAATATGAACACAGTCTGTCTTCTCTATGAATATACAGGAAGTGCAGGCTGGATTAAAGGTGGACATGAACCGAGATCTCCACATAAGTTATATCATTATGGGACATATAAAAATACACCATGCGGTAAAGAGAGACATCCTTTGCCACAATAAAAAATGTAGAATAACTAAATATTATAATTATGAATATGAAAATTTTATCAGTATTAATCTTGTCATTTTTATCTTTCTACGCAACAGCGCAAAATTTTGATAAAATGTCTGTTCCAAAACGTGATTCAATGTTAATAAATATAGCAAAACTTGCTGTAAAGAAATATGCTCCAGACTATTTTCGTGAATATGGAACACCAAAGATCGAAAGACTTATTTGGGATGGGGAAGAAGAGGATTTGGAATTTGGAGAACGACTAGGACGATCTCTTTTTCGTGTGACATTCCCTTATGATGAAAGTAAGGATTATTTTGGTTATGGTTTTTCTGCAATGGTTGATATTTGGGGGGATGATGGAACATTAAGTGGAGTTATGGGTGGCCATGGCTTTGGTCGTAGGATTAGCGTGTATGAAGCTAGGTCTAAAGATGAAAATGTAAAAATTGTTCCTTATGTAGAACGTAAACGACCAGGGAGACACTAACCATTAGTCTAATTAGAAAGAAATGTTATCTTCTGCCATCGCTTTTGAAGGAAAGTATGGCAGAAGTTCTATCATACTTATGAAACACAAGAATTTGTTTCGATTGCTTTTATCTCCCTTCTTCTGTCTACCTTTGGGAGCAGTTGTATGGACGATCCTCTGGATGGCGGAGGTCTAGTAAGTGGCAATTATCAATATTGTCAGACTTGCCGGAGACTGTATAATGTTGATCTAAATACTGAATGTCCATTTTGTAAAGAGGAATCTGGCGGTGATTCTGGTGGCGGTTCTGGTGTTGATGACTCCAGTGGTACCATTTATTGCCCTATTTGTAATCAACCCTATGATTTTACTCTTGAGAGTTGTCCTAATGGTTGTGAAATAGAGATAACTCCTCCAGAAGGCGATTTGATCTATTGTGAGATTTGTGGCATTGTTTACGATTCGGGTCGTTATCGTAGTTGTCCTAATGTTGCAAGGTGTTCTATTGTGATGTTTGTGGCAAGTTCCCTTGTATTTGTTTGGAACATGCTTGTGAGCGTTGCGGTAGTATCACTTGTCCCGGTCCTTGGTTCTGTTCGGAGCAAGAGTGTACGGGTGAGAAATGTAAAATCTGTGGAGGATATAAGGCAAGTACACGCAGTGGTTCGGATTGTCCTGTATGTACTTGTGAAAGTGGAATAGTTTCGCCTCCTGTTATAAGTGTTAGAATATCAGTGAATACAATTTCAATACCTGACTATTATACGATTGATGTAAACGTAACTAATACGGACAAAAAGGTTACAAGTGTAGAATATTGTATGAAACGTTCTAATGATATTAGTCCAAGTGCGTGGAAGTCGCTATATACAGAAATGTGTTCGAGTGTCAAGTATAGTTTTTTAGTAACCAAGTGTTGAGAAGTCATTTGAGTGGAACGTTGTGGTCTGCGGCTGTGAATTTTTCTACCTCTAATAGTCATGAACATAAAGTGAAAGAGTATGGTTGCTTTATCTATCTCAAACGTGACGGAACTTACTATGCAGGTACAACAATAGAAGGTCCGGAAGTTGTACTGGATAGAGAAGGCGTTAAAGGAAGTGTACTTTTTAATTGGAATGAAATTTTGTATGATCCTCGTGCGGATGATATGGATTTGATAGTGGGAACTATGCATACACATTATCCAATAAAATGGGCTGCGATAAAGTTGGAGAAAAGATCAGGTCCTTCTCCGGAGGATATGAGTTTAGATTTGCCTGGAATTCTTTATGATTATGAAAAGAATTTGGAGACGAATCACAGCCTTGAATTGAGTAAGAAATTTTACAAACATGGTAGTGCTATAAGGCGGGTTACTTCAGGTCTTAATTAAATATGAACTATAAAAAAGAAATATGAAATATTTATTATTAATTCTAATAGCGTTGTCGTTGCGAACAGTAGCTTATGCTCAAAATTTAGATATGATGAAAGATGATGAATGTACAAAAGTTTTATTGCGTATAGCTAAAGCTGCGGTGATGGAATATGGTCCTGATTTCTATCGAGAATATGGACGACCTAAAATTGAACATGAATATGTAAGTAGAGACACAGATCTTACAGAACGTGGAATAAAGGAAAATCCCGGTCGTTCTTTGTATACGGTAGAATATTCTTTTGATGAAACGATAGAATATTTTGACTGGTTTTATGCTGCTAAGGTGTATATTTGGGGGGATACAGGTCTTGTCTTTTCAATTGTTTTTGGCAATGGCTTTGGCTTTGGTGATCTTGATAAGCCCAAGACTAAAAAGGAAAAAGAAAATTTGCGAATGTCTTGGAAGAAACAACCTCCAAGAAAGAAGCCTGTACGTAAACAAATTAAGGTAGAATATAGGGAAAAGGGGAAAGTACAGAACGTAAAATGATAGTTTATTATCAGTTAAGGGAAGACTAACGAAAAAGTGGTGGAGTCTTTTAATTTAAGTATGCGGCTATCTTTATCTATTTAGAGAATCTTTATAATCCTTTATTTACTAATATATAATATACTAATCCAAACAATCTGCATGGGTATGATGCCCATTGTTATATTGGAATTCAAAGCGAACTTCATTATAGTCTCCATGCTCTCCTAGATGGGGAGCCATGCCTCCCATACGGAGTGTGTTGGCATAGGCAGCACTTCCACCATCCCAGATGTGGGTGTGAGTATGCGAACGAATGCAGGTAGGGGCATCGGGATAATTATCGTTGAAAGGAGTATAGATTCTTTGTGGTCTGATTTCGTAGTTTGATTTATTTAGAAAGTGTTATAAATCGATTGATTGTTATAAAGCAATCATCACTACCAAATATGGTTTTGGTTTTGTCGGTCCATGTAGGGTTGATACCTGTAACCTCTATGATTAGTGTATATTTTCCTTTGGATAGTTCAGGAGTGATAAAGCGGATGCCTTGATTTTTTTTCTTGCTATAAAAATCAACTAAAAACGAATATACTTTTTCTTTTTGCATATTGAAAATACTTATTTGGGCGTAGCCGCTATGGCTATTTGTTTCACCTAAAATGGCAGTACGTCCTCCTTGGATAGGAATGATTATAGTGCTACCTTTAATATTAGAGATTAGTTGGTCATTTGTTTCTTGCCAGTTGGCCGGATTATTCAAAACGATTTTCTTTCGTGGTATCTCTTTACCCTCATGTTCGGGATTTACTGGTTGCAAGGTCTTTATATCCCAACAATTCCAATATTCAGGAATGGATAGTTTTGTTCCTTCTACTTGTAAGGGCATCCATACATAGGTGGCTGCAGATGCCTGATGTGGATAAGACCAACGATCACCCATAAACATTGGGATTGTGTCGTTCCCTTGTTTCAGGGGAAAAACGAAAGTAGTCTGTGAATTATAGGTAAGTGTGCCTTTAGGGCAGAATAGACCTTGTTTAGTCCAAGGACCTTCTATTTTAGGAGCCGTAAAATAAAAATTGTCATTTTTTTCCCAACTAGTCAAATTGGAATATAGCATGTAGTAAAGTCCATTCTTTTTGAACATGGCGGGTGATTCACCTGCCCCCTTTATATAGGCCACCTCTGTTTCTATAGAACGATAATCATTACTCAAACGATAGATAGGGCCATGATGAATAAGTAAATATCCTTTGCCGTCTGTGTCCTGAAAGGTTCCCATATCCCAACGTTTAACAGGTTTCCCTTTATAAAGTAACGGACCTTGCAGTTTATAATCGCCATTGATTGTTTTACAGGTAGCAAATCCAATATAAGGGTCGTTATAGCCCATGTCATCTGCGTGCATAAACATGATATATTCACCTGTTGCAGGGCATTTCATAACTTTTACACGTTCTCCTACACGGTTGGGACCGAGAATTCCGTCCGGTTGTACCTTAAGTACAACATTTTCAAAGTTCCAGTTCACCAAATCTTTCGAAGAATAGCAACTGAACCCCGGAAAAGCATTACTCTGGTCTGATTTCCATTCGCCGAATAGATAGTATTGTCCTCCATCTTCTACTATACATGCACCATGGGCATTAACGATATTTCCGCGATTGTCGAACCAGGGTATCCCGTTATAAACTATACTACTTATTTCTTGAGCAACACACATTTTTCCTATTCCTATCAAAAGGAATAATAATGAAATTAGATACTTCATGGCCCTCTTTTTAATTGAATTTATTTCGAATGTACATAACTAATATTTTTCATATATATAGAATTGTGTATACAAAAGTATCTTATAGACTAAAATTTAGCAACTATTTCATGGGGGTAATATCCTGCTTAGTTTATTATTGGACCTTTTTGAACGATTAATATACCTTTTGTAGGCTGATTTTTGAATTTTGCACCTTTTTGGAGGATTTGAGTACTTTAATAAGATAGTTTTTTCCCAACTTTGCAATTGTGAAATTTGAGAATTAAGTTTTAAGTATGAAAAAGTTATTTGAATAAACATGAACTACACAGGTATGAAAATTTATTTTAAAAAGAACATTGTAACTATGTTCGTTTTAGGACTAGCATTGCTTTTTACGTCACAGGTCTGTGCACAAGCTAATACTAAATCTACTAAGGGATTATATGAATTGTTTAGTACCAAAGTTCCGGATGGTGCTCAATGGGCAAAGCCGGATAGTAAATTTGTACGCGATGGAGGGTATTCAAAGAAATCCGAGAACTATATATATGTAAATGCTTCTAAAAGTCCGGCAGAGCTGACCGGACTGTCTATTCCCATTCGTGAAAATCCTGGACCGGGTGAATACCGTTATATCACCTTTGCATGGGTAAAATGGGGAGGAGAACAAATAGGTATGAAATTTCATGTATCTGAAAAGTCTGTTAATCAAAAAGGAAAGAAATATGATTTTACATATATTGCCGGGGAACCGAAGGATCTGATTAATCAGTTGACTGGCCTTAATCTTGGCGACAAGCCCGGGCACTGGATGGTGATGACACGCGATCTTTGGAAGGATTTCGGTAACATTACATTAACCGGAATGTCATTTATCTGTCCTGAAAGACGTGATGCGGGTTTTGATGAGATTTTTTTGGCAAAAACGCAGGATGATATAAAAAATGCTCCGAAAGTACTTCCGAGTGAAATTGCTACTGCTGTACCTGTAGTGGAGGAAGATGATGAATTGATGTATAATGAGGCGGTATCAGATAGTATTGCAGTCGATCAGGGAGTACAAATTGACTGGGGAGCACAGATCAAAGCAGGTGGTTCAATGATGTATCCGTTGTATTTATTGGGAGTGATTGCTTTTGTAATTGCTATCCAGCGATTGATTACTTCGCGTCAAGGCCGTTTGGCTCCGAAACCTTTGTGCAAAAGTGTCAATGAATGTTTGATAAATGGAGATTTGAAAGGAGCGTTGGCTGCATGTGATAAATATCCTTCCACATTGGCCAATTCGCTACGTTTTATTTTCGAGCATGTAAAAGCCGGACGTGAAGCTGTAAGCCAAACAGCGGGTGACATGGCTGCACGTGATATTCGTACGCATTTAGCACGTATTTATCCTCTTTCTGTTATTGCTTCATTGGCTCCGTTAATCGGTCTGTTAGGTACTGTTGTAGGTATGATCGAAGCATTCGGTTTGGTTGCTTTATATGGCGATGAAGGTGGTGCTTCTATCTTGTCTGATTCTATTTCCAAAGCATTGATAACAACCGCTGCCGGTTTGATTATAGCAGCTCCTGCCATTGCTTTATATTTTATTATCAAAAATCGCATTATGCGTATGGCTTCATTGGTTGAGGTTGAAGTTGAAGAAGTGATAACCAAATTGTACCTGGATAGCAAGGAGGAAAAGCATGAGACTGAATTATGATGACGATGATAAAGTAGAAGTGCAAATGTCTCCTTTGATAGACTGTGTGTTTCTGTTGCTTATTTTCTTTTTAGTGACTACGATGATGAAAAAATGGGAGATGCAGATTCCATTGACACTTCCTACAATGACTTCAAGCCTTTCCACTACACGGGCGGGTGAGGAAGCGGTGATTATCTCAGTAGATGAGAAGAAGAATGTGTATCAGGTAGTAGGACACGATGCCTATTCTGGTGAAAGTACTTACTTGCCTGTGAAAGATTTAAGTGCTTTTCTTTCTGATTTACGTAATAATCGGGGAGTGGAGACAAATATTGATGTGACGGCTTATCGTACTGTGCCGGTAAGTACAGTGATAGAAATATTCGACCAGTGTCAAATACAAGGGTTTACACATACACGTGTACGCCTTGGGAGTAAACCATATTAAGCCTATGAGATTATCATTATTTAATAACGAGGACGAACCGGAAGTTTCCATGTCTCCTTTGATCGATTGTGTGTTCTTATTGCTTATATTCTTTTTGGTATCTACCATGACGAAAGTGAAAAATAGGGATATTCCTGTTGATCTGCCAACTTCACAATCGGCCATTAAATTGAAACCGGATGATAAGCAGGCTATTGTAGGGTTGGACGCCGATGGTAACTTTTATTGGGACGGGCAACCTTGCTCAACCAATTTTATGATGGAACAATTACGGCAGACATGTGTCACCGACCCGGGAAAGCGTATTCGCATTGATATGGACAGGCATACTCCGTTCGGACGCTTTGTAGAAGTAATGGATGCTTGTCAGTTTTATAACTTAACTAATATAGGAATCAGGACGTATGACGAAAACTACAACAGGGAGTAGCCGTCTGACGGTTATCCTATCATGGATGATAGCGCTGATTTGTTTTGCGGGAGGAGCATTCTATATTTGGATGATGCCATCTCCTGATCGAGAGGCGATGGATTTGCAAATGAAACAGCAGAAAAATCAAAAGTCCAGGAAAAGTTTGACAGAAAAGGTAAAACAGGAACAGGCGCAACGGGCATTACCGTCTAATTATGCCAGACAGTTGGTAGAGCAGTCGGAAGTTTTGGTCAAGAAGAATCTGGAAGAGCAGGTGAAGAAGTTCCAAACGATGGCTGAAACAATGAGACGGCGTAAAGACGATATGTTGACGAAAGTGGAAAAAAGAAAACTGCCATGGGGAGCACCTGCTGATGCAAATGATACGTCGAAAGCACGGGCTATTCCTCAAACTGGAAATCCGTCAGCCAATGCTTCTGTAGAAGAACTTTATGCTGTGCTGCGTGATTATGAGGCTGAAATTCAACAAAGTCATTTGGCTGTGAGTGCTGCTAAACAGTCCTTATCTAAGGGACAATCGTTCCCTGAAGTGTACAGTTCTTTGAAAGCGGGAAATTCACGTATGCCGAGTTTTGATGAATTGATAAGGATGCAGTCAAGGGATAGTGAGTGGGCAACTTCGGCTGGTAGTAATGCCAGTGGAGGATTGCAGATAAAGAGTACTGCTGATTTGAATAATTATCGTGGATTACTTGGACAAGCTACTCGTCAGGCAGGTCTAGCACAATCTCGTTTGGAAGGTCTGTTCGGAGCAGTTCGTCAGGCTGGTAATCCTGGAAACGGAATGGGACAAGGCAATGGTAGTCCGGGTAATGGAGAACCTGGAGGTAACGGTAGTGGTAAAGGAAATGGAACCGGTATGGGTATGGGAGGTAATGGAGAGGTTTCTGCTCCCGGAGGTGGAAAAGGAACGTTCAGTGCTTATTCAGGCTCGAAATTGAGTAAGGAAATGGTGAAAGCACAAGCGTTGCCCGGACGGCGCTTTTCTAAAAATGCTGAACGTAAAGGGTGGCTCTATATCAATACATGGTATATGATTGGACCGTGGGAGAGTTTTGGCCGAGAGGACTTTTCTATCGTTCATCCGCCAGAGGTTTCTATTGACTTTGATGCTGTGTATACTGATGGGCAGGTAGGTATGGGAATTGCGGAGACGGATTCTGATCCGTTAAAAGTTATCGGAGACGAGGTGCAGCTTGACGGGACGCTCCGTTGGAAGTTTATGCAGAGTGAATCAATGCATAATGTCCCTCCAGTAACGACCGGTCATTCGACTTACTATGCTTATACCGAGCTTTATTTTGATGAAGCTACTACGATGCTAGTAGCTATTGGTACGGATGACAGCGGACGCGTGTGGATTAATGGTAAGGATGTATGGCGCGATTACGGTACCAGCTGGTATAATATTGATGAACATATTGCTCCTTTTCAGTTCCGGCAGGGGTGGAATAAAGTTTTGGTACGGCTGGAAAATGGAGGTGGCGGTCCCTGTGGGTTTAGTTTCTTGATTATTCCCCAGAATAAATAGATAGATGTGTGTTTAAATAGAAAGATTGTTTAAGGATTAATTATTGGTAGAAGTTATGTGAAGGCTTTATGTGCCTTCCATAACTTTCTTTTATTGAATTTGATGGAATACAAAATTGTACATATAGGTCAATTAATACAAAAAGAATTATACCGTCAAGAACGGTCTATTACTTGGTTTGCAGAGCAGCTATGTTGCTCTCGAACTAATATTTATAAGATTTTCTTGCATTCTGGTATAAATACTATGTTACTTCTCAAAATATCAGTGATTCTTCATTGTGACTTTTTTCTTCGTATCTTGTATTTACAAATTAATCAAGTCATTGAAAAACAGGTCATGGCAAGAGTATAACCAGTTTAAAGAAATAGAATGATGAAAGAAGGCAAGCGGAAGTGCCGAATATTGAAAGAGATTCGGAGACAGATAGCGGAAGCGAATGATATAAAGCTCATTACATCCGAATGTAAATATCGGGGGAATTGTTTAGGTACATGTCCCAAATGTGAGGCTGAAGTGCATTATCTGGAACAGCAACTTCTTTTCCGTCAGAGGATGGGACTGGCTATTAAAATAGTAGGTGTCTCGCTTGGAATGTCCGCAATGGGTACTACATTGAATGGGAGACAAGTGAGAGAAGATAGTTTGAAAAATGATTCTAATATGCTTCCACAAGTGGAGGTTGTAGGACATCAGATGATCAGAAGATGTACTATCGTAGCTGGAGGGATTGCCGTAAGAAAGATAAAGGCTATCACTGTCAAAGGTACTGTTGTGGATAAATACGGTCATCCGATAGTGGGTGCTGAAATTATAGAAAGGGGAGCCGACCGTAGGACATGTTCTGACCATAATGGTCAATTCACGCTTCAAATATCAGAAAAAAGACCTGTTTTGGAGATTAGTTTCTCTGGTATGAAAACGAAGAATGTAAGGGTAAGGAAGAGGAAAGCCGGGAAAATAAAAGTTGTGTTGCGCAGGAGTAACTTATAATAAAAAATAGAACATTTGCGTCAAAAGGGTTCATTTTTAGTTCAGTGTTTTTTCTTGCATCAAATTTGTACCTCTTGAGATAAAGAATCGTCTACTTTTGGAGTGAATATAAATTTGAACGCGATGAAAATACTGATCCATCAATATACATTTTCTGTATTTTTTGTTTTTCTATGTTTCCCTTTGATGGCCCAACACGTTATTAAAGAAGAAGGAGTTCAAATTGATGAAGTTGTTGTGACAGCCAAGATACCTCCGGTAGTCATAAAGAAAGACACAACTATCATTAATACGTCTGTTTATAAGGTGCCCGAAGGAGCTGATCTGAAAGACTTGGTGAAACGTATTCCCGGTTTGGAATATGATGAGAGAAGTAATACACTGACATATAATGGGAAATATATTGGTGAGATAGATGTTAACGGAGAGGCCTTTTTTATGAATAATATCCGGATTGCTTTAGAAAGTTTGCCTGCTGACTTTGTGGGTAGGATAAAGGTTTATGATAAGAGGAATGAGGAGGAGCTCGCTACGGGTATTGATGATGGTATTAAAAATTATGTGCTTGATATACAGACTAAGGATGAAGTGAATAATACGTTTCTGACATCGGTTCAGCTGGGTGGTGGAAATAAAAAGAAAAAACAAGTAGATGGGTCACTGAATTATTTTAAGAAAGGTGGGGAGAGTTTCTCTGTTCTAGGAAGATCTACTAATGAGTCTTCAAATACTTTTTCCAGAGATAATATGTCAACTTCTGCAGGAACGAACTTTATGAAGAAGCTGGGAGAGAAACATACATTAGGTGGTGATTTAAGGTATTGGCAGGGAGAGAATGAAAAGAGGTCTTCTTATAATATGGAACAATATCTGAAAGAGGGAAATAGATACTACTCTGCTATGGATGATGAAAAGGGTAGAAATAGAACATTTGAAACGAATCTGAAATGGCAATGGAAGATAAACAAACATTTAAATCTGAATGTATCAGGAAAAATCCATTTGCAAAATAACTTCTCTGCTTCCAATAATCAATCTGCTACTTTTAACTCGTCTCCCATGCTTGATCCTATGAATCCATTTTCAAATTGGAACGATGTTCCTGATGGCATCAAAATCAATCATGGGCGTAGGAAATCATCGTCGAAATCAGATAGCGATGATTATAATGGGGGAATGGGGCTGACTTATTCTTTGAATGAGAAAGGAACGAATGTAAATATATCTATGAACTATGCAGATAATGCCAGAGATTCAGAACGTAATTCGGATGATATAACTACTTATTTTCAATTGAAAAACGAGCAGGGGAATGATTCTATATTACTTCGTAATCAGTTCCAGTTTTCTCCTTCTTCCAAGCATAGCTGGAATTCAGCTGTTTCTATAATGCATCCTATAAATAAGCAAATTCGTTTACAGTTTTTTTATAAATGGAAGTCGGATACGAAAGATGATGAACGGGAGGTGTATGAGCTTCGAGATTCAGAAAAGATGCGTATTGACAGTTTGGAAAGTAATAATTATGAGTACATGGATGGACATGAGTGGGGTACTCATATAAATTATTCTTCAAAGAATTGGACTGTTAATTCTAATTTCGCTATGATGCTTCAACAACGGGAGTTAAAAAGTATGATGGGAGAACAAAAGATAGATACCTCGTTACACGCTACTAATTATTCTTCATCTTTGTATGTATCATGGGGAAAAGAAAAGTTACGTACTAATTTTAACTATGTGTTTAATGCAAATCAACCTTCTTTATCGGATCTCGTATCTTTGGTTGATCATAATGATCCGCTCTATATAACGTATGGAAATCCTGATTTGAAAGCGTCTTATGAACATAGGATAAGGTGGGAAATAGAAGATACCAAAAATAGTTTGTCTGCATATATATTTTGGAATATGGATCAGAATAGGATTGTTAGAACTCATGTGTTTAATGCACAAACCGGTGGAAGCATATCTTATCCGGTTAATATAAATGGAAATTGGTTGGTAGTAGCAAATACGCGTTGGATCAAGAGAATAGGAAAGGTGGGGCTTTATTTGCAAGGCGAAGGAAGGTATGATAATCAGGTTACTTTGATAAACGAAAATAATATGAAGCAATTAGAGCGGAGTGTAACAGGCAGGATGTCACTTAATGGACGCATGCAATGGGACTATGTTCCGAGGTGGGGAGCTCTTATTTCTCGGACTAGTTTCCGTTTTATACGTTCTCTGAATACTTTGCGTGATAAAACGACTTATTCACGTATATGGATATGCTATTTGGAGGGGTATGTGGAATTACCTGGAAATGTCCAGTTATCAACAGATGTGGAGGGAACATTTCAGAATGGAACAAACGTGCAGAAGAAAGAAAGGGCCGAGGTGCTTTGGAATGCAAAAGTACAATGGAGATTTTTAAAAAAGAAACAAGCGGAATTATGTATTTTTTGGAGAAATATTCTTGAGAAGAACAATAACATATCTAGATATACCAGTGCGTATGGTCTCTCGGAATTTTACTCACAAGATATACGTAACTATGTAATGCTGACATTTAAGTATAAGTTTAGAGTAATAAAATAGCTTTTTTAGTTATATTGAATGATTTTTGTACGGTTTTGACGCATTTTAGAACCTTTTTGTCCCAAAAAGCTTACATCTTTGTGACTCTGAATAATAACCACGAAAAACTGTATAATTAATGAACTTTAAGAAATTTTCTTTTTGGGTATTAAGCTGTGTGTTCAGTATTTGCATGGCAGGATGTAAATCAGGTAAGAGTAACGGTCAGAGTGAAGTAATTGTTGATAGTGTATGGACAAAGTCAAAGGTTCTTGAGACTATTAAGAAGGTTAATAACTATTGGCAAGAGGAGAATCCGGAACCGGCATTTGCTTTTTGGCATCCGGCAGCTTATCATACGGGAAATATTGCGGCTTATGAGGTGACAGGTAATATAGATTACAAAAAATATTCAGAGGCATGGGCTGAAAAGAATCAATGGAAAGGGGCTACTTCTGATGATAAATCCAAGTGGAAATATAATTATGGTGAAACGATGGAACATGTTCTTTTCGGAGATTGGCAGATTTGTTTTCAGACTTATATAGATTTATATAATATGGATCGGGAACCGGCAGAATATAAAATAGCTCGTGCGAAGGAGGTGATGGAATATGAAATGTCAACTCCTAATAATGACTATTGGTGGTGGGCAGACGGATTGTATATGGTAATGCCGGTGATGACTAAGCTCTATAAGGTTACGGGTAATCAGCAATATTTGGATAAATTGTATGAGTACTTTACGTATGCCAAGAATTTGATGTATGATAAGGAAAGTGCCCTGTTTTATCGGGATGGAAAATATATATATCCGAAACATAAGACTAATCAAGGATTAAAGGATTTTTGGTCGAGAGGTAATGGCTGGGTGTTTGCTGGTTTAGCAAAGGTACTACAAGATTTACCGGAGAATAATGTTCATCGTGCCGAATATATTGAGATTTATAAAATGATGGCTAAATCATTAGCTGCTGCACAGCAGGAAGAGGGATACTGGACTCGTAGTTTATTAGATCCGATACAGGCCCCGGGACGTGAAACTAGTGGAACCGCTTTCTTTACTTATGGATATCTTTGGGGGGTGAATAATGGATTTTTGGATAAGGTAATTTATGAACCTGTTATAAAAAAAGGTTGGGAATACCTGACTGAAATAGCTTTGCAACCTAGTGGAAAGATTGGTTATGTACAGCCGATTGGTGAAAGAGCAGACCAACATAAAAATGTAGGACCAGAAACAACTGCTGATTTTGGAGTAGGAGCTTTCTTGTTGGCAGGTTCTGAAATGGTGAAATATCTGAATGATTAGAATTTATTTTTATATTTAAATGTAATGATGAAAAGCAAAAACATCTTGGTCATTATTTTATTGTGCATGTTAAGCACGGTAATTTATGCCAAAAAAGTGAAAGTGGAAAGAGAAATCTGCGACCGTGAATATTGGGTACAGATGGCATATAAAATTGCTGCTCCGGTATTAAGTAATATGAGTAAAGGAGAGTTGAAGAAAAATATGCAGGTAGAAATCAGCCCTACTTGGGATGGAAGGAGCAAGGATGTGACGTATATGGAATGTTTCGGGCGCCTGATGTCCGGTATTGCTCCTTGGCTTTCTTTGCCGGATGATGACACGGAAGAAGGAAAAATGCGTAAGCAATTGCGTGAATGGGCTTTGAAAAGCTACGCACATGCTGTTGATCCGGATAGCCCCGATTATCTTTTATGGAGAAATGAAGGGCAGCCTCTAGTAGATGCGGCTTATATTGCCAGTAGTTTTCTTCGTGCTAAAGAGCAACTTTGGGAACCATTGGATGACGTGACAAAACAACGGTATATTAAAGAATTCCAGTTGTTGCGTCGAATTGATCCGCCTTATACTAACTGGTTGCTATTTTCTGCTATGATTGAATCTTTTTTAATGGAAGCCGATGCGCAATATGATTTATTCCGCATTCATACGGCTGTTCGGAAAGCGGAAGAATGGTATGTAGGTGATGGTTGGTATTCGGATGGAGAAACTTTTGCGTTCGATTATTATAATAGCTATGTGATTCAACCTATGTTTGTACAAGTAATGCAGACTGTGAACGATCATAAGGTAATATTACATGATCGTAGTTTGGAGATGCAAAAGAAGACTGAAGATTTAGCTAAAAAACGTATGCAACGTTTTGGAATGATTTTGGAGCGTTTTATATCTCCTGAAGCGTCCTTCCCTGTATTTGGTCGTTCTATGACTTATCGATTGGGAGTTTTCCAACCGTTGTCAATGCTCTGCTGGAAAGAAATGTTGCCTGAAGAACTCCCGGAAGGACAAGTTCGTAATGCGTTAACTTGCGTCATGAAACGTTTATTCTCTGTTGACGGGAATTTCAATGAGAAAGGATTTCTGCAATTAGGCTTTGCTGGGCATCAGACCGGACTGGCCGACTGGTATAGTAACAATGGAAGTATGTATATAACATCAGAGGTTTTTCTTCCTTTAGGACTTCCTGCTAATCATTCCTTTTGGATATCGGCTCCTCAAGATTGGACTTCTAAGAAAGCATGGAGCGGTCGTGAGTTTCCGAAAGATCATGCTATACATTACTAAGGATGGATCCTTAAAATAACACTAACTAACCTTTATTATAAACATCAATCCCGTCAATACTATTAAGAGGTATTGGCGGGATTTTTATAAAGAGTCAAATTGATACTAAAAAGCCATAATTAGGAAATATTGAATGAATATTATCCTATTTTGACCGATTTAAAGACCTTTGTGTAAGAAGAATATTCCATCTTTGCATCAGTTTTCAATAGGTAATAGTTTTAGTTTTTGGGGGTAATTAAATGGGATTAGTTTTCAAATTCGCTATCGGTTTTAATGGAAACATTAACCGGTGGTGAATTTCTAAAGAGATTAATGTATCATGAAAACAATAGAATAGATTGAAAATGAAAAGACCTTTATTGTATTTGCTTATTTTGTTAGTGACTGTATTCAGCACTTCCTGTACTCAATCTTCAAAGGGAACATTTGAGGTGGGTGACAAGACTTTCTTGCTTAATGGAGAGCCGTTTGTCGTAAAAGCGGCAGAGATTCATTATCCTCGTATTCCAAAGGAATATTGGGAACATCGTATTAAAATGTCTAAGGCGTTGGGTATGAATACCATTTGCCTTTATGTTTTCTGGAACTTCCATGAACCGGAAGAAGGAAAATATGATTTTACCGGGCAAAAGGATATTGCAGCATTTTGTCGTCTTGCACAGGAGAATGGTATGTACGTCATTGTGCGTCCTGGTCCTTATGTGTGTGCAGAGTGGGAGATGGGCGGATTGCCTTGGTGGTTACTGAAAAAGAAAGATATTAAGCTCCGTGAACAGGATCCGTATTATATGGAACGTGTGAAACTGTTTATGAATGAAGTTGGTAAACAACTTGCTGATCTTCAGATTAGCAAAGGTGGGAATATAATTATGGTACAAGTAGAAAATGAATATGGCTCATTTGGTATTGACAAGCCTTATATTTCTGCTATCCGTGATCTTGTGAAGCAAGCGGGATTCACAGGGGTACCTTTATTCCAGTGTGACTGGAATTCTAATTTTGAGAACAATGCTTTGGATGATCTTCTTTGGACTGTCAATTTTGGTACGGGAGCCAATATAGATCAGCAGTTTGAACGTTTGAAAGAGCTTCGTCCTGATACTCCATTGATGTGTAGTGAGTTCTGGTCCGGATGGTTCGATCATTGGGGAGCGAAGCATGAAACACGCAGTGCGGAGGATTTGGTAAAAGGAATGAAAGATATGCTCGATCGTAATATTTCATTTAGTTTATATATGACTCATGGAGGTACTAGTTTCGGACGTTGGGGAGGAGCAAACTTCCCGAACTTCTCTCCGACATGTACGTCTTATGATTATGATGCACCTATCAATGAATCAGGAAAAGTCACTCCCAAATATTTTGAAGTACGTAAATTGTTAAGTAACTATTTACCTGAAGGCGAATCGTTGCCGGAAATCCCGGATTCTATTCCAACGATTACTGTTCCTTCATTTAAGTTAGATGAAGTGGCGATACTGTTTGATAATCTGCCGGAGCCAAAAATCAGTGAAAATATTCAGTCAATGGAAGCGTTTGATCAGGGTTGGGGAAGTATTCTATATCGAACTACACTTCCGGCATCTAACGAAGAGCAAGTTCTGACAATTACAGAGGCTCATGACTGGGCACAGGTTTTCCTTGATGGCAAGAAATTGGCGACATTAAGTCGTTTGAAAGGGGAAGGGACTGTTATTCTTCCACCTGTGAAAGAAGGAGCCCAATTGGATATTCTGGTAGAAGCGATGGGCCGTATGAATTTCGGTAAAGGTATTTATGATTGGAAAGGTATTACTGAAAAGGTGGAAATTCAATCGGACGGTGCTGCTACTTCATTGAAGAATTGGAAAGTTTATAATATCCCGGTTGATTATGCTTTTGCAAAGAATAAGAAATTTGTGAAACAAGATAATCCGAAAAAAGCCCCTGCGTATTATCGTGGAACATTTACGCTGGATAAAACCGGTGATACTTTCCTGGATATGACTAACTGGAGTAAAGGGATGGTCTGGGTGAATGGTTATGCTATTGGACGTTACTGGGAAATAGGACCACAACAAACCTTATATGTGCCGGGATGTTGGTTGAAGAAAGGTGAGAACGAAGTGATTATATTGGATATGGCTGGACCTGTACAACCGGAAACGGCAGGCTTGCAACAACCTATTCTCGATAATTTACGCGTTCATGGTGCTGCCTATGCACATCGTAAAGTAGGTGAGAACTTGGACTTGAGCGGAGAAACGCCCGTTTATAAAGGTGCTTTCAAGGCGGGTAATGGTTGGCAACATGTGAAGTTTGGAAAAGAGGTGGAAACACGTTTCTTCTGTCTGGAAGCATTGAATGCACATGATGGGAAAGATTTTGCAGCCATTGCGGAATTGGAGTTACTGGGAGCTGATGGCAAGCCCTTGTCACGCCAACATTGGAAAGTTGTTTATGCAGATAGTGAGGAAACGGAAGAAGCGAATAATATTGCAACGAATGTGTTCGACTTGCAGGAATCTACCTTTTGGCACACAAGCTATTCTTCGGCTGCCAAACATAAATTCCCGCATCAGATTGTGATTAATCTCGGTGAAGATAAGGTAGTAACCGGATTTTCATATTTGCCGAGAGCAGAAGCCGGTAAGACAGGCATGATTAAAGATTATCGGGTATATCTGAAAATGACACCCTTTAAAATCTAAAGGGAATAATAAGATAATTGTATGTCTATGATGTACACTGAAGACATTTAAGTCATAAGGTTAATTATTAAGTTTGTTCATTAAGTTATAGAGAAGTAAAAGAATAACTTTCACGTGAGTGACGGTTTTTCTTTTACTTCTCTTTTTTGCTTGACCGATATTGTCTGGGTAATTAGAAATAATATCCTAAATTCACAAAGCAACTTCCTTTATCCGTCTGATTGGAATATCCTAATGATATTTCCAATGGTCCGAAGATACTATCCATTCCATAGCCGGCACTGATACCGAATAATTGTTTGCCTTTCAATATATCGAAGAAATTACTATCCGTTAGTCCGTAGTTACCTGTCAACGTGAGATAATGAATGGCTCCCATACGTTGCCTGAATTTAATAGAGGCGATCATAACGGTGTTGTCCATTAATTCCAGATTGGTAACCCCGGCAAAAGGTAATTGCTGGGGAATATAGAAACCGGGGACATCACCGCCAATGGCATTTTGTAACGGATAAGGAAAATCCCTTCCGATCAGGATACGTCCGTAAATGGAAGGAATGACGGAAAAACGGCGGGTTACAGGAATGACGCTTGCCCACGAAGCATTCAGTGCTGAAAATG
>OGXN01001798.1_pt1 | contig 18500 bp, 8 predicted proteins | sample 1576281 | NCBI WGS metagenome assembly OGXN01 (sample SAMEA3541494, study PRJEB24748) | human gut metagenome | biome: human gut; feature: human-associated habitat; material: faeces | place: China | collected 2012
ATAATTCGATCCCGGAAGGACGTACGATTTCAATAGCGGCATTGAAAGAGAAATACAATGATTTCATCGATACAAGCAAAGATACTTATACGACTATCGAAGGTGAAACGCGTATCGAAGGAGTGGTTATTGGTGATGATGAAAGCGGTAATATATACAAGCAACTCGTTATTGGTGACGAGACAGGTGCCATTATTGTAGGAGTGAACACAACAGGCTTGTATGCTTTTTGTCCAGTTGGTCAGAAGGTCGTAATTGATTGTAAAGGCTTACAAATAGGCAGTTACCGTAAACTTGCACAGATCGGAACTATTTATGATGGGAAAGTAGGACGTATGCCCGAATATGTGTGGAAGCAGCGTGTACGTTTGATTAATGAACCGAAACTGTTCTATGATGAATTGAAACCTTTGGAGATTTCTACAGCAGCCGAATTGACTGCAGTGGATATGAAACGTGCTCCATTACTTGTAAAGCTAAAGAATGTGTCTTTCCCTGATGCAAATGGGACTGTAACTTATGCAGCAGAAGAAGATGTGGCTAATCCTAATCTGTCTTTTGTGGAACGTGATATAAATTATGTAGATGGAACAAAAAGCAAAGCAGTTGTTCATACAAGCATCTATGCTAACTTTTCTAATGATGTTCTTCCACAAGGGACTTTAGATGTCACTGGCATACTAACTCGTTACAATACTTCATGGCAGTTGATTATTCGTACTAGTAATGATGTGAAACGTAATAAATAATAAACTAATAATATATAATTATGAAAAAGATTCTAAATGCTTTATTCTTGATGCTGCTTGCAGTGTTTACATTTAGTTCATGTAGTGATGTACCGGCTCCTTATGATATATTGGGAGAAGGCGACGTTCCGGGGGTGTCGGGTGATGGTACAAAAGAGAATCCATATAGTATAGAGGCTGTACAAAAGAAACAAGACGGTACAATTGCTTGGGCAGAAGGATATATTGTAGGTACTATAGAAAATTATCAAGATCCCTCTGGAAGTGCAAAGTTTGCAGCGCCATTTACAGCAAGCAATAATTTATTGATAGCTGCAAGTGCAACAGAAACAAACGTAAAGAATTGCGTTGTTGTACAATTAAGCTCAGGAACAGAATTGCTTACAAAATTGAATCTTGTGAACAATGCTGCTAATTTAGGACATGTTCTTGCTATTCAGGGTTCATTGGAAAAGTTCTATGGCTTTCCGGGAGTGAAGAGCACAACTGCGGCAACATTGGATGGTAAAGATGTTGGTGATGGTGGTGACCCGACTCCGGGTGGCAGTACTACGATTACGGAAAATCAACCTTATTCCGTATCATTTGCTTCAGATCTTGCAGGATTTACTGTTGAAAATAAAGTAAGTGAAGGCTTAACTGGAGACGTTTGGTATTATAGTAAAAAATATACTGCTGCTACTTCCAGTTCATACAACGGTACTACAAATGTTCCGGCAGAAGGATGGTTCCTTTCTCCTGTTTTAGATATGACTGCTATCAGTAAAGCTACATTGACATTTGAACATTCTTCTTATAGTGAAGGTAAACCTGAAGAGTTGATGTTAAAGGTTAGAGAGGAAAATGCTTCAAATTGGACTGATTTAGTTATCTCTAATTACTCTAATGGTCGTGATAATCATGTAACTACTACTATTGACCTTACGGCTTATGCTGGAAAGAAAGCACAAATCGCTTTTGTGTATAAGAATCTGGCAGGAGGAACAAATAATACATGGTATATTTATAATTTGAAAGTTGCTGCTGGTGAAGGTGGTGGAGAAACTCCGGGAGAAGGTACTGAATTATTGACTAATGGAGGATTTGAAAATTGGGCAGATGGATATCCGACAGGTTGGAAGTCTGTATCTACCGCAGGTAATGCAACTCTTGAACAGTCTACCGATAAGCGCACTGGTACATATTCTGTTTTGGTAAAGGGTGACACGCAAAATAAGCGTCTTGGTAGTGCAGAAATGACATTGAAGGCTGGTACTTATGTGTTCTCTGCTTATTTTAAAGCTGCTACGGCAGATAAGGCTAGCGCTCGTTTGGGGTATGTTCCAATTGATGATGCAGGTGTTGCTGGAAACTATGAATATGATGCTGAATATGTAAATGATATAGCTAATACAGACTGGGTTACAAAAAGTTATACGTTTACTTTAACAGAGGAAAAAAAGATATGTTTGGTTGTAATGAATTCTAAAAACCCAGGAAAAGACTTGTTGATAGATGATGCAAGTTTGAAAACTGAAGATGGTGGAATCGTTGGCGGTGGTGGAACAGATCCTGACCCAGTGGGTAAAGTATATACCAGCAATATAACATTGCCGGAAGGTACAAGTACTGATGCCAATAAAGCGTCTGGTGGTAAGGTTGTTGTTGAAGGAACAGAGTATCCGATCTTAAAACTTGGAACAAGCAGTGCATTAGGCTTTTGGAACTCTCCGGCTTTGCAAGCAGGCGCAAGTAAATTATCTTTCTTTGCGGTTGGTTGGACTGGTAAAGCAGGACAGTTGACAGTCGTAATAGAAAATGGTGGTACATTTGAAGGAGGTGTAACAAGCAAAGTGATTGCTTTGGATGGAAAAACGGCTGGTGCTGCAGGTAATTCTCCATTTACAATTACTCCGGCAGATACAGATTTCTATCAGTATACAATGAGTGGAGTTACTGCTTTGTCTACAATCAAGTTTACTACTGATGGCGCAGCTGGTGATAAAAGAGCTATAATTTTTGGTATTAATATCAAATAATATAGATTATCTATATGGCTACGAGAGAGGTTGTCATTAAAACAACCTCTCTTGCTATTTTATATGAAATGAAGAAATGTCTGATCGAATGAAATGTAATATTATAGTATTCAGTTTATTATGTATAAGCTTTTGTGCTTGTGATAAAGATGATAATAACGATTCCAATAATTTTGCCACCGGAATCGTAGAACTCCCTGCACTTCGCAATGGTGTAAACGATGTGTTTGTAACACACTACACCACATTTAATGGGCAGAAAGTAACCTCTTTCAGTATGGAATACGATAAGAGTAAGAAACATTCCCGTTGGATTGCCTTTCGATTTGACAATCAAACAAAGCAACAAAATGTGTCACGTAGCGATGAGCCTTTTGATGCTGATCCTGCTATCAGCTCACAATACCAACGTGTGCAAGCTGATTTTGGAAAACAAGGCTACGACAGAGGGCATCTTTGTGCCTCGGCCGATAGACTTTATTCACGTGAGGTAAATGAACAGACTTTTTATTACACGAATATGAGTCCTCAACGGAATAAATTTAATACAGGTATATGGTTGACTTTGGAGGGACAGGTGCAATCATGGGGACGTAGCTGTACATCTTCAGATACTTTATATGTGGTAAAAGGAGGAACGATTGATAAGGAAGAACAGATCAGAGGATATATCAGTAACGACCTTAGCAAACCCATTCCTAAATATTATTATATGGCTTTGCTGTTTAAAAAAGGAGATTCTTTCAAAGCAATCGCTTTTTGGATGGAGCATACCGACACTCCGAAATCAACAAAGTTAGTTGACTATGCATTATCAATAGACGAACTGGAAGAAAAAACAGGAATTGATTTCTTTCCGAACTTGAATGATAATCTTGAAAATGCACTTGAGGCTACTTACTCAACAAAAGCATGGCCGGGATTGGAGTAAGGAAAGGATGAAGTGAAATTAAGAAAAGACAGAATGCTATTTGATGTTTATTCTCTCCTTATTAATTTCGTCAATTCCTCTTTCAACCTATCACCGCCATTCTGAAATGCCTTGTTCATCGTATTTACAGAATGGTGATAGGTCGTATCTAACCTATCACCATATCTTTCACCTATCACCTTATGGAAAAGTGTATAATTATTCTCTTTTCGGCTTGATTCGAACCACTTTATAAACATTCCCACGTTTGGTGTGTATAGAAGGCACTTGATTCTTTTGTAATATTCTCCCGAATTGAATAATATTGCAATCAGATATATGAATTTTACTGTCGTGCTGCACCTGTTCCAGTATCTCAATAGCAAGAAGTAACTCATATTCTTCCCCCTCTTCTTTAGCAGCCCGGAAAAATTGGTGGAATAACTGCTCCGCAATGGGGATCACTTGAAATTCCTGATTGGCTTCGGTCATAACCTTTTCATCTTCAGTGTCGAACCAGTAACGTTCTCCCCTGTAAATATCGTGCATTGCTTGTGCATAAAGTTGTTCGTAATCAATCGGAGAACAGTCAATCGGGCCGGTCACATTGATAACAATGTAGCGTCGGCTTCCGGAAGTGTCAGTCAGTAAATCCTTGTGATTGCTTGTTCCTATAAATGAAGCGTAACGGCGCATCTCTTGTGTGGCTGTGCCATGGGGACGACGGATATTAACTACAGGCTTTTGCAGGATATGCTTCAGGAAAGCCTGTTGACTCACTCTGTTTTGATCGAACTCGTCCATGTTAATGAGCGCGAAACGATTTAGAGCCAGCTCGGCATCCCTTTTGTTACTGAAATCAATGCGGTCGGTATAGTATATCTGTAATTCCGGTGGCAACAAACTCCGGCAGAAAGTCGATTTTCGATAGGCTTGCGGCCCGACTAATAACGGTACTGTACAATTGGCATACTTGCGATCGGTGTGACGCCAATGTTCCACCATATTTAGAAACCAACGGTAAAATAAATCTGGCCAGTGAATGTTGTTGCAAGGAACACGGGAAGCCAGTTCACGAATCCGGTCGCGTCCGTCCCAACGGACATCTACTCCGAAAAGAAAATCCTCAATAGGGTTGAATATCGGGATGCGGTCGGAATCGAGGTAACGGATCACGTCCCGATCCCATAAGTTGAGGCCTTCCAGGCGTGCGTTCATGGCGATACTGTTGCGTATACGGTTGGTGATGGGGCGGAAACAAAAACAAAAGGTGTTCCGTTCGCGATATTCCGTAACAGTCGTCATTGTGTTGTAACGAAATTCGTACCGGCGTTGCATAAACTCTTCCGTTCGGAATTCCAATTCCTGCTCTGCCGATAAAGGTGATTTTTGTCCGAATCCTTTGGCTCCGGTATATACATTCTGTACAGTTTGCCGAATGAGAAATTCTTTCTTCTTGGTATAGAAATGAGCGATTGCCCAACGGGCTGTTTCTTCTTCCGGTATGCCTGCCTGAAAACAGTTTTCCGCCAAGTGGACCAATAATGGTTTGAGATCTTCGTCGGAATGTAGGTGTATGTTTGGCTGAAGTTCGCTTAATGAGTGGTAAGCCTTGTTCAGGGCTGCTTCGAAGAGTGCGGACAAAGTTTCAAAGCTGTCATAACCGGGAATCAGTCGTTTGAAAGGAGATGTTTCTGCCTGTACGGATTCTTTGTAGGTTGTGTCCGATGGCATTTTCAGTGGCTGACGCATATAAATGACGGTGGAGTCAGGATTATAGTAAAGTTCCGGATCACACGTTTGCCGGCAGAATTGCTCCAATGTCGGATTTTTGAGTTCGATGGAGTAGGAGAGTGCCGGTTGATAAAGACTGACGGCTTTTCTGTAGGCGTGAGCCTGGAATATTTCTGCTTCTTCCCGGTCTTTGGGAAGTGATTTGTCCGGGCGGGTGAAGCGTAGCCATATTTTTACGGAATGACCGCTGGAACCCATAAAAGCGGCAAAAGTCTGTGTAAGTTCTGCTGCCTCTTGTTTGATACGGTTTACTTCCGTCCGGTTTGCCAGATGATTCACTTCTATTTGTACAATACCGTTATATCCGGTCATTTGTGCGCCATTTGTTGTTTTGCGGAAGTTAGCCGCAGGGATAACTTTGGGTAGTTTTTGAGCTGCTTCCAGTTTACTGTCCGGTGAGGCATAACGTATGCTTGTCCGTAGATTACTTATCGGGCGGGCTTTCGTTTCATGCTTCATCGCTTCTATTTGTAGGTTTATGTCCAACGTCCGCATGGTTGATGTTCCGTCGTTGTCCCGCATTAAAGTAAGTTTCATGTCAAAAGTGATTATTGTTTATGTCTTTTATTAAAGGCTTATAAAGGTAAGCTTTATTATCCGGTATGCCAAGTTTTTTCGTACTTATTTATTATTTATCTTATGAGACGGATTTTGCTCTTTTATGTGGTCTTTAAATTCTATTGTATAGCGAGTTAATCTCATTAGTATACTGAAATGAAGAATGTCGTAGCTTGAAACAAAATGTTTCGTGCCTCGAAACTATTAGTTTCAAGGCGGGAAACTCTTGTTCCCCCGCTTTGAAACTTTAGTTCCTCCATGGAGAAACTAAAGTTTCATCAGTATGAAACTAAAGTTTCTAGCCTTTGAAACCAAGTGTTTCAAGGCATGAAAACAAGAGTATCTAAGTATGAAACAAGAATTACTCCTTATTAAAACGACTGTTTGCTATAGGCTTTTTCAAAAAATAGGCGGTGATAGGTGATAGATGAAGTGATAGGTTAATAATAACCTGTCACCATGCTGAAAGTATTATAAATAGGGAGTTTTAGAAAGGAGGTGATAGGTTGAAAGAGGATTTTCATTTTTATGTATGAGAGAGCCTGCTGGATATACATAACTTCCTGCATTTATTTCCATATTTCCACTGCATTTCAAAAAATATATATATCTTTGTCATACGCTTTCTGCTCATCAGCGTGATGAAACTAGCGGGAGGCGGTATATATTACTAAATGGAATATGTAATGTATTATCTCTCCCACTCGAAACTTAGCAATTTCATATAGAGGAGAGATGATTCAACAGATATTCCACGCGAACGGTTTTATAATCAACATATCCGTTAAAGATGTGTTATATATAAACGATTGGCGTGGGTGTCTGTTGTTATCATTGTCTTTCTATAGGGTATGCTAAGACCTCGAGTGGAGATAATGGTACAACAGCATTCACGTCTTTCTTGTATCCGGTCGGTTATGATTACCCCAAAAAGTTTAACCTAAACAATTCCCCGTCCGCCTGAAATACAGAAAACGTGGATGCCCGTTGTGTCACATAAACAAAATAATATTCAATCTTTATTGTGGAACACATTAAAACAAGAGCATTATGTCGAAATGGATTAGCGTAGAAGAAGCGGCGGTCAAGTATGGAATTAACAAAGAGGTTATCTGGCTTTGGGCGGAGATGAAAAGATTTCCTATGTCGTGTGAAGAAGGGATCACTGTTGTGGATGAAGAAAGTGTTGAAGGATTCCTGTATCAGAATAAAGACCGAATTACAGCCGAGTATATCGATACATTGGAAGAACTATGTATTGAAAAGGCAAATATCTGTAACTTATATGCTGAAATTATCGGTTGCCAGGATAAAGAACTCTTGTGTCAAAGAGAACAAATTGCCCGGATAAGCGAGATATTATTGGCTATGGAAAGGCAAAACGCCCGGCTCCGGGATTGTAAGAAAGTACTCACGAAATATGAACAAGAATTAGACGGTTGCTGGATAGGAAGAATCTGCGCTGACTTAAGGCGGCTGAAACGGCCGATACAACGGTATATATCATCTTTATTTCACTTCAAATAAAGAAGATTTGTTACCCTTAAACGGGAATGTTTAAATATACTAGAAATATACTGTAATAAGATATTTTATCCATTCGTTTCATATTCTTAACTCCGAAAACTTCGTAAGTGTGGATAAACCAATTACTTTTGGCCTCTGACTTTGCTGCATTTTTGAATGTTATGCATCTAATAAACATAAACTAAATATTTCTAGTCATGAAACACAGACTGTTACTACTATTGCTATTCGTGTTCGCCACGTCTGTGGCTGGGTGGGCACAAAAATCCACGGCTCCTTCTTATACTATCAAAGGAGTACTTCTTGATTCTTTAACACAAGAAGGAGAACCGTATGCTACGATTAAGATAACTCCTAAAAATGCTCCGGATAAAGCCGTAAAGATGGCGGTCACAGGGGCGAATGGTAAATTTCAGGAAAAACTGAATGCTGCTGCAGGTAGTTATATAATCACAATTTCTTCCATTGGCAAGTCGCCTATAGTAAAAGAGTTCACTTTAAAACCTTCGGTCAGGGAGATTGATTTGGGAACGATGATTTCTTCAGAAGCCAATAATGTGTTGAAAGGAGTGGAGGTTGTTGCACAGAAACCTTTGGTAAAGGTAGATGTGGATAAAATCGAATATAATATTGAAGATGATCCGGATTCAAAATCGAACAGTATATTGGAGATGCTTCGAAAAGTTCCTCTGGTCACGGTGGATGGAGAAGACAATGTACAGGTGAACGGTAGTAGCAGTTTCAAGATTCATGTGAATGGAAAGCCCAATAATATGATGAGCAATAATCCGAAGGAAGTGCTGAAAAGTATGCCGGCGAATACGATTAAATATATTGAGGTGATTACTTCACCGGGAGCTAAATATGATGCGGAAGGTATCGGAGGTATTCTGAATATCGTCACAGTGGGTACCGGATTTGAAGGATATACGGCTACTTTCAGAGGAAATGCCAGCAATAACGGGGTAGGTGCCGGCACTTATGCAATGGTAAAGCAGGGCAAACTGACGGTTTCTGCCAACTACAACTATAATTATAATAATAGTCCGCGCAGCTATTCCGACAGTTACCGGGAGAATTATGAACCTGATAAGGAGAATGAAAAGTTCTTGGAGTCGGAAAGCAGTTCCAAATCGAAGGGTAATTTCCAATATGGCAATTTGGAAGCCAGTTACGAGATTGATACGTTGAGGCTGCTGACTGTGGCTTTCGGAATGTATGGTAGCAATGACAAGAGTAATAGTGGCGGAACTACGATTATGCACGGAGCCGACCGCCAGGATTTTGCATATCGTTATAGAACGGACAACCATGGAAAAGGATCATGGTATTCCATTAACGGTAATATAGACTATCAACGTACTTCCCGAAAGAACAAAGAACGGATGATTACCCTTTCTTATAAGATCAACTCTCAACCTCAAACGAATGATTCCTATAATACTTATCTGGACATCGAGCCTGATGAGAATAGACTGGATATCATCAAAGAACTGTCATTGAAGAATTTTCATTCGGACGGAAAGACGAATACGATGGAACAAACCTTCCAGGTGGACTATACTACTCCGATTGGAAAGTTGCATACACTTGAAACCGGTGCTAAATATATTTTCCGGCGCAACTCCAGTGATAATCGGTTTTATGACACCGAAGGGGAAAGTGAAAACTATGCATATAATGAGAAACGCAGTAGCGAGTACCGCCATCTGAATCATATCATTTCCGCTTATGCCGGATATACGCTGAAATACAAGGATTTTACTTTCAAACCGGGACTTCGTTATGAGCAAACCATACAGGAAGTGAAGTATCTGGTCGGTGCAGGCGAGAATTTTAACTCGAACTTTAGCGATCTGGTTCCTTCCGTCTCTTTGGGAATAAAACTAGGCAAGACGCAAAACCTCCGCGGTGGATATAATATGCGTATCTGGCGTCCGGGCATTTGGAACTTGAATCCTTATTTCGATAATCAGGATCCGATGTTTATCAATCAGGGAAATCCGAACCTGAAAAGTGAAAAGAGCCATTCGTTTGATTTGTCTTACAGCAGTTTCACGGCCAAGTTCAACATCAACCTCTCTTTGCGCCATTCTTTCAATAACAATGGAATTGAAAGAGTCAGTCGCTTAATAACCGATAAAGACGGAGAAATATTTGAAGGTGGTCATAAAGCTCCTTATGGTGCTTTGTATAGCACGTATGATAATATTGGTAAAAGCCGGGAAACAGGATTGAATTTTTATTTGAACTGGAATGCTTCTCCCAAAACGAGGATTTATATCAATGGGCGTGGAAATTACAGTGATTTGCGGAGTCCTGCTCAAGAGTTGCATAATTATGGATGGAATGCTTCTGCGTATGGAGGAATTCAGCAGACTTTACCGGGAAAAGTCCGTTTGAGCTTGAACGGAGGTGGAAGTACACCGCGTATCAGTTTGCAGGGAAGAGGTTCGGGATACAATTATTATAGCTTGGGATTGAGCCGTTCTTTCTTGAAAGAGGAACGTCTTTCTTTGAATATTTATTGTAGCAATATCGTAGAGAAATACAGAACTTACAATAATCACACGGAAGGAGTTAACTTTATCTCGAAAAGTTCGAGCAAGTATCCAAGCCGGTATTTTGGCTTTAGCGTCAGCTATCGGATTGGAGAGTTGAAAGCCAGTGTGAAGAAAGCTGCACGCAGCATCGACAATGATGATGTGAAAGGTGGCGGAGGAGGTGGAAACACTGGTGGCGGAGGTGGTCAGTAGACCACTTCCACGCACCGTGGTTTCCACTTATTTCTGTCTCACATCTTGCTTGTTGGTGTTAAAACCAAGTTTGGTCAATCCGGCTTGCACGTCAGGATGACTCATGAAAAGGTTCCATAACAACCCTGTCCGGTAATTTTCGATCATTACAGCGATAGGTCCCTGGTCGATAGCCAGATACCGTTGCGGATACCAATTATCCGTTTCGCTGAAAGCATCATAGAATCCGAAAGGACCGAACACTTTATCTCCCATACCATACAAATGGCGCATTACTTGCATGGAATACTCCGGTGTATAGACAATCGATGAAAGTGCGGCGGTAGGGGAGATGACTCCTTTGTCGTCCTGCTCGTTGGGTGAATGAGCTGCATATCCATCGACGGAGTAGCTGGCAGTCAGTCCCCAACAATCCGGTCCGAAACCTTTGTAATGTTTGGGGTTGCGGATGCAGTAGGCACGGTTGACTAATGTCAGGTTGCGCATTTCGTGGAAGTAGCTGGGGCAGTATTCATCTTTCAATCCTACCGGATCAAGTCCGAGGAAAGAATATTGAGCCCAGAAAAGCGGTCCGGCTTCCGTGCCCTGATAGCGGAGATGCAATTCGATTCCTTCTACTTTATGGGGAGAGACGATGGCTCCGTTCTGTGCCCAACCGTCATGATAAACGGCTGCAGGTACTCCATGTGTAGGAGAAGCGGCGGCAAGAATATACATAATCATACATTCGTTGTAACCATGTACGGGGAAATTCATTTCCCAGCCATACGTCGGACTCCAATGCCAGTAAAGGACATTTTGCCCGCCTTTCCGGTACCAATTCCAGTCGACATCCCGCCAAATCCGGTCGATACGTTGAGCGAGTGCTTTCTCTTTCTCATTTCCGTTGACGTAATATTGGTGTACGGCAAGCAGACCTTGTATGAGGAAAGCTGTCTCTACCAGGTCGCCTCCATTGTCTTTCTGGCCAAACGGTTTCACCTTTCCGGTATCACCATACCACCAGTGGGGGTAGGCTCCGTGGAAACGGTCTGCTTTTTCGAGGAAAGAAACGATGCGTTCCATGCGCGTCCGTCCTTCTTCGCGGGTGACATAACCGCGGTCGATTCCCGCAAGGATAGCCATGATGCCGAAACCGCTGCCGCCGGAGGTGACTACGTTGGCATCATTTTCAGGATATACGCCGTCCACATGATACCGTTCGGGAGCCAGACCGCTATTCGGTTCGGCACCTTCCCAGAAGTAGAGGAAAGTCCGTCGCTGAACGGTATCCATTAATGCGTCGTCCGACAGCGAGTCGGTGGCGGCAGAAAGGTTGTCTTTTTTGCTTTTCCCTTTACAGCTCTGGAAAGTCAGGGCGATGACAGATAGAAACAGCAACATCAGAGGAAGTGCGCTCATCTCGATTATTCTTTGATATTTATCTTTCATCATAAGAGTGTATTTAGTTTAATGTGAATTTCGCAGTTTTCACATCCCGGCTGTTCGTACCGATCATCACTTCAAAGTCGCCCGGTTCGGCAACCAGTTGCAGGTCATAATTATAATACCGTAGCATTTCCGGTGCAATCTTGAAACGAACAATCTTCATCTCTCCCGGTTCCAGGAATATTTTCTGGAAGCCTTTCAGCTCTTTGACGGGACGGGTACTGCTGCCTACAACGTCACGGATGTAAAGCTGTACCACTTCCGTGCCGGGCCATGTTCCGGTATTGGTAACTTCCACTGCTGCGGTCAGTGATCCGGTCATATCCATGCTGGAATGGCTCAAGTCGATGTCACTGTAAGAGAAAGTTGTATAAGAAAGACCGTAACCGAACGGATAAAGCGGATCATTATCCACATCGAGATAGTTACTGCGGAATTTCTCAAACCATTTACCTTCTTTCAAAGGACGTCCGGTATTCTTGTGCGCATAATAAAGAGGTATCTGGCCTACGTTCTTCGGGAAAGTCATAGTCAGTTTACCACCCGGATTGACATAGCCGAAGAGGGCGTCGCCAATGGCATAAGCGGCTTCACTACCTCCAAACCATACATTTAGAATGGCGGGTACATGTTCCTGTTCCCAGCTCAACGTAAGCGGACGGCCTGTAAATAATACCAATACTACCGGTTTGCCTGTCTTTAAAAGCTCTTTCAACAGATTCTGCTGTACATCGGGAATGTTTAAATCCGTGCGGCTGCTACTTTCACCACTCATTTCGGAAGATTCGCCTAAAGCAGCGATGATAATGTCCGACCGGCGGGCTACGTTCAACGCTTCATCCAACAATTGTTGGTCGGTGCGGTTATCGCGGTTCAGGGAACGACCGAACATCGTTGCCCGTTCTTCGTAACTTGCATCACTAATCAAATTACTTCCTTTGGCGTACATGATATTCGCTTTTCCGGCAGTCATCTCTTTTAGTCCTTCCACGAGAGAAGGGCAGCGGTCGAGCACAGCTGCTACGCTCCATGTACCCGGCATATTACTCCGGCTGTTTGCCAACGGACCGATCACTGCAATATTTCCTTTCGGATTGAAAGGCAGTAACGGATTTCCGTTCGGATTACCGTCGGGGCTGTCGTTCTTTAGGAGAACGAAACTTTCTGCTGCAATTCTGCGGGCTGCATCGCGATGCGCTTTGGTAAAGATGTCGCGTGCCGGACGTTTCGGATCGCAATATTTATAAGGATTATCAAATAATCCCAGTTTATATTTGGCTTCCAGAATACGGCGACAGGCAGTATTCAACGTTTCCATAGAGACTTTTCCTTCCTGAACGGATTTCTTCAATGTTCCTACAAAGCCTTCGCTTACCATATCCATATCCACTCCGGCATTGATGGCACGGGCGGATACTGTTTGAAGATCACCGATACCATGATCGATCATTTCTGAAATACCCGTATAATCGGTTACCACAAAACCGTTGAATCCCCACTGTCCGCGGAGAATGTCTGTCATCAGCCATTTGTTGGCAGTGGCCGGAATACCATCCACTTCATTAAAAGAAGCCATTACGCTACCTACACCTGCTTCAACGGCTGCTTCATACGGCAGCATATAATCATTGAACATCCGCTGACGGCTCATATCTACGGTGTTATAGTCACGTCCTGCTTCTCCCGCACCATATAGTGCAAAGTGTTTTACACAAGCCATGATTTCATCATTCCGTTCCATGTTCTTCCCCTGATAGCCGCGCACCATCGCTTCGGCAATCATGGCTCCGAGAAACGGGTCTTCACCGTTACCTTCGGACACACGTCCCCAACGAGGGTCGCGTGAAATATCCACCATCGGGCTGAAAGTCCATGAGATACCGTCGGCACTGGCCTCTACGGCTGCAATACGGGCAGATTCCTCTATGGCAGTCATATCCCAGGTGCAAGACAATCCGAGTGGGATGGGGAACATCGTTTCGTATCCGTGAATAACGTCCATACCGAACAGTAATGGAATTCCTAAACGGGATTCTTCCACAGCCTGCTTTTGTACTTCACGTATTTTCTCCACTCCTTTCAGGTTGAACAGTCCTCCCACTTCGCCTTTCTTGATTTTAGCGGCAATATCGCTGCTTTTGGCTTGTCCCGTAGTAATCTCTCCGGTGACGGGAAGGTTCAACTGTCCGATCTTTTCTTCCAAAGTCATTTTGTTCATCAATACGTCGATGAAGCGATCCATATCCTGTGGCGACTTCTGTGCCGATGCGGTCAGAAAACCTGCGGCAAACAACAGGATGGATAGACTTAACTTTCTGTATATCATGCTATTATTCCTACTTTTATATCCGTTACTATAAAGTCCTCCCTATATGTTGAATGTCCGGCACCGAGGAGGACATTGTTCGACACCGAGAAACAGTAGTTTCGGCACCGAGGAAACAACCGTTCGGCACCGAGAAACTTTTTTATTGATAGTCGGGGTTCTGTACCAGTACTCCTTTAGACTTGTCAATCTCTGTTTGAGGCAATGGCAATAATGCATTTTTGTCCTGATAATTTGTTTTACCGGCTGCGTGCAGTACTTCCTTTGCAATACCCCAGCGAACAAGATCGTAGAAACGGTCGAATTCCATTCCCAGTTCCACACGGCGTTCGTGGCGGATGGCATCACGCAGTTCTCCCTGGTCGGTGGTCGTTACTTTAGGCAATATATTGGTATTGGTACCTCTGGCACGTGCACGGACCTGTTCCAAATAGTCGATTGCTTCACCCGGGATTCCTTTTTCGTTGGCTGATTCAGCTCCCATCAATAATACATCTGCGTAGCGAATCAAGCGAATGTTTACCCAGAAGCCCTTGTTGGTGTATTCTTTACGCAAAGCCGGATCGGTATATGCTTTCTTATTGAAGTAAGCCCCTATTGCCGGGGAAACCGGAGATTCGCCATAAGGCTCATTGGTGTTTTCCGGGGTGATAGGCTCATCATCTGAGTGGCGGAAGTAGAGTAGGGTGGCGTTTTTACGCGGGTCACCTGGCTCATAGGCCTGTGCCATATATTCTGTTGCCATGTGCCATCCCCAGCCTAAGTCCCATTTACCAGCTCCACGTACTCCTTGTACTTCACAGAATTGGCTACCGATAATATCACTTTGGGGAAGAGCGGCAGTAGCTGTACATTGCAGTTCGAATATGGAACCTCCATTGTTTTCGCCGTCGTCCGTGAATATCTCATCGTAGGAAGTCTTCAGGTTGTACAATCCTTTTTTAATAACGTCGGTAGAGGCTGTGTACATATTGTTCCAATCGTTGCGCATCATATAAGTACGCGCGTGTAAAGAACGGGCAGCTCCCCAGGTCAAGCGTCCGGTGTATTCGGTGCTCCATGTTTCCGGCAATGACTCTTCCGCTGTTTTCAGGTCGTTGTCTATCTGCTCGTAGATTTTATCCACCGTTGTTTTCGGGATATTGGCTTCCGAAGCATCATTGATTTTATAAGTTACCAGAGGAACTTCACCGAAGGCTCTTACTAGGTTGAAGTAACAATAGGCGCGGAAGAAAGAAGCCTCTCCTTTATTGATAATGTCTTCAGCCTCTGTCTGTCCGGCTGTTTCTTTATCTGCGATGGCGGTAAGTATGTCATTGCATTGGTAGATGATGGCATAATTTTTCCCCCAATAAGCACCCAGCAAACCGTTGGTCGGTGTGTACAGGAAGTCGTCGTACATTTCGGCTACATCAGAACCGTCACTGGAAATACTTCCTTTTTCCGAATCTTCGGAACGGAAACAGTGGATGGCAAGTGCAGGAGGTCCGGCGGTGACATCATAATTACGCATCATCGTATAGACGTTGTAAATCTTACCGTTGACCAGTGCGTTCGGATTATCATCTTCCGTGAACTGTCCTTGTGGACTACGGTCCAGGAAGTCACTACAACCACCTAGAAATAAGGTAGTTGAAGTGATAAGGGTTGCAAATATATATTTATTCAGTTTCATATAATGATAGTTTTAAAGATTAAAGTGGTGTCCCGCATGGAAAACTGGCAGTGACACCTTATCACTAGAATGTTAAGTTGATTCCGAAAGTATAGACTGCCGGTACGGGATAGCTGCCGTTGTCTACTCCGAATGCAGTAGCGGTACCTCCCAATTCCGGTGTATATCCGGTGTTATGTTTCCATGTCTTCAGGTTTTGTATGTTCACATAAACCTTGAGTGCCTGTAAGCGTATCTTTGCAAGCAGGCTCTTGTCGAATGCGTAAGCCAACTGTATATTACGGATACGGAAGAAATTTCCGTTCTCAATGTAATAGTCGGAGTTCATCGTATTGATGGAATGTTTGGTATTCAACAAGGGTTGCGTGTTGGAAGTACCCTCTCCGTGCCAACGGCCCAGGCGTTGCTCCAGGTAGTTGAATTGGGCGAAGTTGTAATTGTCCCATGTGCGGTAAATCTTGTTTCCACCCTGTCCCATCATGTCGATGCCTAACGACCAGTTTTTGTAATCTACTCCGAGAGATAAACCGTAAGTTACTTTAGGAGTCGGATTGCCTATCATGGTACGGTCTTCCGGAGTGATTTTACCATCACCGTTGACATCGGCAAATTTCAAGTCACCGGGGGTAACTGTTGCCAGTGTGTTTTCCGGAGATGCATCGATGTCGGCTTGTGACTGATAAACGCCTGCTACCTTATATCCGTAGAAATATCCGATAGGATAACCTGCCATCGTATAACTTTGTTGCTTATCTCCGGCAATGATGGAATATCCATCCTGAACGAGGCTCTTCACTTCATTTTTGATGGTAGTCAGGTTAGCACTGACAGAATATCCCCATTCGCCGATCTGGTCACGCCAGGTCACTGCCATTTCTACTCCTTTATTCTGAATCTGTCCCAAGTTACCGATGCCGGGGATTGTTCCGGAAATACCGGGAACTTCTGCCAGCAAGTCTTTGGTGTTCTTCATGTAATAAACACCTTCAAAATGCAAGCGGTTACGAAGAACATTCGTTTCGAATCCGGCTTCCCATGCTTCTACTTTTTCCCAACGGAGGTTAGGGTTAGGCAGATAAGCCAGTTGGTATCCCGGGTAAATGATAGACGGCTTTCCGAAGACTGCCGAGTAGGCATTGGTCAATAGCGGTTCGGCAGGATAGGCTTTATCCAGATTCTGGTTTCCCAGTGTACCGTAGGATGCTTTGATTTTCAACATGTCAAGCCATTTGATATCTTTCATGAATTCTTCTTCAGACATCAGCCAACCTCCACCCAAGGAGAAGAAGTTTTGCCATTCGTTGCCTGTATAGGAGAAAGCGGAAGAACCATCCCGGCGGAATGAACCGTTGAACAGATATTTGCCTTTATAATTATAGATGACACGTGCAAGCACGGATAACGTACTGCGTTCCCATTGGGTACTTCCATTGGTAGCTGTGGCGGCATCGCCGATGCTGACAAACCATTTGTTCGGATCGTCGGGGATAACCAGTCCTACACCTTGTTTACGTGCTCCGTCCAACCGGCTCAAAGAGTTGTAGTAAGTCGTAAAACCGGCGGTTGCAGTCAGGTTATGATTGCCATTATCGAAACTATTGGTATAGGTTAATACATAGTCGCTCTGTACTTTCGTCTCATTTTCCTTGAACTGGCTGACTTCTGTCTTTCCTGTTCCCAACGTAGAGACGTTTCCGCTAACTGCGGCATCATATACTTTTACGATTGGTGTGTAGGTACGTCCGTTATTGGATGCATAATCCATTGAGAACGTAGCTTTGAATTTGAAATGCTTCAGGAAGTCCACTTCACCGTAAATGTTACCCGATGCCCGATAATTCTCGGCTTTGGTAGTATTCGCTTTTAAGCCTATATCTACCATCGGGTTGTTGATCTGTGCTTTCTGGAATTCAGGCAGAGAGGTATATAATCCATATTCTTCGTTATACACCGGAGCAATAGGAGTGGCGCGAAGAGCATTCAGTACCTGCTTGGAATCGGCAGGGAGCATACGTGCTCCGTTAAACTGGAAACCGACTTTCAAGAAGTCTGTAATCTTATAATCATTGCTGGCGTTGATGGTCACCTTGCTGAATTTCTCATGCTCAATGTTTCCCTGTTCGTAAGAGTAGCCTACACCCAGATAGAAGCTATGTTTGGGCGAAGCCCCTGTAATACTAATGTTGTTGTTTGTAATGAAAGCAGTTTGGAAAATTTCGTCTTGCCAGTCTGTATTGGCATTCCAACCGGTATAATCGAACGGAGCGTCTCCCTGATTGGCAAGTTGTTCGCTATATAGTTCCTTGAACTGCGAACCATTCACCATTTTCACCTTGTCCACTACTTTTTTGAAACCGAAAGAAGTGTTGATGTTCACCAGCGTCTGTCCCTCTTTGGCTTTCTTTGTGGTGATGATAATCACACCGTTCGCACCGCGAACACCGAAGATAGCCAGAGATGACGGGTCTTTCAGAATCTCCATAGACTCGATGTCTTCCGGATTCAGAAAATTGATGTTGTCGTTGAATAGTCCGTCGACAATGTACAGCGGTTTATATCCGTTGATGGAGTTTGTTCCGCGGATACGGATTTCCGGATCAGAGCCGGCCCGTCCGGAATTTACAATCTGCACACCTGCCACCTTTCCCTGAAGGGAAGACAGCGGATTCATAGCCGGTTTGTTGGCTATTTCTTCTCCTTTGACATTGGTGATAGAACCTGTCAAGTCTCTTTTCTTTGCACTACCGTATCCGATAACG
>OGXN01001805.1_pt1 | contig 18456 bp, 16 predicted proteins | sample 1576281 | NCBI WGS metagenome assembly OGXN01 (sample SAMEA3541494, study PRJEB24748) | human gut metagenome | biome: human gut; feature: human-associated habitat; material: faeces | place: China | collected 2012
TTCACAACAGTGTAAAAATTCATCCCAGTTGGTTGGCTTTGATAAGCCGCAATCATTTAACATATCCATGTTTATTACCATACAATAGCTTACTAGAGCAGCTGGCACAGAATACACTTTTCCATTTACAGTAGAATCTTTCTTGGCGATATCAACCATTTGATTCGCAAATGGCATATCACTTAGATCCACCAGTTTTCCTTCATCCACAAAATCAAAGATATTTTTTACATCCATACAGGCTACATCTGTGGCTTCATCATTTTTCAGACGTTCTTCTATGACATCCACCAGTTTTTTATCTGTATTCTGATTTTGTTGATAACCTTCATAAGCAACATCAATATCAGGATATTTTTTATGGAAATCGGTCATGATTTCATTCATATATTTTAGTACATTTTTGTTAAGACTGCCTGTCAAGAAATTAATTGTGACAGTATTATTGGCTTTTTCTTTTTGAATGATTGTAGGCTTATTAGAAGTACATCCGGCGATTAGAAGAAAACATAGCAGGATCGTACAGACTCTTTTCATTTTCATGATTTTCTCCCTTCCTCATTAGAAGTGTCCTTTGTTTGATTCCATAATGAGATAATGGTTTTAGATATTCCATCTAAACTGATAGGTTTTGCGATATGTGCATTCATGCCTTTATTTAAGCATGTCTGTATATCATCCGCATAGGTATTGGCACTCATCGCAATGATTGGTACACAAATGGCATCCTCACGTTTGGATTGACGAATCATGGACGTTGCTTCATATCCATTCATCACAGGCATCTGAATATCCATTAAAATTACATCATAAGTGAATGGTGGCTGGCTGTTAAATATATCTACAGCCTCTTGTCCATTATGGGCAACATCAACACGTACTTGTTTCATTTCCAACAATTCTTTGGCAATTTCAAGATTCAATTCATTATCTTCCACAAGCAAAATATGTTTATCTTTTAACAGTGCATCATCATAATCCTTCTTCATATCCTGTGCTTTATTCGCAATCAAGGCATAATATAAGCGAGATTTAAATAAAGGCTTTTCAATAAAATCATTGACACCGACAGCATATGCTTTTTCTTCTATTTCGCTATAATCATAAGCCGTGATAAATACAATCGGAATCTTAGAGCCGATACGTTCACGTATCAATTGGGCAAGCTGTACACCGTCGATATCCGGCAGTTTCCAGTCAATGATGATGATATCATAAGGATGTTCACTGTGATGTGCATCTTCAATCTGATGGAAGGCTTCAATACCTAACAGGGAGGTATCTACTTCTATGCCAAATTCATTTAAAATGACACTGACATCATTTAGTATGAATGGATCATCATCTACCAGGAACACACGCATGCCAGCCAGCTGGTCTTTTTCTTTATAGAAATCATTTTCTGATTCTTTAAACGCAAGCTGTACACAAATGGTTGTGCCTTGCTGCAGCTCACTTTTAATGTCTATCACACCACCCATAATAGAAACGATATTTTTAACGATGGATAAGCCCAGTCCGGTTCCACTTTCTTTTCCATAGAACTGGTTTTTCTCCTGTTCAAATGGTTGACCGATACGGTTTAAAAATTCTTTACTCATACCGATGCCATCATCTATGATTTGAAATTCGTATTGTAATAGATGCTCATTGGTATGTTGCTTTTCTGTGATAATTAAATCAATATGTCCTTGCTCTGGAGTATATTTTACAGCATTATTCAACAAATTGATCAATATTTGTTTCAGCTTTAACATATCTCCATATAAGGCATCATGAATAACATTTTGTGATGATATATGAAAGCTTTGATGCTTATTTTCAGCCTGTAAGCTGATGATATTGTATACTTCACTGATACAATCGGATAATATGAATTTTTCTTCATACAGAGCCATTTTTCCACTTTCGATTTTTGACAGATCCAGTATATCATTGATCAAACCTAATAAATGAGTGGAGGACTGTGTGATTTTTCTTAGATAATCTTTTAGTTTATCCGGGTGATCAAGATTATGCAAAGCAAGTTCACTCATTCCCATGATCGCATTCATCGGTGTACGGATTTCATGACTCATTTTTGATAAGAAATCAGACTTCGCCTGATTTGCCTGTTTGGCATCCAATGCTGCCATCTTCAAAGATTCCTGCACCATGATATCATGACTGATATCTGCGATGAAGAAAATATATTTATCCTTTCCAACAATACTGATGTTTTTCACAATCAATCTAAGATATTGCTTTTCATGTGTCATCGGGTTGATACGATTTGTTTCATAGCTACAAGTTTCAATAATCTCTTTGCGTTTGATACGTTTGGATAAATCAGGAGAAAAACTGTCTAACAGTTCATGGAAAACCATCGGCTGCTTCATTAGAATATCTTGTTCAAGGCCTAATAATACAGCATGATTGTAGAAGGATTTTTCCAGTGTTCCCTCTGTTTTATCATATAGACAGATAAATTGATCACTGGCTTCCGCAATTGCGGTATAAATCGCATTCTCTAGTTGAGATTTTTCATAACGTTTCTTTTCTTTTTTGATATTATGATAAATTTCATGTCCAATTAAGAACAATACAATCATCAAGCTAACAATCATCCAGATAAAGACATAGACAAGCATCTTTAATACAAGGCCAGATTCCTGTTGAATAACATCGACTGGTATGATACCACACAGATACCATTGTGCATTGGCTTCTACAGCACGTAAAGATAAGTAAACCTCTTCTCCCTGTACATTGCCTTTGATAATAATAGATTCATCATTGTTTATGTTTTCATAAATCTTTTTCTGGGTATCTTCATCAAAACCTACTTCAGATAACAGTTCATTGGCATCCTGCATATAATTCCAGATGACATTTGGCGTTTTAGAAGTCAATACGATTTTCTTAGAGCTTGCGTCGATAAGTGCCGCAAAGCCATATTTATTATAGAAGGTCAAATCATTGCCCTGTGAATAATGAGAGAACGGGATTTCTACATACAGCATTGCCTGATCATCACAAGGCATTTGATATACCATTTCCCATACGCCATAAGGTCCGTTGATAGCAGGAGAAATAGCCTGTTCATCAGTTTTAAAATCATGATAAGGAAGTTGTTCATAAGTAATGGATTTACCATTTGCGTCAACACCTACTCCATCTTTTAAATATATCGCATTTAAATAATCATGGTGTTCTACAATCGTGTTTAATTCATGCACGATCTCCGCATGGTTTAAATTCTTAAATTTTGTACTGTTTTGCTTGATAAAATCTTCATCTTTTTCATGATAAGTGGCAATTTTATCTGACATGTTGTCTAATAGATTCTGAGTAAGATCAATGGCGTTATTATCCATTTTATCCTTGATATTGATAATGGTAAATCCCATGAGTATAATCACTATGGTAAAGGAAATTATCGCAATGAAAACGATACGTCTATTTTTCTTCATGCGTCATACCTGCCTTTGCATAATACTTTTGATAAATATCATAGGCGATATTGTTGAAATATTTCAGTAACAAAGGGTTAAACATACCACATTCTCCCTCATTGATCAGCTTCATTGTTTCCTCAAAACAATAAGCCGGTTTATATACACGCTTAGAGATCAGCGCATCAAATACATCCGCAATGGAAACAATCTGTGCCCATAAAGATATCTCATCACCCTTTAAGCCATCCGGATATCCTTTTCCATCATAGCGTTCATGATGATGTCGGCAGATGTCGTAACAATACTCATATAGATCACTGTTTCTTAACTGATTTATACTTTTCAACAATTCACATCCCTGAATGGTATGCTGCTTCATAATTTCAAATTCTTCCTGTGTCAATTTGCCAGGTTTATTCAATATATAGTCAGGTGTGGAAATCTTTCCAACATCATGCATAACCGATGCATCTCCAATCAATTCGATTTGCTGGCTGGAAAAATGATATTCATTATTTTTTACGAGTTCTTCCAGTAAAGCACAGGTGATATCACGGATACGATATACATGATCTCCAGATTCACAATCACGAAATTCAATTGCTGTGGATAACGTGTTGATAATGGATCTGGTTGCTTCATATAATTCACGCTCTTGTCGCTGGATACGATGAATCTGCTGGTTCACAATCTTCTGTAGAGAATAACGATGGCGATATAATTCAATGATGTTTTCAATTCTTCGTTTAATAAATAAAATCGCAAAAGGTTTTGTGATAACATCCACAGCACCTAAGTCAAATCCCTTTTGAAGAAAAGTAGGATCACTTTCAGAGGTAATCAAAAAAACAGGAATAGTATCCATCAGCTTTAAACGATTTAATTCATGCATTACTTCAAAACCATCCATTTTTGGCATGATGATATCTAAAAGAACCGCTAATAAACGATCTTTATAATGTTTAATAATTTCTAATGCTTCTAATCCATTCTCTGCTTCCATGATTTCATATTTCTCTTCAAAGGCCATACGCAGTATGTCACGATTGATAGCAATATCATCAACAATTAAAATTATATTCTTCTTCATGGTGCTATTCACTGAATATTTCTTTTAATCCCTGCGTAATGTTTGTATATTCTTTCAGGCACTGTTGATAATATTGTTCACTTGTTTGAAGATTATTGCTGCGTAAATCGCATAACCATGTATTCGTGATATGATAAAGCTGCATCATACTTAAATTACCAGATAACCCCTTTAACGTATGTATATCTTTCATTAATTCTTCCTGATCATGATTAGTGTAATGCTGTTGTAACTGTATAAATGTTTGATCATTCAAAAAAGCTTTTAAGAAACGATTTGCCATGGACGCATTATTCGCAAAGCGCCCCATTAATTCTTCATATTCAATTCCAATTTCATTAAATTCAGGTTTCATAAATCCTCCATTCTCCCGTTTGATACAGGTAGTTGCTTATACGTACACATAAACGTTATAAAAATCATAATAGTGAATGTGGAGGTAGATACTACATGAAAAAATACCAGTTGGTATTTTCGAAGTGACATAAAGAATAAATATATCTTATGATCAGTCATTCGTCATATAAACAAACATATATATGAGAAAGTCACAATAAGATAACACTTCTTGTATTAATTATAAACGAATCAAAACGAAAAATGTAAAAAACCGCCAAAAATCAGGATTTTTTAAATATTTATTATCGATACCTTGTGAAATGTATTGAAAACAAGGGATCTAAATGAAAGAATTTACCTGCATGGACTAAAATTATTACAAAATTCAAAGTTCCTAACACTTAGGAAAAAAACAGTAAAAACTTACACTCTCTTAGGAAAAAGATTTCTGTGTTTCTCTGACGATTAGGTGTAAGATAGTATCGAGGAGGAATCACATATGGAAGAAAAACAACTATATCGTATTGAAAGAGATTCATTGGGAGAAGTTGAAGTACCGATTGATGCCTTATATGGTGTGCAGACAGTACGTGCAACAAGAAACTTTCCAATTACATATCAAAAAACACATCCTATGATGGTAAAATCATTGGGTATGGTAAAAAAAGCATGTGCGCTTGCCAACAATGAGTGTGGACATCTGGATGATGAAAAATGTAAATATATCGTACAGGCCTGTGATGAGGTAATTGAGGGGAAACTGAATCAATGGTTTGTGACAGATGTTATCCAAGGTGGTGCAGGAACAAGTACCAATATGAATGCCAATGAGGTAATCGCAAATCGTGCAGCGCAGCTTGCGGGCAAACCACTTGGCACATATGACTATATCCATCCAAATGACAATGTAAACTTTGGACAATCCACAAATGACGTATTTCCAACTGCCGGTAAATTAACATGTTTATTTCTGGTAGATGGTCTGATTGAAGAAATTACTTTATTAGAAGAGTCTTTACTAGATAAAAGCTTGGAATTCAATGATGTTATCAAACTTGGAAGAACTCACTTACAAGATGCCGTACCTATCCGTATGGGACAGGAATTCCATGCATTTGCGACTGCATTAGTCCGTGATATCAGAAGAATCCGTACAGCATTTATGAACTTAAAGAGTATTAATATCGGTGCGACTGCAGTAGGTACAGGTATTAATACGGATGAACGTTACAAGAAAATTGCCGTACGTTATCTATCAGAAATCTCACAGATTGAATTGACTAGTGCTAAAGATTTGATCGATGGAACAAGAAATGTCGATCCATTCGTATTTGCTCATGGAGCATTAAAAACATTCTGTGTCAACTTGTCTAAAATGTGTAATGACCTTCGTTTAATGGCATCAGGACCAAAGACAGGACTTTCAGAAATCATGCTTCCACCACGTCAGCCGGGCAGTTCTATCATGCCAGGTAAAGTCAACCCGGTTATTCCTGAAGTATGTAACCAGGTATGTTTCCAGGTATTTGGAAACGACATTACCATCACCAAAGCCGCAGAAGCAGGACAGATGGAATTAAACGTATTTGAGCCAGTATTATTCTTTAACCTGTTCCAGTCTATCGATTTATTAACACATGCATGTTATACCTTAAGAGATAACTGTATTGTAGGAATCGTGGCAAATAAAGAACACTGCCGTGAAGTCATGGAAAACTCTTTAGGAACAGCAACAGCACTTGCGCCACATATCGGTTATGCAAATGCCAGCAAGATTGCAAAACAGGCATTAAAAGAAAATCGTAAATTAAAAGAATTGATTTTGGAACATAACTTAATGACAAAAGAAAAACTGGAAGAAGTATTGGATATCAATGAAATGACCAAAGCAGGTATTCCAGGTATGCATAAGAAAAGTGCTAAGAAATAACACTTGAAGAATCACAGAAATGTGGTTCTTTTTTCTGTTGGAGAATGACTGTGTTATAATATATAAAGTGATGCATAATATATATGAACAACAAGGATGTGAAACTTATGAGAATTATGTGTTTTGGGGATTCCAATACATGGGGATATCGCCCGGATAACGGCTTGCGTTATGATTCTGATGAACGATTTACTGGTATCTTAAAACAAAAACTACCAGATGATGAAATTATAGAAGAGGGTTTAAATGGCCGTACCTTTGTATTGCATGATCCTTATTGTGATTATGCAAGTGGAGAGGCAGCATTGCCATATTTATTGAAATCACATATGCCTTTGGATTTGATTGTGATCATGCTTGGTACCAATGATTTAAAACATCAGTTCCAATTATCAGCAGAAGCAATTTCTAGAGGTGCGAAAGTTCTGATTCGTATGATTAAAAATCCATATCTGAATGAGAAATATCCAGTACCTAAAATCTTGCTGGTATCACCCATTCATTTACATGAAGAAATCGGAGAGTTAGAAGGTTCATGGTTTGATTATGGAAAAGAAGAATATGAAAAAAGTACGCAGCTTGCGAAGTATTTGAAGGATATCGCAGATGCATATGATTGTGATTTTATGGATGCTTCAAAGTTTGCGAAAGCAAGTTCTATAGATGGTATGCATATGGAAAAAGAAGATCATGCAAAGCTAGCACAGGCAATTGTGGATAAGATAAATGAAATACGGGATCGATAAGATCTCTTTTTTTGTATAAAATGATTGATTTTCACCTCATACTGACATAAAACTTAAGTATGAGGTGAAAATAAGATTTACAAGTATAAAACTTTTTCAAATTTACTATTTCAAATGAATATGTTATGATATTTTTAATAAAGGTGGGAGTACTTATGAATTTTGCAATTGTGGATGATGAAGAAAAAATACGTAATTGGATTAGTATCACCTTGAAAAAGCATTTCCCTCATGATCATTTTATAATGTTTTCCACAGGAAAAGCTTTTTTGGAAAAACAAGAAGAATTTGAAGGTGTATTCCTTGATATGGACCTTATAGATGAAAAAGGTTATGAAATAGCAAAGAACATCACGTCAAAAAATTGTTATGTCTGCTATGTAACCTCTCATGAAGAAACAGCTATGTTAGGATATTGTCCTATGGCGATTGGTTTTGTCTTAAAAAATCAAGAATTAGAAGAACACCTTGTGGAATATATGTATCAAATCAAGCAGCATCACATTAGTTTACACTTACATACAGAAGACGGATATATGGATATTTTGTTGTCACATATCCTTTATGGAGAAGTTAACAACAAAACGTTTCTCATTCATTTAAGAAATAAAAGAACCATGCGGATTATGAATATGACACTATCTAAATTTATTTCTCTAAGTGATCAATTTATCAAAATCAATCAATCCCAAGCCATACATAAAGCATATGTAAAAGAAGTGAATAATTCCACCGTTCGATTAGAATGTATAGAGGAAACCTTATTTATTTCAAGAAATGAAAAGAATAATTTTCTTAAGGAGATATATCGATGAATCGATCTGTATTTATGATTATCATACTATTTATTGATATGGTGGTCATTGGACATGCAATCTCTTCTTATTATGAAACAAGACGTAAAATACCAGATACGCAACTGGGATATTGTCTGATTGCAAGCTTTGCCTTTGTGATATTAAGAAAATATATATGGTTTGACACAACTCTTTTCATTGGATTATTATATTTGATACTATTCTTGTTTTTCTATAGAATATCATGGAAAGAAGCCTTATATTATACCTTAATACTATCTGTTTCAAGGAATCTTGTATACCTTTGTATTACCTGTATTCCAGTATCCATATATTTTCAGATTCTAATAATAGAAGGTATTTATCTGTTACTTATTTTATGGGAGATTTCATATCTTACGACATTACACATTTCAAAAATCATTATCATCATATTAACGACAATATACGCACTTAGTTCCTATATGATTTTTGATTATCCATCCATTGTATTAACTGTTTTATTAAGTTGTTTATACGCGTCGATTTTGTATCTTATAAAATATCTGAACCAGTTACACCTAGATTCTTTAAAGCTTCAAACAATTGAACAAACAATTTCAATCCAGCAACAATATATGGATAAACAAAAACAGGAAATGAATAATTTCCATAAGCAGAAACATGATTTACTAGCAAGGCTGGAAATATTATATCTATTAGAAAAAAATCAGGAATATGAAGCATTACACCAACAGCTTATGGATATGAGTAATCAAATATCATCTATACGTTTAGAAGAATATACTACCATAATTGCGATTGACAGTGTACTATCTTATTATCATTATAATTATCCACAAATAGACATCACCTATGATTGTGATCATTTTTTAAAACTTTCTATTTCTGATTATGATATATCCACGCTTTGTATTAATATCTTAAAAAATGCAGTAGAGGCTTCCTTTCCAATTGATCATCCCAAAATACATCTTATGATGAAACAACGATATCAAAAATTATATATCAGTTGTGAAAATGACTATCAACCTGGTTATAAAAAACAGGGACATGATGGTTGGGGATTATCTATTATAGAAGATATCACACAGCGTAATCATGGGAAATATCAAATTCATAAAACTTCAAATCGATTCCAAATAGAATTTTTCTTCCCGATAGGCGAATAATTTACCAGTTACGCCAAATTTATGCAATCTATGAAAAAAAGATATAAATTATAGATGAAGGCAGGTGGTATATATGATGATCAAACGAAAAAATAAAAATTATTTTGATGTGGAAAAAGAAATGCAATTTCTAAATGAACAACTAAATCAAGGCTATCTTCTAACAAGTACAAGCATCCATGCATATGAATTTGAAGAAACATCTTTGAAAGGTCAGTATTATATTGCTTATATTACGGATGAGAAACAAAAACAAGAGCTGGATGAAATGGCTGATGAAATCACAGAAATAAAGAATGAAGATTTTCATAGTGTCTGTCGTATGGTGAAACAATTAAAAAATTCTTTTTATCGCACAGATCAGCTAAAAGGGAAATGGTGTTACTATTTTATTCCCTATAACTTTGATTATTGTATTGAAAGTGATATCAAAAGAAAACATGAGATGTATAAGCAGTTGTTTAAACTGAGATTGTATATTTTGATTTTGTTTTTCATTACTGTTTTATTTTCAATATATTGTTCAGTGACGAAAAATATACCATTACTTGCAGGGCTTTATACACCATGGAATGAGATAGAAAATACATTTGCGCAAGGTGATTATTTTTGGACATATATCAGTGTAACTGTAAATATTGTCACGTGTATCTTACCTTTATATATTCCATTTCTATGTTATCAATGCATGCGTCTTTTTAAATTAATGAGATATTAGATCCAAAGAAAAATTACACATTTATATAAGAAGAAAAGGTCCTTTAGTATAGGATCTTTTTCAATGTTTCATTGTAGTTTTAAATATCACAAAATTTTACAATTTCTATGTGGTGGATATGTGATATGATAAGAAAGGTAAAAATATAAGAAAGAAGGATGACTATGGATAAAAAAGAATTGGCAGTAAACAAATATAAAAGTGGTTATAATTGTGCGCAGGCAATTGCTTGTGCGTATGCGGAAGAATTAAATATGAGTGAGGAACAGGCATTTCGTTTGATGGAAGGCTTCGGTAAAGGCATGAGTTTTTATGGTCATACATGTGGTGCTTGTAGTGCAATGGTACTTGTATCAAGCTATTTGTGTACACCAGATATGAAAACAATCAATGCGGTAAAAAATGATACGTATCCGGTGATTAAACCAATGATTGAAGCGTTTAAAGAAGAAAACGGATATATTGACTGTTTTGATATTTTAAAACATGGAGAACCAGGTACAGAAGATGGAAAACGTTTATGTTGTATCCATTGTGTGGAACATGCTGTGGATAATATTGAATCATTGAGGATGAAAGGAAAATAGGGATGAATCACAAAATACAGGCAATAACAAATTTTGAAAAGGGGTATAATTGTGCGCAGGCAGTTGCTTGTGCATATGCGGATGATTTAGGCATTGATGAAGAATTGTTATTTCGTTTAACGGAAGGCTTTGGTGGAGGTTTTGCACATATGGGGTATATGTGTGGAACATTAAGTGGATTAACGATAGTGGAAAGTTATCGAAAATGCAGAGATATGAAGCATATGCCAAATGGCAAGCTAGAAACATATGCTCATATTCAGCCGATTATTCAGGCATTTCAAAAGGAAATTAAAGCTGTGAATTGTAAAGATATTTTAGAGAAGGGTGATCAAACGTTGATCAATGGCAAGAAAAAATGTTGTCGCTCATGTGTTATGATGGCATGTGATCTGCTGGATCATCCATGGATAGAAAATTAATATCCTTTACAAGGATTCTCAACGGATTTGAAATTGTAATTTGAGAAGAAATGTCGTATACTTAACGTATTATTGGAGGTAACGATATGAAGAAATATTTGTGTATCGCAATGTGTGTGTTGACACTGCTTATGACAGGGTGTTCACCAAAGGAAAGATTAATTGATATAAATCTGCAACAGATGCAGGAAAAAATGAAAAATAAAGAAACATTTGTATTAGTATTTACGCAGCCAGAATGTGGATATTGTAAAGCATTTAAAACGATGTTAGATACATATCTTCCAGATCATGATGTGACAATATATGATTTATCTATTGATAAAGAAATCTTGACGGATGAAGAATTAAAAAAACTACTAGCAGATATTCGGGTTTATTTCCCAGATATGACAGCGACACCAGATCTATATTATGTAAAAGATGGAAAAATTGTAGATCATTTCGATATTGATAAGAACGATTTATCTAAGGAAGAAGATTTTAATGCCTGGGTAGATAAATATGAATTAAATAAAGATATTGATTATTCAAAAGAAACAAAATAAATAAGAAATGCACAGTCTGAATGGGCTGTGCATTTGTTTAACGATGCGTTGTACTTGCTCGTTTGATTAGGGTACATGGTAATACGATTTTCACAGGAAGGCGTTTTAATTTACCAGCTTGATGATGTAAATATTCTCCTGCATATTCTCCCATGGTTTCACTTGGCGCATGAACACTGGTAAGTGGAGGATTGCTGTAGGCAGAAGCACTAATATCGTTAAATCCGGTAACACTCATATCCTGGGGAACTTTGATGCTATGTTCTTCTAATGAGCGAAGAACACCCAATGCGATTGGATCACTTGCACATACAATTGCTGTGATATCATCTAAATGCTCGCATAATTGATTAGCCATTTGATAACCGCTTTCGATAGAAAACTGTTCTTCGAGGATGGTTGTTTTGAAATGAAAGCTTTCTGCATATTGTAGGAAGGCTTTTTTTCTTGGATCTTCAAATAGACTGCCATCCTGTGTATATTCCTTGCCACTAAGATAGGCGATATGCTGATGTTTTAAATCATGAAGATGGGATAAGACATCATAAATCGCTGTGGAAAAATCTAAGACAATACAATTTTCTTTTAGTGGCTGTACTTCCATATCCACAAAGATGATATTTTCTTGATAATGAGATAGCTTTTTGATTTGTGCTGTGGAAAACTTTCCAATACATACGATACCATCCACATCCTTCAGGTTTTCTTCAATATTCAAATCATCCTTAAAGATTCGTTTTAATGCGATGCCATGACGACTGCAATACTGTTCCACACCCATACGAATGGTAAAATAATAACTATCTTCTAATTCTTGTTTTAATGAATACCATTGTACAATGGCAAAGGTCAATGCTTTCTCCGTTCGTTTGCTTTTGCCTTTTTTTACATAATGAAGTTCACTGGCAATCTGAAAGACGCGATTACGTGTTGATTCTGGAACGTTTAATGTATCATCTTCATTCAATATTCTGGAAACCGTAGCACTGGACACATTTGCTTTTTGTGCAATATCTTTGATTGTTGCCATTTACTTCACCCCTGTCTATTCTTTTGTGAAACGATATGTCGTTGTTTGTGTATAAGGATGTTGTGGATCATAGATTTGATGAGGATGACATCCTTCAATGTTGATACCATTAGGAATATCCTGCGTTTCTAAAGCGATGCTGCATAAAGCATGCCCCTTCATCCCACTCTCAAATATTTGATTTTCATCAAACCAGTTGGCAGTATATACAACTACGCTGCTTTGATCTGTTAGGATATCTAAACGATGCGCGATGTGAGGATCTTTTAAGATGATATGACCTTCATCAAGCAAGAAGGGAGTATCATAATATTTTGTGTTTTCAAATTCAGGATCATTTATGATTAGATTCTGTTCGATTTCTGAAAGCGAAGAAAAATCAAATGCACTGCCCTTGATGATTGGCTCAATACAACTAGGGTGGCATTCCTTTTCAATACGGCATTTTTTTGTGGAAGGTAATTTCAATAGATGATGGGTAATATCTTCCTTCATCCCACCTAAATTAAAATATAGATGATTGGTCATATTTAGTAAAGATACATCTGGTGGAGTACAGTGATATTTGATAGTAAAATCATGATCGTTTAATATATAATCAATATCATATATATAGGTGCCAAAAGGATAACCATCCTCTTCATGACTGGTTTCTAAATGAAGATGTAAGCTGGTATCATTAAGCTGTATAATATCAAATAATTTTTTACTGACTCCACTTTCACCACCATGTAAATGATGGACACCATTATTGATACTTAACTGATGTGTTACACCATTGATTTCATATTTTCCATAAGCGATTCTTCCTGCCACAGGACCAACCAGAGCATTTAAATATGGCCCGCCCTGATCGATATAGTCCTGTTTGTTTAGGAAAGAGGCAACCATATTGGTATGATCTTCCTTAAAATAAATGCCAGAGATGGTTCCTCCAAAGTTTAATACATGGATTTTTAGTACCTTATTTTCAATTGTATATTCATAAACCGGTGCTTCGTGATAACTTGCGACTTGTTTCATTATGCTTCCTCAATTGTATGCATAAATCTTTCAAATGCCTGTTGTCCCTGTTCATCCTGTTTAAAGACGCCGGCATCTTCTAATACCTGTTCAAAGATATGACCAACTTCATTCTGAATGATTGTATGAAGTTCTTCCTTTGGCGTATCTTGATAGGTGGCTGAAAGGTGATTGTACCAGTCTTGATGAATTTGTAAAGCTTCTGGTAATGCTTTCTGATTTTGTAGACATTCTTCAATCTGTGCAAGTTCACCTTTTAATCTTGCAGGTAATACCGCAAGTCCCATAACTTCAATCAGACCAATGTTTTCTTTTTTGATATGGTGAAGATTAGCGTGAGGATGGAAGATACCCATTGGATATTCTTCTGTTGTACGATTGTTTCTTAATGTCAGATCCAGTTCATAGAATTCACCTTTTTTACGGGCAATTGGTGTAATGGTATTGTGTGGTGTATCTTCACTATGAGATAAGATACCTACACACTCATCACTATAGTTTTTCCAGTTAGATAATACATCCGTTGCACAATGTATTAATGGTTCTATTTCCCTGCTGCGTAAACGAAGAACACTTAATGGCCACATGACACGACCATAGCTGACACCTGGATATTTTTCACTTTTGATTTCTTCCAGCATTGAAGCACGCTCCATCGCAAAGGTATAATTACCACCCTGGAAATGATCATGTGTTAAAATACTGCCGCCAACAATTGGAAGATCGGCATTAGAACCGATAAAGTAATGTGGGAATTGTCTTACAAAATCAAGCAGACAACGGAAAGTATTTTCATTGATCACCATAGGAATATGATCTTCATTAAATACGATACAGTGCTCATTATAGTAAGAATATGGAGAATATTGTAAGAAGTAACGTTTACCATTCAACATCACAGGAATGATACGGTGATTATTTCTGGCAGGGTGGGAAAGGGTACCTGCATAGCCTTCATTCTCTTTACATAACAAACATTTTGGATATTTGCTTGGTGGCAGCAATTTTGCTTTTGCGATATCCTTTGGATCTTTTTCTGGCTTGCTTAGATTGATTGTAATATCAATAGGGCCATATTTGGTTTCCGTGACCCAGTGAAGATCTTTTGCGATACGATCCGTACGCATATAATTGCTGGCACGAGATAAGTCATAATAATAATCTGTGGCTTTCTTTGGACTCTCTTTATAAAGTGTTCTAAATTTTGCGATAACTTCGCTTGGGCGTGGCATTAATGCATTCATGATACGTGTGTCAAATAAGTCCTTGGATACGATTGTATCCTCAATGATACCTTTTTCGATAGCATACGCAAGCATATCATCTAGAATTGGCTGTGGTGTTGTTAATTGTTCACTTTCAACATCAACATCCTCATAATCATGTAACTGTAAAATGTCTAACAGTTGATTGGTAACATAGATGACATCCTCTTCTTTTAACAGCTGGTGTGCCAGGCCGAAGTTTACTAAACGTTTAATAGCTTTGTTCATATTTTTTACCTGCTTTCTTTATAGCTTTATTTTACCATTTTTCCTGCGCCATCTCCAATAGATGCGATATAGAATTCACAAGGATATCCGACTTTTTCCAAATATTCCGCTTTGACATTGTTTTGGAAGGCATCAATGGCATCATTTTTTACAATAGCGATAGCACATCCGCCAAAACCAGCACCTGTCATACGGGCACCAATACAGCCATCCTGTTTCCATGAGGCTTCGACTAAAGTATCAAGCTCTATACCAGTTACTTCATAATCATCACGTAGGGATATATGAGAGGCATTCATTAATTTACCAAAGGTTGTGATATCATCTTTTTCAAGTGCAGTAATGGCTTCTTTTACACGCTGATTTTCACTAATAGCATGTTTAGCACGACGCATTCTAACTTCACTTTGGATTGCATCTTTTACTTTATCAAATTGTTCAACATTTAAATCGCATAGATTTTTAATATCGACTCTGCTCTGTAATTCTTTTAAAGCTGTTTCACATTCACTTCTTCTTTCGTTATATTTAGAATCCGCAAGTCCACGGCGTTTGCATGTATTCATAATTACAATGCTGGCATCGTTTAAACGAACAGGGGCATACGTATAGTTTAAAGTCGCAGTATCCAGGGCAATCGCATGATCTTTTTTCCCCATACCAATAATGAATTGATCCATAATGCCACAATTCATGCCAACAAACTTATTCTCTGCTTCCTGACCAATTTTCACAATATCGAGCATAGGAATATTCAGATGATATAGTTCATTAATAATCGTACCTGTCAAAACTTCCAAAGAAGCTGAACTGCTTAATCCAGCACCATTTGGTATGTTTCCTTCGACTAAGATATTGCATCCTTTTGTGAAGGTATGGCCTTTATCCTGGATATAAAAGATGACGCCTTTCGCATAATTTGTCCAATCATCCTGTTGATCATAATGTAAATCGTTGATATTACATACGATTTCACCTAAATCTTTAAAATTGTTGGAGAAGAAATGGACTTCTTCATCATCACGCATTGAGGCAATCGCATAAGTACCATAAGTGATGGCACATGGGAATACCATGCCGCCGTTGTAATCTGTGTGTTCGCCAATCAGATTGACACGTCCTGGAGAAAAGAAAGCTTCTCCATCCGTGTGGAATAATTCTTGAAACTGTTTTGTTAGTTTATCGATCATAGTTAATCTCTCCTTTTTGATGTAAGCTCTACCATTAATATAATCGTCAGTTTAGTAAATGTCAATGAATTTAGTAAAATAAAACGAATATTTTAGTAAAACTTGATCAAAAAAGTTTACTAGTTATATATAATATGAATGAATATTATACTGCTATATACTATAAATAGGTTATTTTTACTTTTTCGAAAATAATTTAGGATTTTCATATGAAAAATACGTATGTATACATGTAGGCACTTATGCCTAGGAAAGATGAGGACCTCTATGGGAAAAGAAAAATTAAAGAAAACAAAAGCTACTATAACAAATTTGGAAAAGAAAGAAATGTTAAATGTTTTAGCTGAAAAGAAAGATGTGGATGTGAATAAAAATTCACCTGTTTCATTTACCAATGATGTATTTATAAAATTTAGTTTAACGGGTGAAGATGCTACTTCTAATCTTCTGCGTAATTTTTTCTGTACTGTCGCAACACATTACAGATTTAATATCGTGCATACTGAAGTAGTAAATTCAGAAATCCTTCCTGAACAATTTGGCTTAAAGCGTATCGTTATGGATGTTGTGGCAACGGATGATCAAGGCAGACGCCATAATATTGAAATTCAAAATCAATACAAAGATGTAGATTTTAATCGCTGGGAATTTTATGGCGCACGAAATTTAAGTATGCAGTTGAAATCAGGAAATTACTATGATGTCATTCAACCTGAATATCAGATTATCTTAACATTCTTTACAGGTGAAGCGGCAGAAAGGAATAACGAGTTAATCAATCATTATGTGATGCGCAATGAGAAAGGTGAAGTAGAACAGGAGAATGCATTGATCAATCGTACATATGTCAATTTGAATGTGATTGACCGCATTGTAGAGGAAAAAGGTGTAGAAAACTTAAATGATTTCGAAAAGTTATGTTACCTATTTAAACACAACGAACCTTGTGATACAATAAACACAGGAAAGTTGGTGGATGCGATTATGAAAAAATATGATGATATGAAACAAAATGAAGAAGTATGGACAATGGCACAACGAATTGAAGAAGCAGAATTACGTGAGAAGTATCTTGAAAAAACGGCAAGAATCAAAAATGAAGAAGATAGAAAAAAAGCTCTAGAAGAAGGGCGAGAAGAAGGTAAGAAAGAAGGACTTCTGGAAGGTCAATTAAAGATTGTAAAACAACTGATCATAAAAAAATATAATCACGATGCCTCTGCATGGTTATCATCTATAACACCTTCACAATTGGATAAAATCATTGAACTTATCTTAACTTGTGATACATTCAAAGACTTACAACAACAGTTGGAAAATAAATAATAAATAAAGAAAAAGACTGGTTATCTTTAGAAAATATCTGAATAATCAGCCTTTTCTTTGGGGAATATATGTATAAAATGATATTTTTTCATCCTTTTTAAGAGATTTTGTCAAAATCCTTTAAAAACGTCAATACTTTATGTATAATAAACATATAGAAGGTAAATTCTATTTTTGGATGATGATGAATCACCATATTTTTTTAAATGCATATCGTAACATAAAGCATAAGATAATGGAGGAAATTTGAATGAAAATCAAAAATGATGATGCTTTGTCTTTTTTACGCAGTTTTGGATTTCGCTGTTATGAACGTACAGATACAGGATTTATTCGTTATAATAAAACCATAGGAAACATGATTGTTACCATTGCGAATGGCCAATTTGAAAATAAAATTCGTGTTTCTTTACTACAGGATAAAGATGGTGTTATCCGTACAAGTTATAAAGATATTATGGAATATACAGATATGATCGGTTCTATGATTGATGCTGGTTTGATTAGTGAAGGAATTGCAATTCCTTTAGAAAAAGAAGAATTAACAGAAAATGATGATATTGATCTGATGGAAAATCCTTTGATTGGTATGCCAAAAAAGCCTAGCG